>JACCDP010146225.1_pt1 | contig 14752 bp, 13 predicted proteins | sample 7445841 | NCBI WGS metagenome assembly JACCDP01 (sample SAMN15323441, study PRJNA562643) | freshwater metagenome | isolation source: river surface water | place: USA:Blue River Watershed | collected 2017-08-17 | reverse complement strand
GTCAGGCATCCACAGGCCCGGCCGGCGCAACCTTCACGCGCTTGCTGCACGACTACCCGATGACCGCCTCACGCATGGCGATGGTGCAGGTGTGGGGCGATGCGGCGCCAGCCGCAAGCGCCGGCCTGCGCGCAGCCGCCAAGGGCGCGCCCGAAGCCATCGCTGCGCTGTGCCAACTCGATGCACCAGCGCAAGCCGTCTTGCAGCAGCAGGTGCGTGCGCTGGCCGCACGCGGCCTGCGTGTGCTGGCGGTGGCGCAGTGCGATGTACTGCCGCAGGACAGCCCGGGGCCCGACGACCCTGCGGCGCTGGGGCTGCAGCTGCTGGGCCTGGTGGCCTTTGCCGACCCGCTGCGCGATGACGTGCCCGCCGCGGTGGACCAGTGCCAGCAGGCGGGCATCCGGGTGGTGATGATCACCGGCGACTACCCGGCCACCGCGCAGGCGATCGCGCAGCAGGCAGGCCTGGCCGATCACGCCGCGCTGATGACCGGTGCCGAGCTTGGTGCGCTGACGGATGCCGAGCTGGCGGCGCGCATCACGCAGGTGCGGGTGTTCGCGCGGGTGGCGCCGCAGCAAAAGCTGCGCATCGTGCAGGCGCTGCAAGCGCGCGGCGAGGTGGTGGCGATGACGGGCGACGGCGTGAACGATGCGCCGGCGCTCAAGGCAGCGCACATCGGCATTGCCATGGGCGGACGCGGCAGCGACGTGGCGCGCGAGGCGGCGTCGCTGGTGCTGCTGGACGACGCCTTCCCGTCCATCGTCGAGGCGGTGCGCCAGGGCCGGCGCATCTACGCCAACATCCGCAAGGCGGCGGTGTTCATCCTTGCGGTGCATGTGCCGGTGGCCGGCCTGTCGCTGCTGCCGGTGTTCGACGCGGCCTGGCCGCTGTTGCTGCTGCCGGTGCACATCGCGGTGCTCGAGCTCATCATCGACCCGTCGTGTTCGCTGGTGTTCGAGGCCGAAGAAGCCGAGCCCGACGCCATGCGACAGCCGCCGCGCCGGCCCGATGCCTCGCTGTTCACCGCGGCCACGGTGGGCGTGGCGCTGCTGCAGGGCCTGAGTGTGCTGGCGGCCTGCCTGGCGGTGTACCTGCTGGCGCGCGACAGCCATGCGCCCGATGCGGTGCGTGCGCTGACCTACGCCACGCTGGTGACCGGCGTGCTGATGCTGATCGTGGTCAACCGCGCGTCGCGCAGCGCCCTCGATGCGCTGCGCGGGCGGCGCAACCCGGCGCTGTGGATGGTGGTGGGTGCCACGGCGGCGCTGATGCTGCTGGTGCTGACGGTGCCTGCCATCAGCGCGCTGTTCCGCTTTGCCCCGCTGCACGCGGGCGACCTGGCCGGCAGCGTCGCGGCCGGTGCGCTGTGCCTGCTGTGGTTCGAGGGCCTGAAGCGGCTGCCGTGGTGGCAACGGCTCAGTCGCGGGTGACGCGCAGCACTTCCTCGGGCGAGGTGATGCCCTCGGCCACCAGGCGATCGCCGTCGTCGCGCATCAGCGTCATGCCCGATGCCAGGGCCGCATCGCGCAGCCGCGCTTCGGCCGCGCGTTCGTGCACCAGCGCGCGGATCGCGTCGTCGGCCACCAGCAGCTCGAACACGCCGGTGCGGCCCTGATAACCCGTGTGGCCGCAGGCCTCGCAACCCTTGCCGCCACACCCGGTACACAGCTTGCGCACCAGGCGCTGCGCCAGCACGCCGAGCAGTGAACTCGATAGAAGAAATGGCTCCACGCCCATGTCGGTCAGGCGCGTGACCGCACTGGCTGCGTCGTTGGTGTGCAGCGTGGCCAGCACCAGGTGGCCGGTGAGTGAGGCCTGGATCGCGATTTGCGCGGTCTCAAAGTCGCGGATCTCGCCGATCATGATGACGTCCGGGTCTTGCCGCAGGATGGCGCGCAGCGCCTTGGCAAAGCTCAGGTCGATCTTCGCGTTGACCTGCGTCTGCCCCACGCCCGCCAGCTCGTATTCGATCGGGTCTTCCACCGTCATGATGTTGCTGCGCGCCGCGTCCAGCCGCTGCAGCGCCGCATACAGCGTGGTGGTCTTGCCGCTGCCGGTGGGGCCAGTGACCAGGATGATGCCGTGCGGCTGCGCGATCAGGGCCTCAAAGCGCCGCAGCACATCGCCGCGCATGCCCACGGCCTCCAGGCTCAGCTTGCTTTCGCTCTTGTCCAGCAGGCGCAGCACCGCGCGCTCGCCGTGCGCACTCGGCAGGGTGCTCACACGCACGTCGATGGCACGCGTGCCCAGGCGCAGCGAGATGCGGCCGTCTTGCGGCAGCCGCTTCTCGGCGATGTCGAGCTCGGCCATGATCTTCAGGCGGCTGATCAGCGCCGCATGCAGCGCGCGGTTGGGCTGCACCACCTCGCGCAGCGTGCCGTCGATGCGAAAGCGCACGCTGGAGGTGCGCTCATAGGGCTCGATATGGATGTCGCTGGCGCCATCGCGTGCGGCCTGCGTCAGCAGCGCATTGAGCATGCGGATGATCGGCGCGTCGTCGGCGCTTTCCAGCAGGTCTTCCACCGCGGGCAGCTCCTGCATCATGCGCGAGAGGTCGGCCTCGCCCTCGACCTCGCTCACCACCGCCGCGGCGCTGGACTCGCCCTGCGCGTAGGCCGCGCTGATGCGCTGCGCCAGGGTGGCTGCATCGAGCGGCTGCAGGCGCTGCGGTGCGTGCTTGCGCATCACCTCGCTCAAGCCGCTGCGCGTGCTCGACGGCGCGTGCCACAGCGTGAGCTGTTCGCCGTCGTCCTCCAGCAGCAGCTGTTGGCTGCGCGCAAAGGAATACGGCAGGGGGTGGCGCAGGGCGGGCATGGCAGTGCGTCAGCGGGCCGCCGGTGCGGCAGGGGTGGAGGGCGGCGTGCCGCGCCGCTGCGCGTTGGGCAGCGCAGGCGCGCCCTCGATCGGCAGCACCGCATTGGGCGGTGGCCGCGCGCCTTCCTGGCGCGAACGCATCTGGTCGTAGCGGTCCATCGACAGCGACTCGGTCTGCTGCGCGTCGCGCACCACCAGCGGCCGCAGGAACACCATCAGGTTGGTCTTCTTGCGGCTGCGCGTCTCGGCCTTGAACAGGTTGCCGAACAGCGGCACATCGCCCAGCCCTGGCAGCTTCTGCTGGTTGCCCGAGAACTCGTCTTGCAGCAGGCCGCCCAGCACCACGATGCCGCCGTCTTCCACCAGCACGTTCGATTCGATCGAGCGCTTGTTGGTGATCAGGCCGCTGGGCGAATTCACCGACGAGGCCTGCACGCTCGAGACCTCCTGGTAGATCTGCAGCTTGACCGTGCCGTTTTCGCTGATCTGCGGCTTCACGCGCAGCGTCAGGCCCACGTCCTTGCGCTCGATCGTCTGGAACGGGTTCACCGCGCCGGTGCCACCCACGTTGGCGTTGGTGTACTGGCCGGTCACGAAGGGCACGTTCTGGCCGATGACGATCTTGGCCTCTTCGTTGTCCAGCGTCAGCAGGTTGGGCGTGGACAGGATGTTGCCGTCGCCGTTGGTCTCCAGAAAGCGCGCCAGCCCCGCCAGCGTGTACACGCCCAGCGTCTTGTGCGCCAGGCCCAGGTTCAGGCCCGGCGAGGGCAGCGCGTTGCCGCTGGCGCCCTGCGTGCTCAGGCTGATGATGTTCTGCCCGCCGATGGTGAAGTTGGTGCCCAGCACGCCGATGTTGGTGTCGCCCTTGTTGCCCAAAGCGCCCTGCCACTGGATGCCGAACTCGGCGGCGCGGTCGGCATTCACCTCGGCGATCAGGCTTTCCACGAACACCTGCGCACGGCGCTGGTCGAGCCGGTCGATCACCGCGCGGATCTGCCGGTACTGCGGCTCGGGCGCGGTGATGATCAGCGAGTTGGTGGCCGGGTCGGCCTGGATCTGCCCGCCGGTGGACGGTTGCGCCGAGGGCTGCACCGGCGCCGTGGCCGCGCTGGCGGCCATGCCCAGTTGCGCGCCGGGCGGGGGCGCCGGCAGATTCAGCGGCCCGGACGACGCCGCGCCCGCACCGCCCGTGCCGGCGATCGCCGCGCGCAGCGTGGTGGCCAGCTTCACCGCGTCGGCGTTCTTGAGATAGACCACATGGATGTTGCCCGAGGCCTGCGCGGATGTGGGCTGGTCAAGCTTGCTCACCAGCGAGCGCACCAGGTTCAGCCGTGCCGGGTTGGCTGCGCGCACCACCAGCGCATTGCTGCGCGGCTCGGCAATGATCTGCGTGCGGTACGAGGTGTCGGCCACCTGGCCGGGGGCTGCGGCCAGCGGCAGCGTGCCACTGCCTTCCATCAGCCGCGCCACCAGCGGCGCCAGGTCAGAGGCGACCGCGTGCCTGAGCGGCAGCACCTCCACATCGGTGGCGTTGGAGACATCCAGCGCCGCGATGATGCGCGCGATGCGCTGCAGGTTGTCGGCGTAGTCGGTGATCACCAGCGCATTGCTGCCCGGGTTCACGTTGATGGTGTTGTTCGGGCTGATCAGCGGGCGCAGCAGCGGCACCAGGCTGTTGGGGTTCTCGTGGTTCAGGCGAAAGATCTGGGTGACGATCTGGTTGCCCGCCGGCGGCGCGCCTTCGGCCTGCACCGGCCCGCCCTGCAGCTTGGCATCGGCCTCGGGCACCACCTTCAGCAACCCGGCGCTGTCCACCACCGCAAAGCCCGACAGGCGCAGCGTCGCCAGAAACTGGTTCCACGCCAGCGCGGGTGCCACCGGCTTGTCGGTGCTCAGGGTGATCGTGCCCTTGACGCGCGGATCGACCACGATGTTGCGGCCGGTGATGGTGGCCATGGTGCGCGCCACCGCGTCAATCTCGGCGTTGACGAAGTTCAGCGTCACCGGCTCGGGCGCGCGCTGCGCATGCGCGGTGCCCGCCGTGCCAAGCTGCAGCGTCAGCGCAGCCAGCGCCGCGCCCGCAGCAAGGGCCAGGTTCCGTGCGGTGTGCCGCAGCGTGGACGGAGGAAAAGCGTGTCGGGTCATGGTGTGTGCCCAGATGCGGTTGGCCAGTGTGCGCGGCATGTCGCGTCACCCCAGCGTGATGCGGGACTGCGCCCCGCGGCGCTGCCCGATCAGGTTGAGCAGGTTGCCCAGCGCGTCTTCGCGCTGTGCCTCGGCCTGCGCCAGTCCTTCAAAGCGCAGCCGCCCACCCACCCACTGGCCCTGGCCGGTGAGCTGCAGGCTGCCGCCCAGCGTGTCGAGTGCCAGCGCCGGCGTGCTGCCGCCCGCCAGCGTGAGCCGGTAGCTGCCCAGCGGGCGCAGGGTGGACAGGCGCGACGACACCGACTCGGCAATCACCTCGGCGCGGCCTTCCATCTGCAGCCGGCCTTCGGCCCAGCGCAGCACCAGCCCCTGGGTGGACAGCTGCAAGGCGCCCTCGGGCTGCAGCGTGTTCCAGGGCGTGCCCAGGCCCGCCAGCCAGGCCGACGGCCAGCGCGAGCGCGCGTCGGCCAGTGTCAGGCTCGCTGACCCCGCGCCTGCGCGAAGCGTCATGCGCAGGGCATCGCTGGTGCAGCAGTCAGCGCGCAGCGACAGGTGCGCGCCGGCATCCAGCAGGGGACGCAGCGACCAGTGCACGCGCCCGGGCAGCACCATCGCGTCGCGGCTGCCTGCGCCGCCGGTCAGCGCCACGCTGGCGCTGCCGCTCCAGACGGTGCCGCGCGCATCGGCCAGCAGCACGCGGCCGCTGCTGAAGTGATGAATGCCTTGCGCCAGCCAGCGCGCCGGCGCAAACACGACGGCCGCCACCAGCGCGCCCAGCAGCACGCCGGCCGCAGCCCAGCCGGCGAACGACGGTACACGCGCTGCATGGCGCGGGCGGGTGGCGGTGGGTGCGGTACGCATGAACTGTGGGGTGCAAAGGGCTGCGTGCGTGCGCTTCACGGTTGCGGCAGCGTCATCACCAGCGTGCCGTCCCATTGGCCGGCGGCACTGCGTGAGAGCTGGGCCTCTTGCGGCAGGGCGCGAGCGTTGACGCGCGCCTCTTGCAGCCAGCGCGCCAGCGACTCGGGCGGTACCGCGCTGAAGCGGATGGTGGCGCGCTCGCCGGCCACCTGCACCTGCGCCTTGTCGCCCAGGCGCTGCTTGACCGAGGCCTCCAGCGCAGCGGCTGTGTTGCCGCCGCGCGGCGGTTGGGCATTCGGTGCGGATGACCCGGATGCAGACGAGGCGCCCGACGGCGACAGGGCCTGTGCCTGCGCCTTGAGTTGCTGCATGCGCTGCAGCTGTGCATCCAGCCGCGCGTGCTCGGCCGCGGCATGGCGCACCGTGCGCCAGGCCGGCTGCACCGCCAGCGCAAACACCGCCGCCACCGCCACCAGCAGCAGCGCGATGCCCGTGAGCAGCCGCTCGCGCGGCGCCAGTGCCTGCCAGCGTGCGCCAAGGGCCGAGCGTGCCGCCATCGCCGTAGCTGTGTTCATGGCGTGCCCCGGCTGCGCAGCACCAGCATGTCGCACTGCAGTTCGGCGCTGCCGCCGCGTGACTGCACCCGCTCGCGCAGCGATGCCACCTCGGCGGGCTGCAATGCCAGGCCGCTGGCGCGCAACTCGCCCGATGCGAATTCGATGCGGCCGGGCACGCGATCGGCCGGCAGCGCCTGCGCCAGAACCGCCAGCAGCGCCTCGAGGTCGGCCGACGAGGTGGCGCCGCTGGCGCGCCGCAGCGCCGCGATCTCGCGTTCCATTTGCAGCGGTGCATCGATGACCACCTTGACCTGCGGAAACGTGGCGGTGAGCGTGCCTTCGATTGCGGCGCGCTTGGCTGCCAGTGCCCGCTGCTCGTGCAGCGCCCATGCATTCAGCCCCACCAGGTGCGCCAGCACCAGCGCTGCCGCGCCCCAGCGTGCGGCGCGCCACTGCGGCGCCCACAACGCCTGCGCCGCGCGCTTGCCGGCGTTGCGCATCGCGCGGCGCCCGCCCGAGGCATCAAACTCCGCTTGCGCCAGGTTCCAGCCGGAATCGGCAGCCTGCAGCCGGCGTTGCGCGGCACTGAGCACCCGCACGTTGCGCTGCAGTTGCTGCTCGGCCTGCGCCGCCACCTGCGGTTCGCAGCAGACATCCAGCGCGTCGGGCAGCGCGGTCGCCTGGCTGAGGGCCGCGAGCGGTGCGCACCACACGCCCTCGGTGTCGGCCAGGCAGGCCTGCGGATGGTCGGCGTCGCCCGAGATCTGCAGCAACGCGGCGCCTGCGGGCAGCGGCGCCGCTTCGGGGACGATGCGGTCCACCGGACGCTGTGCCGCTTCGAGCACCGCGCACCAGCCACGCAGCCACTCGCGATCGCAGGCGGCCACCCAGTGACGGCCGTTTGCCGTGGGCTGGGGCGAAATCACCAGATGCAGCCGCTCGGGCTCGTCGAGCAGGCGGTCTTCCAGCAGTCCATCGAGCACGGCACGCAGCCTGGGCGATGCCGATGCGTTGGCCGACACGCCCTTGGGCAACTGCACCGCATGCCACGACACCGCAGCGGCCGGCAGCAGCGCGATCACCTCGGCGCCTGCGCCTTGCGGCTGCGGCAACAGCGAGGCGGCCGCGCGGCCCGACTGGGCGACCGCGGGCGACAGCGCATCGGCCGTGCCCAGCGCGTAGTCGAGCTCGAGCCCGGCCGAGCCGCTGGAGGGCGGCGCGATGCCCGAGCCCTCACCTCGGGGCGGGGCGGGCAGGGCAACAACGAGGTGACGCATGAACTTGTGGGGTAGAGCGGGGCATTGTAGGCAGCGGTGCGTGCTGGAAGTGACCGGAAAAACGCGGTGTCTCGCCGGCGTTGCGATGCCTCAGCCGGGCTGCGCCACCCGCTCGCGCCAGACCACCCGCACATCCAGGCCGTCACGCCGCACCAGCGACCGCTCTTCCACCACCGTGCCGTCGCTGCGCAGGCGGCCGCGCACTTCGAAGAAGCGGCTGGCCACCGCAAAGCGCGTGTCGGGAAACGGGTTGTCGCGCAGGCCCAGCCGCTCGGCCGCATCGGCCAGGGTGCGCAGGTGGGCGCGGTCGCGCTCGGCCACCAGCCGCTGCGCGTCGGCCAGGCTCACCGCGGGGGCAGCGGCGTGGATCACCTCGGCGCTGGCGGTGTTCAGGTTCAGTGGCGTGGTGGCCGGCAGCAGGGTCACATGCGGCGCCAGCGCGCGCAGCGTGGGCCCGCTCAGGCCCAGCCAGGTGAGCTGCTCGATGCGCGAGGGCATCAGCGGCGCGTTGCCGGCGGCGGTCGCTGGATTGATGGCACTAACGCCCGCACCGCCAGCACCACCGCTGGAACCCACGCCGCTGGCGGCCCGCAGCCCTGCCGTCAGCGTGGCCAGCTCCTCGGGCGGCAGGCCCAGCCGCTCGAACAGCCGCGCGAATTCGCCCACCGCCGGCTCGGCGTCGTCGCGGGTGGACGCAAGGTTGGCCAGATTCAGGCGCGACTGCAGGTCGGTGATCTGCCCTGACAGGAACACATCGGGCAGGTCCAGGTCGCCGCCGGTGGTGGCCACGCCCTGCTCGGCCGCCAGAAAGGTCGACAGGCGCGCCTCTTGCAACGGGATGGCCCAGGGCTCGGCCAGGTGGTCGGCGCCGCCGCTGCGCGCGTCTTCGCGCAGGATCAGCCGCGCCCAGTCGAGCGCGCCCGACAGCACCCAGGTGGCCTGCTGGCGTTGCCGCTCGGCCGACTCGACCTCGATGCCGCGCCACTGCTGCCAGGCCGCGCCCGCGGCGAAGGTGGCGACCAGGGCCACCGTCAGCATCGCCTGCAGCAGCGCGGCGCCGCGCTGGGTGCTCGGGGTACGCGGGGCAGGCCGGGCTCGCTGCGTGCCGCGCCTCACGACTTGCCTCCGCCGAGGGTGGGCTGCACCCAGTCGCGGGTGAGCCGGCCGGCCACCGCGCCGGAGTCGGGCAGTTGCAGCACCAGCCGCACGCCGTCGGGGGCCGGTGCGATGGACGGCGCCGCACCCGGAATGTTGATGACCGGCGGCGCACCGGCGGCGCTGGACAGCGGGTTGGTCCAGGCGTCGCTGCGGTAATAGAACAGCTGCCACTCGAGCAGCGGCGCGATCGCCACCTCGCGGCGGCGCAGGATGTCGTCGGGGTTCTGCGCCCAGCGCGCGGCTTGCGCCCATGCTTCAAGCAATTGCGTGCGGTCGCTCACCGGGCCCGATTCCCAGCGCAGCCACTGGCCGCCTTGCGCATCGACGCGGCGCGACCAGGCCACCACCCGCAGCGAGGCCGCCTCGGAGGGCGGCGCGCGGCGCGTGAGGCGCAGCACCTGTCCGTCCCAGTCGATCGGCGCCACCTGCCCGGTGGGCTCGGTCGCGTCCAGGTCGGCCACCCACTGCGCCAGGCCCGCCTGCAGCGCCAGCACCTGCGCCGAGCGCTCTTCGGTGATGTCGCGCGAGCGCACCATCGAGTCGATGCCGCGCCAGCTGAGGCCGGCCAGCACCGCCATCACCCCGATGGCCAGCAGCAGTTCCACCAGCGTGAAGCCGCCGCTGCGGCGCGCGTGGTGATTCGTGTGTGTGGCCTTCATGCGGCTTCAGTAGCGGCCGATCACGGTGGACACGCGCAGCAGGTTCTGGCCGTCGCTGCGCACCTGCGCGTCCACCCGCTGAAAGCTCGGGTTGGGCGTGGGGCGCACCGTCAGCGCCACATCAAAGCTGCGCCCGCCCTGCTCGCAGGGGCGGACCGTGTCGCCCACGCCCGGCATCTGCTTGAGCAGGCGCAAGCGCGCCAGTTCGTTCTCGGCACAGATCTGCGCCAGCAGCAGGTCGTTTTGTCGCTGCGCGTTGCGCGTGAGCGTGGCACTGGCCTGCGATGCGGCGATCAGCGCGATCGCCACGATGGCCAGCGCCACCAGCACCTCCACCAGGGTGAAGCCGCGCAGGCGCACGCTTGTGTGTCGCGTCATGCAGCGGCCTTCATGGCGCCGGCGCAAACGGCCGCAGCCCGTCGCTGGCCACGCGCACCTGGCGCGCCGGCTGCGCAGCCGACAGCAGCGTCACCTGCTGCGGCGCGATCACCGGCTCGGGGCCCAGCACCAGCGGCGTGGCGCTGGCCGCGCGGGTGGAGGCATCGAGCCAGGTGGTGGGCAGCGCGTCGGGTGCCAGGCCCTCGAATCGAAATCCGCCTTCGGCAGGCACCCAGCGCACCATGCGGCCGCTGGCGCGGCTTTGCGCGCGGGCAGCGTCCAGCAGCGCGGCCAGGCGCTGTGCTTCGCGGTCGAGCAGGGTGTCGGCGCTGTCGCGCATGGCCAGTGCCAGGCCGGTGCTGGCGATGGCGATCACCGCCATCACCACCAGCAACTCGATCAGGGTGAAGCCGCGGCGGCGGGGTCCGCGGCGTGCGGGGCGGGGCGTCAGCGCGCCGCGCCCGAATTCACTGCCAGCTGCCGACGTCGGCATCGTTGCCCTCGCCGCCGGGCTTGCCGTCGGCGCCGAGCGACATCACGTCGATCTCGCCCTTGATGCCGGGGTTGAGGAACTGGTAGGGCCGGCCCCACGGGTCGTTGGGCAGTTTCTCCAGGTAGGGGCGCCAGTTGGCCGGCGCCGGCCCGGTGGCAGGGCGGGCGACGAGCGCCTGCAGGCCCTGCTCGGTGGTGGGGTAGCGCTGGTTGTCCAGCCGGTAGAGCTTGAGCGCCTGCATCAGGTTGTTGACGTCGGTGCGCGCGGCGGTGATGCGCGCGTCGTCCGCGCGGTTGAGCACGTTGGGCACGATCAGCGCGGCCAGCACGCCGATGATCACCAGCACCACCATCAGCTCGATCAGGGTGAAGCCGCGGGCGCCGCTGCGCAGGCGATGCGCGCGGGCGGTCGGGGTCGGAAAGCGCAGCGCGGATTTCATTTGACTGTTTCGGGGTTGTGCAGCGGTCGCTCAAATGATAATGGGGCATGGTGACAGCTTCTGCATCCGCATCCGCATCGGCACCGCGCGGCGGCGGCGCGTCGCGCTGGGGCGCACGCCTGGCAGCCCTGCTGCTGTGGGCGGCCGCCGGCGCAAGCGCGGTGTTCTGGGCGCTGAAGTTCGGCACGCCGGCGTCCATGCCGCCTGCCACGCCGGTGGCGTCGCTGTCTTCCGGGGTATCGGCGCCGGCTGCCGACGCTGAAGCGCTGGCGCGGCTGTTGGGCGCCCAAGCGGCCACCAGCGCCGCAAGTGCCGCATCCGCTGCTGCCGCGGTGCCTGCGGCCAGTGCGCTGCAGGGCCGCCTGGTGCTCAAGGGCGTGGTGGCTGCACGTTCGCAGCGCGAAGGTGCGGCGTTGATCTCGGTGGACGGCAAGCCGCCCCAGACCTTTCGCGTGGGCGCCCGCATCGACGACGCGGTGATGCTGCAGTCGGTGGGCGCACGCACCGCGGTCATCGCGGCTGACGCCCGGGGCCCGGCGCTCATCACGCTGGAGCTTCCCAAGCCGCCGCAGTGAGCGGATGGCTCGCATGAGCGCATCGCCGTCGCCGAGCCTGCTTGCCAACCTGCGCGCCGAACTCTCGCGCGTGCCGCCGTTTGCGCAGATGGATGCGCAGGCGCTCGACTTCTTCCTCACCCGCAGCGAACAGCGCTACTACGCGCCCGACGAAGTCATCACCACCCCCGACGACGGCCCGGTGCGCGAGCTGTTCTTCATCCGCAGCGGCGCGGTGGTGGGCGAGCGCGGCAGCGGCGATGCGCGCACCAGCGCCTTCGAATACGAGCGCGGCGACCTGTTTCCGGTGAGCGCAGCGGTGGCACAGCGCGCGGTGACCGCCCGCTACAAGGCGGTGCAGGACACCTTCGTGCTGGTGCTGCCGGTGGCTGCAATGCGCGACCTGTCGGCGCGCAGCGCGCCGTTTGCCGACTTCCTGAACCGCCGCATCCAGAAGTTCCTGGAGCTGTCGCGCCGCGAGCTGCAGGTGGCGTATTCGTCGCAGACGCTGGCCGAGCAGTCGCTGGAGACGCCGCTGGGCACGCTGGCCACGCGCGCACCGGTAGCCTGCCGCCCTGACACGCCGCTGCGCGAGGCGCTTTCCACCATGCATGCACGGCGCATCGGCTCGGTGCTGGTGACCGACGAGGCCGGCCATCCGCTGGGCATCCTCACGCGCTACGACGTGCTCGGCCGGGTGCTGCTGGCCGGCGTGCCGCTGGACGCGCCGATGTCGCAGGTGATGGTGCAGCCGGTGCGCAGCCTCACCACCGAGCACACCGCGCAAGACGCCGCGCTGCTGATGTCGCGCCATGGCATCCGCCATGTGCCGGTCACGCGTGACGGCGTGGCGGTGGGCATCGTCTCCGAGCGCGACCTGTTCGCGATGCAGCGCCTGAGCCTGAAGCAGGTGAGCACGGGCATCCGCGCCGCGCAGGATGTCGAGTCGCTGCGGCTGACTGCGCTGGAGATCCGCCGCTTCGCGCACAACCTGCTGAGCCAGGGCGTGCAGGCGCGGCAGCTGACCGCGCTGATCAGCCACCTCAACGATGTGCTGACCGAGCGGCTGCTGCAGGTGCTGGCGGCGCAGCACGGCGTGGAACTGTCGCGCATCTGCTGGCTGGCGCTGGGCTCCGAGGGCCGCAGCGAACAGACGATTGCCACTGATCAAGACAACGCCCTCATCCTGCCCGACGACGCCACGCCCGCGTTCGCCGAGCAGGTGCGCCTGTTCGCGCGTGCAGTCAACCTGGCGCTGGACCAGTGCGGCTACCCGCTGTGCAAGGGCGGCATCATGGCCGGTGAACAAGGTGGCGCAGTGACGCTGCGCGAGTGGCGCGAGCGCTTTGCCGCGTGGATCGACCACGGCGCGCCGCAAGACCTGCTGAACGCCAGCATCTACTTCGACTTTCGCTGCCTGGCGGGCGATGCGTCGCTGGCCGAGGCGCTGCGCAGCGAGGTGGTGGAGGCCGCACGCCGCACGCCGCGCTTTCTCAAGCAGATGGCGCTGAACGCGCTGCAGCATGGCGCGCCGCTGAACTGGCTGGGCAGCATCGACACCGATGATCAGGGCACGGTCGACCTCAAGCTGCAGGGCACCGCCATCTTTGTGGACGCCGCGCGGCTGTACGCACTGGCGCACGGCCTGAGCGCCACCGGCACGCGCGAGCGGCTCGAGGCAGTGGGCCGCCTGCTGGGCTTGCCCGAGTCGGAATTCGGCGGCTGGGTGGGCGGCTTCGAGTTCTTGCAGATGCTGCGGCTTCGGGTGCAGCTCGAAGCAGGGCCAGGCCGGCAGCGTGGGCAGGGCGCGACCGCGCCCGCGGCCGACAACCCCAACCGCATGGAGGTGACGCGCCTGAACGACATCGACCGCCGCATCCTCAAGGAATCGCTGCGCGTGGCGCGCAGCCTGCAGCAGCGCCTGCACCTCGACTACGAACGATGATTAATTGGGGTCAGATTCCAATTATTTCGGGCCTGTTGCGCAAGCCGGCCACAGGTGAAGGCGCGGCGGCCCACGAGCGCTGGATTGCACTCGATGTGGAGACCAGCGGGCTGGATGCCAGGCGCGACCGGCTGCTGGCGATCGCGGCCATCGGCCTGCGGGTGGACTGGGCCGCGCAGCGGCTGGTGATCGTGCCGGGCGACAGCTTCGAGGTGGTGCTGCGTCAGGAGGTCGCGTCCACCAAGGACAACATCCTGCTGCACGGCATCGGCGCGCAGCGCCAGCGTGATGGTGTGGAGCCTGTGGCCGCGCTGCAGGCCTTTGCCGAGTACGCGGGCGCGGCGCCGCTGCTGGCGTTTCATTCGGCGTTTGACGAGACGATGATCGGCCGCTTCATGCGCCAGCACCTCGGCCGCGACCTGGCCAACGACTGGGTGGACATCGAGCATCTGTGCGCGGTCACGCACGAGCAGGTGCGGGCGCGATCGCTGGACGAATGGATGGGGCACTTCGGCATCGAATGCGCGGTACGGCACCAGGCCGCCGCCGACACGCTGGCCGAATGCGAGCTGCTGCTGCGGGTGTGGCCGCGCGTGGCCAGGCAGTGCCGCAACTGGCGCGAGGTGAAAAAGCTCGCCGCGCAGCAGCGCTGGATCGCGCGTCAGTGACTGCTGCGCCGGCTCAGGCCTGCAGGAACAACCGGTACGCCGGGTTGCCGGTTTCTTCGACGTAGGGGTAGGCCAGCTCGCCCAGAAACGCCTTGAAGGCCTTCGCATCCGACGCCGGCACCTGCAGGCCCACCAGCACGCGCCCGTAGTCGGCGCCCTGGTTGCGGTAGTGGAACAGGCTGATGTTCCAGGTCGGCCGCATCAGGTTGAGGAACTTCATCAGCGCGCCCGGCCGCTCGGGGAACACAAAGCGCAGCAGGCGCTCGTCCCTGGCCAGGCCGGTGCGGCCGCCCACCATGTAGCGCACATGCTCCTTGGCCAGGTCGTCGTGCGTCAGGTCCACCGTCGGAAAGCCGTGCTTCTGGATGTGCGCGGCCAGCTTGGTGCTCTCGCCCTTGCCGTGGGTGGTGAGGCCGACGAACACATGCGCCTGCGCCGAATCGCTGATGCGGTAGTTGAACTCGGTCACGTTGCGCGGCCCGCCCGGCAGCTCGCCGACCAGCGCGCAAAAGCGCCGGAAGCTGCCGCGCTCTTCCGGGATGGTGACGGCGAACAGCGCCTCGCGCTCTTCGCCCACCTCGGCGCGCTCGGCCACGAAGCGCAGCCGGTCGAAGTTCATGTTGGCGCCGCACAGGATGGCGGCATAGGTCTGGCCCTTGGTCTTGTGCCGGGCCACGTACTTCTTGATGGCCGCCACCGACATCGCGCCCGCGGGCTCGACGATGCTGCGCGTATCCACAAACACGTCCTTGATGGCGGCGCACACCGCGTCGGTGTCCACGGTGATGAACTCGTCGACCAGCC
>JACCDP010073118.1_pt1 | contig 14753 bp, 14 predicted proteins | sample 7445841 | NCBI WGS metagenome assembly JACCDP01 (sample SAMN15323441, study PRJNA562643) | freshwater metagenome | isolation source: river surface water | place: USA:Blue River Watershed | collected 2017-08-17 | reverse complement strand
TCAGTACATTCCAGCGCTTGAAGGTCGCTTCCCGGTGTAAATCGTGGGTATCGTCGTTGGCCATCACCCACGACAAACGCCCAGCGGACAGGGCCGCATCATAATACTTCTCCGAATGTCGATAATGATTAAAAACCTCCATAAAATGATACCCCCCCAACAGAGGCATATCCTCCATACGACGACCTCCTCCAAAATCCGGATGCGCCATCACCAAAACCGCCCCCCTGTCGCGCAATCCTTGAATGATTTGCTGTTGTTGGGATGTGTTCTGGTAGAGCGGAAAATCAAAATAGGAAGGTCGATCCAAACCCATCACCAACAAATGCGATTTGAGGGGATTGTACCCGCTTTCGTAAACAGGCACGTACAAAGGTGCTTTGTTTTGAGACCAATGGCTGATTTGATGGTAATTGGACAAGGTAGGCAGATGATAACCCCTTAACAAATAGGACGTTACAAGCAAGGAGTCGGATTGATGACCGTTCGTGAGCCCACCCCAGGAACGGGAATGGGCATGGAAATTGGCTTTGAATCGAAGCGGAGGCATCGAATCGTAAGGGTTGTAAAGGCTGGAGCCCGAAAAGGGTTGAGCCGGTGCAAATTGATAAATCTCGGAACGGAGGTAGAAGCCAACGGCCACGAACAAGACCAACAAAACCAACAAAGCGAAAGCCTGAACGCCTCGAAGCAAAACGCGCAATAAGCGATGAGTCAGGTTCCCAAGCCCACGAATCCAGCCCTGATTGGCGGTCCTCATTCTAACCAAAAATCGGAGACCGTAGGAGTCCCCATTTTTGAAGACGATACATCAGGGCCACCCTTAAGACACCCAGGCCGTACACCATGCTACGACTGAAATTAATGGAGGAGGCTTCATCAAAATACCGGGTGGGGCAAGACACTTCGCCTACCTCGTACCCAAAAAAGCAGACTTGAGCTAACATTTGATTGTCAAAAACAAAATCGTCCGAATTCTTTTCAAAAGGAATGTTACGGAGCACTTCGGCCGTGAAAAGGCGGTAGCCGGTATGGTATTCCGATAGCTTCTGCCCCATCAAAAGATTTTGGGTCAGGGTTAGCATGCGGTTGAACACATATTTGTAAAGCGGCATTCCCCCCCTCAAGGCTCCTTTACCCAAAATACGAGAACCAATCACCACCGGGTACACCTTGTGAGCGGCCAAATAGGCCATGCTTTCAATCAAACGGGGTGTGTACTGGTAATCGGGGTGGAGCATGATCACCAGATCAGCTCCCAATTCAAGTGCCTTGTTGTAACAGGTTTTTTGATTCCCTCCGTAGCCTCTGTTCTGAGGATGCACCAAAACATGGCGGATTCCGAGTTCCCTTCCGACCTCCGCGGTGCGGTCGGTGGAATGATCGTCCACCAAAACCACTTCATCCACGATATCCATGGGAATTTCTGCGTAAGTCCTGGCGAGGGTTTTCTCGGCATTGTACGCGGGCAGGATAACGACCAGTTTTTGACCCAAAAGCATGATTGGGCAAAGGTAAAGGGCTTCGTGCTTAATTTAGCAGTGGAAAAATGCCAGAGTGGTCGATCGGGCCGCACTCGAAATGCGGTGTAGGGGCAACTCTACCGGGGGTTCGAATCCCTCTTTTTCCGCCAGGTACAGTCCGAGACTGTCCGAAAGTGTGTAATTCAGGGAATTACGCACTTTTTTTGTTCTTTTTCAGACCGTTTTTGTCCGCTTTTGTCCGGCCACTTGGTTGCCAACTGGTTACCCTTTTGGTAAATCCAAAAAGGGGTAACCAGTGCACGGACAATTACGAACATAATCGTACTGAAAATCAACGACTTAAGTGCTATTTGACCGAAGGGGTTTGGGTATTTTTGTTATTCAAAAAGGGGAACACCATGAACCAAATGCACTACCATGTCATCCAAAGCAACCTTTAGCCTGGTTTTCTACATCAACCGCACCAAAGCCAGGAAAAACGGGGAATGCCCCATCATGCTCCGCATCAACATCAATGGATCCCGGGTTACCATGGCCCTCAAGCGCCACCTGGACCCTCAACACTGGGATCCGGGCCGCAGCCAAATGAAGGGCCGAGGCGACCAGGCCCGGCTCTTTAACGATTACCTGGACTCCATCCGGGTTCGGGCTCACAAAAAGTACAACGAGCTGTTAACAGCCAAGGAGGAAGTCCTAGCCAGTGACCTTAGGGACGCCATCTTGGGCATTCAGACCGCCAAGAGCCGGAATCTCATCGAAACCTGGCAAGAGCATGTCAACGGACTTAAGCAGCTTATCGGCAAGGAATCCTCCTACGCCACCTATCAGAAGTACAACACGGCCAAGAACCACATGAAAGTCTTCTTGCGAAAAACCTACAAGGCCGAGGATGTTTCCATCAAATCGGTGGACCATTACATGATATCCCGCTATGCCCACTACCTCAAGACCGAAATGGCCTGCAGTTACAACACGGCCACCAGATTCCTACAGAATCTCAAACGAATCACAACCCTGGCCATGCGCCACGGCTGGTTGGCCAAAGACCCCTTTGCTGGTGTCAATCTTAGCCTCAAGGAAGTGGACCGCCCCTACCTCACCGAAGCCGAGCTAAAGAAGTTGATGGAGTTTCAGTCGCCCTTTGAACGGTTGAACAAGGTTCGAGACTTCTTCGTGTTTTCGTGCTTTACGGGGTTGGCCTACATCGATGTCAAACAGCTAAGGCGCTGCGAAATCGAACACAACGAAGGCAACTATTGGATACGAACACGAAGACAAAAAACAAGAGCTCGAGCCAACATACCCTTGTTGAACATCCCCATGGAAATCATCCGCAAGTACAGCATCCTGGAGGCCCTACAACCGGAAGACCTAGTCCTACCCATGCCGAGTAACCAAAAAATCAACGCCTACCTCAAAGAGCTTGCCGACCTCTGCGGAATCTCCAAAACCCTGTCCTTTCATATCGCGAGGCACACCTTCGCCACCACGGTTACCATGATGAATGGGGTACCCATCGAAACCGTCAGCAAAATGCTCGGACACAAGAACATCACAAGCACCCAACACTACGCCCGTATTGTGGACCAAAAAGTCGGCGAAGACATGCAACTACTCTCCCAGCGCTTGGGGACCCGACTCACATTGGCCCATTAGCGAACAACGACGAACAAAACAGGATGGCACAGCGAACAACCGAGAACAAAGACGGACCGGAAAAGGGCTTTATCCTTCGGTCGTACGGTTATGGTGAGCTGGCCTTACTCTATTTTCCAAACAGCACCAAGAAAAGCGCAACGACCCAATTAAGGCGATGGATACGCCATAACGATGAGCTCCGAAGGATGCTCGCTCAGCTAGGTTTCACCAAGCGACAGCGTATTCTGACGCCGCGACAAGTGGAGGTGGTTGTTCAGTTTGTGGGGGAGCCATAAAATTTCGACCCCCTCCCGTTGGTCGGGGGGAATGGTCCAATGGCACTAGCTCCCTACGCACCACCCTTAATCCCTGAGGCAACGGACTGACAAACCGCTGGCACGGCTGTTGCCGCCCCGGCTTATAAGGCCGAAGTGGGTGCTCAGACTGCGTTGCCAGGCGGTGGAAAAGGAAAGCGACGACGACCACCAGAGACCGCCGACGCTAGCGTCGTTGAAGTTTCCACCGTAGAAACGATAGCCGCCCGGCCCTGCCGAGAAACCCGAAGAGTTTGTCGCATCCGCGTTGGGACTACTCCAACCCCCGGGTGTCGGTAGGGTCGCCATGCTCTTCAAAGCACCTCCTGCGACACTTGAGCCTCCCAAAAAAGTCTCAAGTGCAGTCCACTCCCCATCCGTGGGTACATGCCAACCCGTAGGACATAGACCCCTGTTATCCACCACCGCATAATGATTGTATAACTTACCGTACAATCCATCGTTCGCGGGATTGTTATCGTATATCGAATAGGCTCCAGTTGTTGTGTTACCCCAGGCACTGTTACTCAATCCCGTAGGAATACTATCGCCATTCCTATACTTACTGACCTTCAAATTACTCTGAGTCCAACATTGGGTTCCTATCTGAACAGTGTAATACAAGTTACCGACAATATCAGTTACCGATGGTGTACCTGGACATCTTAAACCAGGAATTGCAAGTGTAGTAAATGTCAACTCATTACCATAAGCCGTGCCAACAGAATTCGTTGCGTAGGCTCGGACATAGTAGGTAGTTGAAGGCGATAATCCGGTCAAGTTACTTGTAAAGGTCCCTGTACCTGTTCCATCATTGGTTATAAGTCCTGAGGTTGTTGGACTTGATGAAGTTCCATAAGCTACACCACGGGCAGTTACAAGTGTTCCTCCATCTTGGGTAACATCTCCACCCGTGGTGGCACTTGTAGCAGTGACGTTTGAAACAGTTGTGGTGAAAAGCAAAGGTTCGATATCCTTTAGGCAGCGAACCGAAAAACCTTCGGTACGGTAGGTGACATTGCTTTTGTAAGAATTACCGACGTTGTAGTACAGGTTACGGACCCAAGGATTTGCTGATGAAAGCGACGACGTCCACCAGTAACCGCCATTACCGACGTCAAGGAAGCCCCCGAGCCTATGCCGAATGCCGCCCGGCCCTCCAGTGAAGCCCGACAAATTGGACGCTCCCGTGTTAGGATTATTCCAACCACCTGGCATCGGTTGATTATTCGTGCTCTTTAAAGCCCCACCTGCGACGCTAGAACCACCCAAAAAGGTTTCTAGTGTGGTCCATTCCCCATTCGTGGGTACATGCCATCCCGTGGGACATAAGCCCCTGTTATCCATCACCGCATAATGATTGTACAGCTTCCCATACAACCCATCGTTTACCGGGTTGTTGTCGTAAATGGCGTAGGCACCGGCAGTTGTGTTCTCCCATGCTGTGTTGCTCAATCCCATAGGAATATTGTCCCCATTCCTGTACTTACTGACCTTCAAATTACTCTGTGTCCAGCATTGATTTCCAATCTGAACCGTGTGGTATATGTTTCCATCAACATCCATAACCGATGGAGTGCCGGGACATCTAACCCAAGGAACAGATGTAAAACTTCTCTCAGGGCTGTAATAAACACCAACTAAGGTTCGAGCATATGCTCTTGCATACTGGATGTTGTTGGGATCAATTGTGCCAAACGAATGGGTGAACCCAAATCCGCCCTTTCCAGCAACCGACTTATTTGATGATATCGTTGGATTCGGTGATGAACTCCAAACAATACCCCTCTCAAATACACCACTTCCAGGATTGGTGAATCGAACCAAAGCGGTCCCAATATTACCATTCCCATAAACCGTATCTATAACTAAGGTGGGCGCCGAAGGCTGAATACTATATGAACCATTCACATCACCGGTTGATAAAGCCCTTAATGTCATAAACACAGGACTTCCCTGAGCCGTTATTGTCGGTCGAGCAGTTACAAAGGAGCCAACAGGAAAACCTAATATCAGATTAGTAATCCTTCGCGATATAAGCAAGGCGTCAGCACTGTTGGTTATTTGATTTCCATTCACATCACCAGCCCTTGCCCTTAGCGGAGTTAGGGAAACCAACGAGGTAAAGTAACGGTTTACCAATAAGGCGTCTGTGGAATTGGTCCCTCCCCAATTGTAATTAATCTCCGCGTCAAGGATAAAATTCCCGTTGGAGTAACCCACCATACGATAGACACCCGATGAATCGGTGGTATCTGATGCAACTACATTACCAAGCAACGTCTTTAATTGAACCAGAACACCAGCTAGTGGAGTTAGTCCTGCATTATCATACCGCAAATCACCTGTAAGCTCGTTGCAATTTAACACCGAAATTATCAAGGCATTGGAAGTCAAGGAACAGGTTGGAGATAAAATTACCTCTAACTGATAGCTACCCGGCTGACTTGCCAAAAAGGTATCAGAACTCGCCGAACCCAAAACGGCCCCGTTCAATTTCCAACGAAACGTACCAGACGAAAAAAGGGCGGAAGTACCTAGACGTAATGTACCGCCCGGACAAAAACCATTCACGTCACCTTGAGAATTAATCAAAAGTGAATCCGATAATACTAAATTTAACTGCACAACCGAATCGCAACCCGCCATTGATGTAAACGTTTGGGTGTAGGTGCCTGATGCATTAAGAAATTGACCTCCAAACGAATAAGGCGTACCTGCGCATTGCACAACAGAGATTGAATTTTGGTAACTGGGATTTACTATCAAGGTCAAGGTCACAATCGAATCACAACCCAAAGCGTTACTCAGAGTATCCCTATACACTCCTGAAACATTCAAGTTTCTACCCCCAAAATAATAAGGTTGATTGGAACATGTATTTGCTGTAATAGAAGACTGGGTGGATAAAAAACTTAAATTTAGATTAATTAATGTATCGCAAACATTTCCACTTCCCGGGAGAATGATTTGATAATTACCCCCTGTGCTAAAATTGTAGGTTTGACCATTAAGTATATAGGACTGACCTTGGCAAATTTGTGTTTGCAGGTTATAGATCACGGAACTGTTTGTAAGATTACCACTAAAAAAAGTACTGGGTATGACATTATAATTTGCGTCGTATAATTCAGAAGGAATAAAAACGGTATCCCAAGTCAAAGTCGAAGACCCTAATACCCTAAACCGAAGTTTCAGCATACTTCCTGGAGCAATATATTGGTTTGTTGAAGAAATCCAGTCCATCGTGATCACGCCATTTCCAGCATTAATAATCATTCCATTAAAGTTGGAATTGAGATTTTGAAATCCTAAATAAGTCAATGAATCAGGATTGTATGTAATTCTTAATGCGGCATTCACAACTCCAATTAGCATCGGATTTTGAATTTCAATAAGAGCAGTGTCAAAACCACAACTATTTGTGCTCACAATACTAAAACCATTTGGCAAAACATAAAACTGGCCAAAATTTATATTTGTATCTGGTTGAATTGCTGCATTATTCTGAGCATCTGTCGATTTAATAAAATATCGATAATGAATAGCCGATTGGGTTAATGCCGATGCTGGGATTGTAACTTGAAAGGAATCAGGAGCTACCAAGGCCATGGGTAACGAATCGTAGACCCCCCCATTTAGGCCAGGGGAATAAAACAATTTAGCGGATGCAATTGAACCATCCAAATCTTTAATCTTAGCACCTATTGTGACCGAATTGTTAGGTTGAACAACAGATGGAGTGGCGTTCCATTGGTATATTATTGGAGGAGCTGATACCACTGCTCCCAAGTCTGAAGGCGTCAGTGGTACTAGTTCGTAACGAGGATAAAGAGTACCAAAATTAGTTTCGGTGATGACACCACGAACGTGCGAAAATACCTTACCCTGCTGAACAAAAACCGGAGCGCCAGGGTTGGCCGGAACGGAAGCGGTGGAAGACACAAAAGGAGGGCGAAAAAAACGAATCGCATCCCGAACGTTAATCTCGGAACCAAAGGCATCCCGAAGCATCCAACTCACCCTCCCCCCACTAAAAGTACTGACATTGGTAACTAACACATTGTTAAATTGTATATACATCCCTTCATACGGCTCTCCAGTTGGCTTTTGGATTTGTTGAGGAACAGACGGGTTGTTGGCATCGTAAACCATGAATTGGTTCATGGAGGATTGGCGAGGGGCCGGTGGCGTAACAAAACCCAAAACCGAACTGGCCACCCCAATTAAATTTAACTGAGTCTCCCCAGAATTGGGGGAGGCATCCTGGAACTCGGCTACCACCCCCGTGCATTCCACGATATTCCCTACCTGAAAATTACTAAAAAAACCTATCGCTGATGAATCTGCCAAATTTTGAAGCCTCACAATGAGACCCTTCCAGCCCCCAATGTTAAGATTTTGAGTATCCACCAAATAAGTAGCTTTCCAACTGGAACTCAAGGCGTGATCCCTGGGATTAAGAATCACCAAACCCCGGACCCGAACAGTGTCTCCCACATACCTAGACAAGGTTTTACCAGTTAGAAGGGTATCCGGATGGACCCATTGAATGGATTCAATGCTACGGAGTGGGTAATTTTGCCCATATGCACTGAATTCGAGAGATAATAAAAAAAGGAATAAACAAAAACTGATAATTGAATTAATCAAAAAGTTAAAAGGATACTTCATTTATCTAAAATTACGTGGTTTTATAAGTTATTAATATGCCATATATCAATCTATTGTAAAAGTAAATCCATGCTTAAACAGTTTGGCTACTTTTATTAAAACAGAGGCCGATTAAGCTATTTACAGCCCACTTAGGCGACATTAAGTCGATTTAAGCGATTGGGCGCAGAATGGATGCGCGAATCTTGTCAAACAATAGGCAAGATTTATGCAACACAGTATCGATACAGGGGCTTTTACGACAGTTTCCGGGATGGTTGGCGGGGTGGTTAAAGCCGTTTCAGCTAAGCCGGTGATGATGGCGATCACTTTTGGGTCCATCACCAATGTGATGATTTACGCGGCGGCTTCTGCCGGGGTAGGATATGTCGTCAAAAAGGCCCTGGATAAGCTATTTGAGCGGTTATCAGAACGCGATGGGTCCAATTCAAAGGCTTCCAAGCATGAATAAAGTCTTGGGAATCGCCTTAGCCGGGGCAGCCCTTTACGGGTTGGTCAGAATCCTACGCATGCAGAATGTGTCGGATTTGACGACCCTGAGCCTGGTGAACCCTCGCGTACATCAGGTGACCCTGGCCGGGTTGTTTTTAAGGACCGAAGTAGCGGTTAACAACACCTCCCAAGACAGCGTGAAAGTGACCAAGCCGGTCGTGACCCTAACCTCCAAGGGCAAGTTTTTGACACAATCTGTCGCAGAAAACAAAACCATTGAAATTCTGCCTCTGTCGGTGACCCAAATTGACACTATTGAAATCGTCCTGAACTGGTCAATATTGACCTCACTTGTCAGCAACCTCCTTCAAAGAATCCCTGCCGTGGTGGCATCCTTCAAGAAAGGAAACAGCCGAAATCTGCTAACACAGCTCGGTGTACCGTTGGAAATGTACTTCACCACCTACGTCAACGGACTTTTCTATCAATCACCCCCTACCAAAATCCTGGGATGAAAAAGACGATGGAAACCTACCAACCGGTGAACGTGGTCAGCGGACGACGGTCGATCCAAGATGGTCGGCGTTACGATGGCTATTTCCCCCTTCCAGAGGAGCGTGACCGGGTAATCATCAAGGATGGTGAGGTGACCGACACCGTGCAGCTCATGGAAAAGGTGGTTTGGAAGTACATCGATGACACCAAGCAAATAGCCCCGGTACTCCAGCGTGCCAACCTTCGGGATACCTGCCGCAACATCTGGGAGTTCGTTTACCATCACATCCAATACCGACTGGACCAGCAAGGTCTGGAACAGCTCCGCCGTCCTGCGCGTAGCTGGGCCGAGCGCGAACAAGGGGTGGACTGTGACTGCATGAGCATTTTTATTTCCAGCATCCTGTGCAACCTGCAAATCCCGCACAGCTTCCGAATCACCCGGTACAGCTCCGACACCTGGCAACATGTGTACGTCATCGTCCCCAAAGAGAATACACCGGGGCATTGGGTCCTGGATGCTGTTGTCTCCCCCTTCAACTACGAAAAACCTTATTCCGACCAAATGGACTACACCGTCAATCTCCAAGGGATCAATGTGGCCGTGTTAAGTGGTGTTTCAGGCGATGACCACTTTGATGCGGTCATGGCCACATCACTTACCGGCCCCGCCCTGGGCATGGAAACCGAAACCGAACTCAACCAACTCTACCAAAACATCGTAGCCACACGCAATGCCATCGCCCAGAACCCTGGATTGGTGGCCACGGTGGACGACCCCCAAGGGCTTTTGAAGATGTTGGATTACGCCATTCAATACTGGCATACCGACAAACGCGATGAAGCACTGGAAGTCCTCGCCAACAACGAAAGGCAACTGAACCTGCGCAACGGTCTGCGAGGCATGGACAGCGACCCGGATACCCACGAATTGGGCAAAGTAAAACCCAAAGGTTTTTTCACCAACGTCAAGAAAGCCGTCCAAACCGTTGGCAAGAAAGTCGGCCAGGCAGCCAAAAGCGCAGCCAAGGCGGTGGTCAAATTCAACCCCTTGTCCCTGGCTGCTCGAGGTGGCTATCTGCTGGCCATGAAATTGAACCTGGGCAAAATGGCGTCCAAGCTCAAATGGGGCTACGCCACCCAACAGCAAGCGGCGGCCAAAGGAATCGATGCGGCGACCTGGCAAAAGAGCAAGAATGCCCTAGCCAAGGTGGAAAAGTTGTTTGCCGATAAGCTGCAAGGCAGTCGCAGTGCCCTCCAAAATGCAATTCTCAAAGGCAAGGCCGGCAACCTCAATGGAATGCTGGAGAGCCCGTATTTGGGCAGCCTGGGTGAAGCGGCTACGGCATCGGCTGTGGCTGCTGCTGCGCCCATCATTGTGGCGACCATCAACATCCTCAAGGAGGCAGGCCTCATCGGTAAAGGCGAAAACATCGATGTCAACAATTTATCGAACGAAGTGGCCAACGATCCAACGGCATCGGCCGCTTTAACCGAAATGCAAAACAGCGACAACCCCAATGAAACAGCTATGAACGCACGCAGCGCAGACCCCTCACAAGCAGATAGCCCATCGAGCGGTGGCATCATCAATTTCATCAAGAAAAATCCCATACCCGCCATCGTTGGCGGTGGACTTTTGGCCATGGGCATCTACCAAATGGTGAAACCCAAGAAGCGCAGCTCAGGCCTTGCGGGGTACAAATCCAGCACGGGTCGCAAGAAAAAATCCGTGGCCGGAAAAGTCCGTGGCCGTAGCGGGACGGGCAAAAAACTACCGGTCAAATCCATGAAACTCCTCTAAACTCAACCTTATCAAAACAAAAAAATGGCAACGAAACGCAATACCAATTCCAAAATCAGTGGCCAAGCTGTTATGGGTGAAATCAAAACCTTGGCCATGCTCACCGGGGGCGTCGTCCTGGGTTCTGTGGGCGGCAAGATGATCGACAAAGTCCTCAAAGTGGACGGAACTACTCCCGGATTCAATGCCAAAGCCATGGCGCGACCCCTGGTGCTGCTGGGCGTGGGCGCAGCCGGTAACCTCATGCTCAAAGACGCCAACATGCGCATGGTCGCTACCGGCGTGGGCGCTGCCGGCATGCTTTCCGGTGTGAAAGTCCTGCTCAAAAGAGATTTGTTGGCAGGTCTTTCGGACTTCAACATGCATGGCATCGGAAGTTTCGGTGAGCCGTCGCTTTACCGCGAGCCCATGACCCTTTCGGTGGACCGTTACAACCCGGACCTGCCGGCTCTTTCATCTCCAACGGCATTCAACCCCGAAGACTTTGCCTCTGCATCAAGCGATGCAGGCAGCGAGCTCTCCTACATCGAAATCATCTAAACCCTAAACCTCATCCTCAAACAACCACATCATGTTAACCCTCGGACAAATCGAAAACAGCGAATACAACCTGCTTGGAGCCATGTCGGAAGACGATTTCCTTCAGGCTCTTGAACTCAGCGGAGCAAACGACAAACGCAAGTTGTTCCGCAAAATGCAAAACCAATCCCGCGCGGTGGCCACGGCTACCGGTTCACGCTCCCGTGCGGAGTTTGAGAAGCGCATCACCCTGCTTCCCAAAGAAATCCAATCGGGGTTGGCCAGCCAAAACCTGCAAGCCGTGGATGCCGCCTACTATGTGGTCAAAACCATCAGTGGCTCCAAGGTCATCAAGATGTTCAAAGACGACGACAATAAAGTGGTCGGATTGAGCAACATCTCCAGCGGCAAGTTGGAGAAAGGAAACTACTTCCTGCTCTACGGCATTCAGCTGCTTGGCGGTGTAGGCGACAGCAACGACACCCCGGGCACCGTGAATTACGATGTGATTCCAGACTTTGTGCGCAACGGCGAATTTGAGTTCAAAGCCAACGGGACGGTCTTGATTCCCAACACATCGTGCGAGGTGTTTCAGACCGAAGGCAAGGACATTTTCAAGGGACTTTTTGTGCTGGATAATCCCAAGATGATTCGGGACCAGCAGAGCATCGAGTTCAACATTGAATGGTCGGCCAACGCCCCCACTTATTCCTACCTCAAAGCCATCCTTCGGGGTACTGCCGTCATCAAAGCCTAATCCCAACGGTATAGCCGCTTGTCATGAAAACCCACAAGTTTCAGCAAATCAGAATTCGAATCAACACCCCCGGGGAATCGGTACGCTATTCGGCCCAAACCGATAAACAGTATGCCCATATCAAAGCACTGTTCGTTTCCATGCCCGAGGATCGTCTGATACCTGGAAGCCTGTTGGGTCTCAAGGTGAACAACCAAGAGGTTTTTGAAGACATCCACGAAGTGCGCATGCTAACGAGCGGCCATCAGGTGGCGCCCAACGCCAAGTTCTTTGTTTTTGAAGAACGCTTGGAAGCAGCGGGAAGCACCGTCGAAGGTCGAATGACCGACGGCGGGACCCCGCTCAATGCAGACATGCCCGGTGTTCCCGTACTACCGCAGGGCTATCCCTACGAGGCTAAAATCTACCTGTGGCTAACCAATGAACGATAGGCTCCATGGCAGGGATACGCTACAACATCGTACAGCTGGAGGTGGAACATCCGGGACAAATTGTGCGCTTTCAGCACAAGATACCCGCCTACCTAAGGCAATGCACCGGGTTTGTGGCTCGGCATGTGCGCGGTGTGCAGACCGACTACGCTATTGCGGAGTTAGGCTGGCTCACCACGACCTTCAACAACCTCAAGGAAGAAGCGCTGGTCGTCTGTGTTGGTGCACAGCCCTACGGCGACCCCTTCCAGCCCTACGACTTTCAATCGCTCCATGTGGCCCTCAGCCCGGGAGAGTTGGTTACCGGCACCTATGTGGATAGCAAAACGACGACCCGTTACCCTTACACGGTCGCTCTGTATCTGCGCTGCACTGCAGCGGGAATGGAGAACCCTTCAACGCCGGGAGGACAGCCATGCTAGACCACCTCGCGTTTATCCACCAACAGTTTGCCCAACGCGGGATGGGCATTGCCTTGCAACGCTTCCGCAGCCTTGTTACCCTGCGCCCGCAGCGCAGGTACAGCCTTGAGGCGTACAACGAAAGCCTGTACCTGACCAACGCAACGGCCTTACCCGAAGGAACGCGCCTGGTATCGGATACCAACAGCCTGGAAATAACCCCGGCCCATCGAAGCATGGAAGCCTTGGAAGAATTCAGCGGTTTGGTTCATATCGAGCTGCCTGAAAATCTCCCCGCATACCCGGTAATCGAGTTTATCCAAATTGTACGGCAGTGAGCAAGCGCAAGATATACCACGTCATCGAGGTCAGTCAAAAGATGATTAAAACCTTTCCCAAGCAGGGTCATCAGCATGTTGTTTTCAATGCGGTCTTTTACCGCAATGGAAAGAAACTGAACAGCATCGACCAAGCTGCGGTACAGAACTTCTCCGCCCTGGTGCGCAGCTACGATAAATCGGAGAACCCCGATAAAATCAAAGTTGAGTTCAAAGACCAGGATTCAGGGACATTGATTTGGTCCAAGACCTTTCAATGGACCGAAGTGGACGATGAACTACCCCGAAGTCTCCACGGCTTCGCCGGATTGGGTGAAGCGGAGGTCAATGATTTGGTGCAAAGGCGGTTTTCGGAATTGGAAAAGAGCCGAGAGCTGGACCGTATGCAGGCCGAGGTGGCCAAGCTCAGGGCCGAAAACGAAGAGTTGGAGTTTCAGGTCCAGGACATGCAAAGCACCCTGGACGCCAAAAAGCAAATTGAGTACTACACCAACATCATCGGCATGGCGCTGCCCGGACTGGCGAAGTTCCTAACGGGAACCCCGATGGCATCAGCCATCAATTTTCTGGCCGGCACCGCCCCTGAAGCGACAGTTGAAGCGCCGCCCAAACCCGTCGAAACGGCTCATGGACAGCGGGACAGCATTTTGGAGATGATAAACACATTTTGTCAATCGCTCAACAATCAAGAGCTCGGAACGATGTACTTGTTGTTGAGCGAAATCGAAAAAGACCGTCAGCACTTGCAACGCATTTTGCAATTTATCACCAATGCTGAACCAAGTCAGCCCTCACCTCCCACCGATTCAGCCCTATGATAACCAAAGACATTCCCATCACCGTCGAGGTCCAATCGGACCAGCAACTGCGCCATGTCCAGCAGGCCCTGCAATCGATTAGCGCCAAGTTCACGCCGGAGGAACTCGTCAAGATTTCCAAGAAGCTTGAATTACCGTTGGTGAAAATGAAAATCAAAAGCATGCTTTAAGCCGAGCACCATGGCCCAGGGAAAATCAAACGTTTTAGGAATCCTTCAGGACAACCAGCGCCGCATTGTTAGCGGTCTTTTGGTCGTCGGAGGGATCTATTTGACCTATCGTTTGGGCAACCGTTTGGTCGCGGAGTGGAGCAAGCGACAGACCCAGACCTTGGCCGATGACAGCCCGGAAGTTCGACAGGCCATGACCCTTCAATCTGCCATGAACCCCTCGGGTGTACGGTGGATGCGAAGTTTTGATACAACCAACACCCGAAAAGTTCTCGAAACCGGTAGGCTCATCACCAACCTGGATGCCGTGCAGTCGGCCTACCGAAAGCTATATCAATCCAACCTCTTGGATGACTTGCAAAGTGAGCTTTCCACCGAGGACTACCAAAAATTCATCACCCTGGTGAGCAGCAACAGCCAGAAGGTTACCACACCGGGAGGCAGCGCACCGGTACAATTTGCCAAACCTCAAAGCTTG
>JACCDP010814916.1_pt1 | contig 14755 bp, 11 predicted proteins | sample 7445841 | NCBI WGS metagenome assembly JACCDP01 (sample SAMN15323441, study PRJNA562643) | freshwater metagenome | isolation source: river surface water | place: USA:Blue River Watershed | collected 2017-08-17 | reverse complement strand
ATTTTTTTAGAATTTTTAGAATTTTTAGAATTTTTAGAATTTTTAGAATTTTTAGAATTTTTAGAATTTTTAGAATTATTTTTACGAATTTTAGAATTATTATTACCTTTTCCGAATAATTTTTGAAATATATTTTTTGATTTTAAATTATTTATTTCTTTATGATTAATTGTAACAGGATTACTGAAAGATTTATAACTATTTAATTTAGTAGATTGTATATTAGAATTAGAATTAGAATTAGAATTAGAATTAGAATTAGAATTAATACTATTATTTTCTTTAATATATATTAATAGTCTTGTTCCTTTGTTAAATGAAAATAATAAATTTTGATTTACAATTTCTCCTATTATTTCATTTCTTGTAATAGATTTATCTTGTTTCTTCATCCTTTCAAATTCATCATCAATATATTTTTTTACATAAGGGTGATTATTATGTTGGAATTCATTTAATAATTTACAAAAACGTATTTGAAATTTGCTTAATACAAATTCATTTAATTTATTTACATTCCAATTATGACTCATTAATTCACAAGGACTAAGATAAATTTTTTCACTATTTAAACTTTTAAATTGAGTATCATTATTTTGATTAGCTATATTAAAATCATTAGTATATTTAGACCATCCGTTATAAACATATTTCTTATTATTACAAGTTATACCAGCAATAGCGTGTGTATCACCTGAACTAAAATCATATGGCCGTTGATAATTACATAATATTACAGAATCTAATATATATTTATTTTCATTATATATTATTTCATTTTTAATTTCATTATTATTATCTACAAATGTATTTAATAATCTAGGTAATTTATAATGAGAAAATCTATATTTTGATTCATATATATCATAAATATCTTTTTGTTGTTGAGAATTTACACTTAACATTATTACATCTGGATTTTTATGAGTATTGTATAATTTATTTTGTAATTGAAAGTAATTAATTGGTACATGGTCATATTCATATTTATAATTATATTTATTTTTTACTATATTATAGTGATTTAAAATATTATATAATACATTTTCATATTTTCCATTTGAACAATTTTTTTTTAAATTTAAAAATAAACATTTTAACCCTAATATTTTATATATCTTATTTAATATAATAGATGGTGAACCTCCTTCAGTAGATTGTTTTTCATGTATATATTTTGGATAATTTTTATGTAAAAAATCAATAATATTTTCTGGTTTAATTTTATTAAATAGTTTGTAATCTAAATTTGGTGAGTTACTTTGTTTATAATTATATTTTAGCACATGTCTAATTAATTTTTTGAAATCATGAATATTATTTAATTCATAATTTGTTGATGTTTTTGTATTATCAATAATCCATGTATCAACTAATTTTAACATCATTATTCTACTATGTTGACTAAATAATAATACAGCTAATATAGCATTAAACCAACAAACAGGACCCCATTGAGCCCACATAGTTATTTTTTTACAAGGGTCGTTTCTAGATAATGTATCCATTCTATTTATAATATATTTTTTTATGCGTTAAAATCATTAATAATTATATAAAAGTATTAAAATAAAAAGAAATAGTCCAATTCAAAAATGTCTATGTCTAAATCACCTTTTAGTTTTAATACTTCATCAAATAAATTTAATAATAATAAATTTAATTCCAATAATTCTAAATTTAATAAAGATTTATTATTTAATAAGAAAAAAATAAGTTCTGATGTATTATCAATGTCATCTGCCTCGTCTTCAGCATCATCAGTTTCTTCAAGATCTGATACTACATCCGAAAATTCTGTAAAATCCGGTAGATCTGCTAGATCTTCTAGATCATCTAAATCAGAAATGGAAAATAAATATGATAAATATGATAAATATGATAATTACGAAGATAATGATATGAATGAAGAAGATATTGATGAAGAGAGTGGTTCAGAACAAATGGAAGAAGACGAAGAAGAAGTTGATATAAATACATCAAAATATGAAAATTTTAAAAAAGATAAAAAACAACAAATTATGAACGAACTTAATGAAAAAAGAGAACTATTATATCAAATGGATCGTTTAGAATCAAAAGGATATAAATTACCATTTAAATTCAATATGGAATCTGATATTAATGAAATGCGTAGTGAATTTAATCGTATTACAAAAGAAAAAGAAATTGATGCTAGTATTCGATTTCAACGTAAAATGATGATGGCTCTTGTTACAGGAACCGAATATTTAAATACTAGATACGACCCTTTTTCCATTCGTCTCGAAGGATGGTCCGAACAAGTTCATGATACTATTACAGATTATGATGATATATTTGAAGAACTTCATAGTAAATATAAATCAACTGGTAAAAAAATGTCACCAGAACTTCGTCTATTTATTTCATTATCAGGTAGTGCGTTTATGTTTCATTTGACTAGCAGAATGTTTAAAGAAAGTCCTTTACCAAATGTAGAACAAGTTCTAAAATCTAATCCAGAATTAATGAAACAATTTCAACAAGCAGCTGCTAAACAATATATAACAGGTAATTCATCGTCGCAACAACAACAAGGAATGGGTGGAGGAATGGGTGGAGGAATGAATGGAGGAATGAATGGAGGAATGAATGGAGGATTATTTGGTATGGTAAGTAATTTATTTAATAATATTGGCGGGGGTCCATCTAGACCTCCTCCGATGTTTAATAAAGATGATGATGAAATGTCAATATCTTCATTAAAAAAAATGAGCCGACCCCAACGAGATATAGATAGTATTATAAATAATGTTCATAGTAAAATTTCATTAGAACAAGAAAATAATAATATAGAAACATTATCAGTAAGTGATGAAGAAATTACTTCTATTATAGAAGATACCGCTGATATTAAAATTTTAAGAACAGGAAAAAATAAGAAAAACTCTAGAACATTAAATCTTTAATATCTATTTGATCTAGTCATTTTTTTCAAAGCTTTTGTAGATTGTGAACCAATCTTAGAAACCATTGAAGTAACCTTTTTTAATTTACCAGGAACAGATTTCATAGATTCATATGGATTACGAATAGCTGTTGAAACTTCTTTTTCAAATCCATCCATATTTTTTACAACAATTGAAACAGAATTGAAGATAATTGGTAAAATAATTATAACAAGTAATACAAGCAATAAAATCGCTATTTCTACTACTGAACCTGCCATTATAAGCTCTCTGCGATAATCTTCTGAACATTTGCATTTTTCATTTACAAGATATCGTGTATATTCAAGAGTCATAAAGAAATATACAACACATACTATATAAAATACAAACTTGACAAATGAAAAGATACCAGCTACTATATTTCCAAATGTATTAATTATTGTAGACATTGGAATAAATGTAATTATTGCCAAGAAAACAAGAGCAAAAATACTGAAGGTTTTAATAAAATCTCTATTAGGATGTCTACCACATTCGCACCCGGTTGTTTCTAATTTATCAATATATGAATATACTGCTAATAAGAGGAAAAATATGAATAAATTCAATACTACATGTCCTATATATCCTATACTAATACTCATTATAATATTATCTATTATATTATACGAAAAAAAGATTTCATTTAAGTTCCAAAATATTTAAAATTAAGAATCTCGTAGATGAATCATAAGTATCTAAATGAATATTACTAAATTTATCTTGTATAAAACTTCTCCTATATTTTTTCATTATATTATATATTTGTTCTAATGTAAAATCAATAAGATGTTTCTTATCTTTATTATCTTTATATATATCAAAAAATTCATATAAATCATTCAAAATATTATCGATATAATTCAAATTATTATTATATAAACACCAAGCATTAATGATATTTGATATTTCTTTTTTATATTTGACATATTCACAATATTCATCATATACTTTTTCATCCGAAGATAGTAAATTTGATTTATCAATAAGACTATAAGGATACCATTTTTTTTCTTTAATATATAGAATCCAATTATCTTCTATTTTTTTTGAATCATAAAACTTCAAAAGATCAACATATAAAATACTATTACTAGATTTTTTTATAAAATCCCATATTATATTATATAATTGTTCTTTATAATCTGTTTTTAATAAAGATTCAATTTTTGAATATAATACATTCTTATTTTGAATAGTTAATTTATTTAAATAACTTGTAAATAATTTTTTGGTCTTATCTTCTTCTGTAAAATTTGAAGATATAATATATAATCTTTGTGTTGCTTGAGGTTTTGTATATATTTGATTTTCCTTAAATCTTTTATAAAATAATTTTTTTTCAGGAGTATATAAATGCGTTTCATGATTGATGTGAAAACATTTAAAATTATTATAAATTTCATTTTTTTTCTTTAATAATGTACATGGAGTAATTTGTTTATTCATAGATTTATAGTATTCTTTAAACACATTTATATCTATTTTAATAATGTCCGACATTATAATGATAATATATTAAAATGCTTATATATAACTAATATAAGAATTTATTATTATAATATAATAATCATGACACATTCTATGTCTAATTTTATAAGACACATAGATGAATATATTTTTAAAAATGAATCAATATATAGATCAATATTGGTAACAAATAATGATAAAGATAGTAATATATTAAAATTTAGACTAGAAAATAAAGATTACAGTATTATGATGTTAAATAAAATAGATGCTACTATAAATTATAATAAAATTAATAATAGAATTATTATTATAACACATGATAAATTTAAAGAATTTATAAATCATTTAGAAACATTAGAAGATGGATTAATATCATCTACATTTAATTTTATTGCTTTTCATTATTTTATTCAAGATGAAATAGTAGAAGATATGATATCATATTATATATCTAAAACAAATAATAATATTAATAATACTATAATATTTGATAAAATATATACTAATTTTTTATATTTAAATAAACTTGTTACATAGTAATATAAAAATAATTATTTTATCTTCTATAATATTAGATATGAAAACATCTAATTTTTTTAAAAAGAATAGTATGTGGATATTACTGGGTCTTTTATTATTAGCAGTTATAGGAACTGTTATTTTAGTATGGCTAAAACCAAAAGAACATTTTGAAAATGATAATACAACTCCTCAAAGAAAATTAGAATATTTTTATATGGATGGATGTCCTCATTGTGTTGAATTTCATCCAGTATGGGATGAATTAGTTAAAGCAATTAGTGTAAAACCTTTTAAATATGAAGTTTCTACTGGTGTAGGAAAAGAAAGAGCTGATTTGTTCAAAGTTACTAGCGCTCCTACTATATTATTAACCGAAGATGATAAAGTACTTAAAGAATATAGTGGTAAACGCGATGTAGAATCTATATTAGCATTTTTAGCATCATCTTAAATTAAAATTCTTTTCGCTCGATATAATAATAATGATATATTTGTTTTTATTTATGATATTAGGATTTATATTATCTATAGTAAAAATCTATAATACAAAAATAGAGCATTTTATTGAAGCAAGAGGAGGTCATGTTGAATTTTTTTATAAAAGAGAGTGTGGATTATGTCCAAAAGCTAGAGAAAAGATTTTAAAACGTCTAGATAAAAGAACGTCATTTTCAGATAGAAATATAACTAGAGTTATGTGTAAAAAACAAATATGTTCTCCCCAGGGAGAATGTTATGATTATACTTATGAAGATTGGGAAGTATGCGAGGATGGTAAAAGAGCAGAAAGTTTAAGTATATCACATGTACCAACCGTTGTTATAACAGGAGGTAATGCCATAGTTATTCTTACTTTAACGGAAGAACAAGTTAATAAGATGTAATTCGTTATTTTTTTATATTTATTTATAATAAATGCCACCGCAAATATCTATTTCAGAATTATATTCTATGAAAAATAAAAAAGAACAGACTAAAACAAACACTTTTAATGTCATTATAGAAAAATGCCATTCAAAAATAAAACATATAGCATCACAAGGTGGCATGAATATATTTTTTGAAATACCATATATAATGTTAGGTTATCCATTATATAATATAAATGAATGTATAGATTATGTTGTAGAAGCTTTAAGAAATAATGGACTTTTAGTTCAAATATTACCTCAGCCTAATAATAATACATTATATATATCATGGAAACCAACTGATGTATCAGTTAAGAAACAACTCACATCATCAAAATATCATCCTTTTCAAAAATAAAATATAAACATCATTTTCTTTTTTTTTTATTAATACAACTTCTATATTTTTTTTTAATATAAATTTTATTTTTTTATTTACATCACATGTAATATATTTATCTTTAAATCTTTTTATAAATTCTATAAATTCATGTAATGATTTAGAAGATATATTTTCATCATTAAAAAAAGTTTTAAAATTATAATCTTGAAATAATTTAATCCAAATATTTTTATTATCTAATAATTCATTTATTTTAAATATACCAGATATTACATCATTATCATAATTAAATTCTTTAATTAGTCTTGAAATTACAAACTCATTGATTATACCATCAGATTCTTTTACATATTCTTTTAAATCAAAAAAGGATTGCATTATATTTGGATTAATATTTTGAAGAGCAGGTAATATAATATCTCTAATTTTACCTCTAGCAGACCAAGTAGGTGTGCTATTTTTAAGGAAAGGAATATATACATTCATAGCAAAATGAATAATTTCATGTTTTTTTATATTTAATAATGGTCTCCAAAAACATATATCTGATATTACAGATAATCTTGATATACCTGCTAAATTATTATAATCGTGTTTCAAACTAATATTTGTTATTATATTTTCAAAACAATCATCCATATTATGTCCAAGCATTACAACTGATTTTCCTTCTAATAAATTTGCTACTTGTCTATATGTATCAAAACGTATTTCTTTTGTAATATTTTCATATAAATTTCGAAGCCCATTATGATGACAATTATTTCTAGATATCTCATCAATAGTTCTATAAAATAATTTTATATTTAGAATAGCACAATATTTTTGAATAAATTTAAGTTCATCTTTGCATTCATCTCTGTTATTATAATTTATATGAACTGCTGTTATATTGTTATATGGAAAATATTGTTTAACTAGATAAAGACAAACAGCACTATCAACACCCCCTGATAAAGAAACTATAATATTTTCATTATAAATATATTTTATTTCTTGTTTGAATTTTTTTATTAAATCAAAATTTGATAATTCATATAAATTAAATATAATAGCATGAGATGGAATATGATGTAATATATTTTCATATTTTATCCATTGATTTATAGTATTATTTTTTATTTTATGTAAATTTTTTTGTTCTAATATAAATTCAGAAGTATATAATTTATATATTTTTCTAATTGTATTTTCAAGAAAATTTTTATAAATTTTTTTATCTTCTTCTAATGTATCATTTGTGTTGTGTTTTTCTATAATAAAATTTATAACATTTTTTATTTTAACTATATCATTAGTGTGTCTAATTGGTAAAAGTATAAAACACCATTCATATGCTGATATTAATTTATATGAATCAATATTTTTAGATAATAAAATCATCAAGGATACAGATATATTTGTAGCTATATTTGAATACATTAATACATCAATATTTTCTATTCTATTATAATGTCTTGGTATTTGATCATATGCTATAATTGCTCCAATTTGAATTTTTATATCTTCATTATTTAATTCATTATTATATTCGCGTATATCTTTTATTTTATACCAATATTTTTCAGATAAATATTTATCATTATCTATATTTTTTTTAAACCAATATGATTTATTTTGAAACCATTCATGATAAAGATCTAAAAATATCTCTTTTAATTCTATCATGTTCCACCATATAATTATATGGATTATGTTTTATATCATTTACATAAAATAAATAAAAAAATAAATTGTATCTTTTTTAAATAGTAGAAAATTTTTCAATTGTATCACTATATGGAACAACAAATTTTTCTTTATTTTCTTGTTTTACTGGAACTGAAACCACAGGCATATCTTTAACTGTAGGTTGAACATCAGTTAATTCCATAAACCCCATATTATTATCATCTAATTCCATATAATCTAGATTATTGCCATTAGAAGATGATACTTGTTGATTTTGAACATATCCTAAAATTTTTTCTTTTTCAGAATATCCAGATGATTTTATAGTTTCAGGAGTTTCACATTGTTTAGGATTTTCAAAATTTTGTTGAGTTTTAAATACTGATGATATTGCTGATGAAACAGATGGCATTGTTTGTTCTAACATTTGAGAAGGAGAAGGCATATCAAATGTATCAATAGTTGGTAATTCAGGAACCGATTTAACAGATGGGGATTCAGATTCTCCTTCTTCTTCTTTTAATATATTTTTAGCAATTATTTCAGCATCTTCGGGAGAAATTTTATTAAAATTTTCAGTTATTGTAACTTTATGAAGAGCTTTTTTATATGTAAATATTGACATAATTATTGATACAATTAACATAAAAGAATATACAATTATAACTATAGTTACAAACCAAGCATATATATTACATGGATTAAAGGTATTATTTTTTCCACCAGTTACAATACATGTTAATTGAAATAATGAAATTAACATTGGAAAAATTGTCATTATTAAGACTAATAATACAATACCAACTCTAAATCCAATAGGAATATCAGTATTTATAAACAAAATTGCTATACAAATTACAAAAATAGCAGCAAACATAGCAATAGCAGCATATTTAGATTGTGAAGTGCCAATAAAGTAATTCATTATACCCATTCTTTTTTATTTATCTATCTATATCAATACAAAGAAAAATAAAAAATGATATAATGATATAATAATATAATCAATATACTAATACATAACTAAACTTTTAGATATACAAAAATGGGAATACCTTATTATTTTTACACTTTGACAAAAACATATCATAATATATTGTCAGATAAATTACCTTTTTCAAATATAGATATTTATTGTTTAGATTTTAATGGAATAATACATCCAGTATGTGCAAAAATAATTCCAGAAACAATTGATGAAAATATAATAATAAAATCTCTTTATGAAAAAGTATTATTAGATATTGAAAAAATTAAACCAAAACATACAATGATATGTATTGATGGAATTGTGCCTCTTGCTAAAATGATGCAACAACGTAAACGTAGATATTTATCAGTATTAAGAAATAAAATAGATAATTTAGATATTAAATGGGATACAAATGCTATCACACCAGGAACAGAATTTATGAATAATTTAAATAATTATTTTAAAAAAATGATTCGATATAATTCAACAGATTCAAATATAATTTTCAGTGGCAGTGATGAATATGGCGAAGGAGAACATAAAATTTTTACAAAACTTAAATCAGTTGATGAAAACGCATATGTTATGATTAATGGTCTAGATGCTGATTTAATTATATTATCATTAATGAGTCATCGAAAAAATATCATTCTTATGCGTGAATCAGAAACATGTACATATTTAAATATAGATGTATTACGTTCAGCTATTTTAGAAGAATTAAATAAAAAATGGAATATACCGCAACAATTAGATATATATTCTAAAGAAGCACAAGATATTATAGAAACATATTGTGTTATGTGTTCACTTTTAGGAAATGATTTTATTCCACATATTTTAACATTAAATCTTAAACAAGATGGTTTAAATAAATTATTAAATATTACCGGAATTGTATATCAAACACATGGTCTTATTGTAAATAATGGCATTATTAATTATATAGCTCTTTCTGATATTATACAAAATATATCTAAAACAGAAGATAAAGATTTATATAAAGAGGTAGAAAAATATCTAAAATTCTTTGTATCTAAAACAAATATTCCTAGTGAATTTTATGGAGTAAAACACAAAGATACATTAGCTTCAGCAATTTATGCTAATATATCTAATTGGAGGCAAAATTATTATAAACATTTATTCAATACAAATATAATTATTGATTCTTCTATATTATCATCAGCTTGTTATCATTATATATATGGGATTTATTGGACATATGCTTATTATAAAAAAATGGATTATGATTCAGAATGGTTTTATCCATATTCTTACCCACCATCAATTAAAGATATATCCAATTATATGTTAGGTAATATAGAACCACCAATTATGAATAAAAAAGATATAGAATTTGATACTGATATACAATTAATGATAGTATTACCTAAAGAAAGTATTTATTTAATGAAAGATACAAATAAAAGATTTATGACTGATAAACAGCTAGGATTATATCATTTATATCCAGATAAATACAAAATTCATACATTCTTAAAAACACATTTATGGGAATGTACGCCAGAACTTCCAATGATTAATATAAATAAAATCAAGATACTTAAAATGAAGACAATATAATATATATAACTGTATAATATTATGAAAAAAAAGGAAGAAAATGAAAAAAAACAATATAATAGACCTCAGACTTGTCGTAATTGCGGTGTAAATGGACATTTATATAAAGACTGTATTCATCCTATTATGAGTTTTGGAATTATATGTTATAAAATTGAAGAGGGTAATATAATCAAATATCTTATGATTCAAAGAAAAGATAGTTTATCATTTATGGAGTTTATTAGAGGAAAATATAATGTAACTGATACATTATATATACGTCAATTAATTTCAGCAATGACTTCAAATGAAAAAAATATTTTACTTAAAAATAATTTTGATGAAATATGGAACTATGTATGGTACCAAAATAATTCTACAAATATAAAATACACTGCTGAATACATAGAATCAAAAAATAAATTTGAATATTTAGTCAATAATAATATATTAACAAATATTGTTAACAATGTATTACATGTTATTGATCAAGAACAAGAATGGGGATTTCCTAAAGGAAGAAGAAAACTAAAAGAAAGTGATATAGATTGTGCTATTAGAGAATTTTGCGAAGAAACTAGACTTATACCAAATGATATTGATATAGTTAAAGATGTGTTACCATTTGAAGAAATATTTTTTGGAACTAATAATATATTATATAAACATACATATTATATTGCAAAAATAAAAAATGGAGATGTAAAATTATTTTTAGATGAAACTTGTTTAGAACAAATTAGAGAAGTAAGGGCTTTAAATTGGTTTACATATGATGAAGTTGTTAAACATATTAAATTACATAATATTGAAAGACATCAAATTATTCAGAAAACAGATGAAGTTATAAAAAAATATGAAAAAATATAAATGTTAAATGATAGAGGATGCCTTTATTTTCAAGGAAAGTAAATATAGATGATTGTGAAAAATGGAAACTTAATAAAGAAATAAATCCAATTACAGGACGTAAAATATCATCTGATAGTATTATTTATAAAGAATTAAAAAAAATATGTGAAAAAGAAGATGATAAATCTTCTCAACCTAAAAAAACTAAATTACCTAGAGAACTTACAAAAGAAGATTGTGATCAATGGAATATAAATAAAATGAAAAAACCCAAAAATCCCAAAAATCCAATAACAAATTATAGACTTTTACCTACATCAAATATTTATAAAGAACTTGATTATAAATGTAATCAATTATATAATGATTTAAAAACTAATAAAAATGATGTCAATACCTATCAACAAACTAAAGCACAAAATAAAAAAGATATATTAGTAAGAAATTTAAATATAAATGATTGTTTATTTTGGATTAAAAATAATAAAATGAAAAATCCAATAACAAAAACTAGAATTAAAGAAAATACATCACGGTATAATGAAATAGAAAGACAATGTAAACCAATTTTAGAAGAATATAATAAAAAACAAAAAACACCTGTTAAAACACCTGCTAAATCACCTGCTAAATCACCTCCTAAATCACCTCCTAAATCACCTGCTAAATCACCTGCTAAATCACCTGCTAAATCACCTTATTTTCAAAATGATTTATTACATTATCCATTATTAGATGATAAATATTTTAGAGAAAAACTAACTGAATTATATGAATATAATATATTTAAAGTTCCAGAATATCCTGTTATAAAATCTATTGATGATTTTGAAAATAAATCTAAAGAATTATGTGGAGATTTTGAAAAAACAGCTTATCAATATTTTATAAGTAATTATATTTCAATTAGAAGTCCATATAAAAGCGTACTTGTATATCATGGTTTAGGAACAGGAAAAACTTGTTCATCAATTACATTAGCAGAAGGATTTTTAGCACCACATAAGATTTATGAAGAACCTTTTATATGGGTAATTATGCCATTGGCTCTAAAAAATAGTTTTAAAGAACAAATATTTAATTATGATTTAGTTGATATTGCTAAACAATGTACAGGATATCAATATTATAAAATGGCAAATTTGCTTATAGAAACACCAAAAGAGAAGGCACAATTAAAAATAAAAAAACTTATTAAATCAAGATATAGATTATTTACATATGAAGGTTTTGCTACATTTATAGAAAATGAATACACACAAAAGAATAAAGTTGTAAATGATAAAGTAATAATTATTGATGAGGCACATAATATTCGTTCAACATCTACAAATGATAATATTGAAAAACGTGTTTATAGTTCATTATTAAATATTCTAGAAACTGGAAATAATAATAGACTAGTATTAATGTCAGCAACACCAATGTATAATAAACCAGAGGATATATTTGATTTATTATATTTATTATTACTAAATGATAAAAGACAAAATTTATTAGAACAACCTTTTCCTATTTTTTTTAATGATAAAAACATTGTGAATAAAAAGACTATAGATTTAATAAAATTATTAGCATCAAATTATATATCTTATTTAAGAGGTAAAAATCCATTTACATTTGCTTTAAAATTATCACCTAAATATTGTACCAATATCAAATTATTAACTCATGAATTTGATAAAGATTCTAATAATAAGCCTGTTCAAAATATGTATAAAAATTGGTTATCTAATATGGAAGATGATATTGTTATATCAGAATTAGGAAATGAACAAAAAATATATATTGATAAAATGAATGAAACAGATGATAATAATGTATTTAATAATTTACAACCAATGAATATTGTTTATCATGATAATGTTGGCGAAAAAGGTTTTAATACATTTTTTACAAGAATAGATTCTAATAAAAATTCTTTAGTTGTTAAATATAATAAATCATTCCATAATGCTCTTTATCCTTCGCAAGAATATTTAGGAAAATATTCTGGTAAATTTATGAATATTTGTAATATAATAAAAAATACAAAAGGTATAGTTGTAATTTATTCTGCTTATATATGGTCTGGTGTTCTACCTCTTGCTATAGCTTTAGAACATATGGGTTTTAATAGAGAAGGTACTGATAATATTTTACATAAAGCAGATGTAATTGATAATGCTCCTAAATATGGTTATTCTAAATCTCCCAAATATTGTATTCTATCTAGTGAAAATACCGAAGCAATGGGTACAACAACGATTGATTCTCTTATGAAAATAGTAAATAATCCTAAAAATGTAGATGGATCACAGATAAAAGTAATTTTGATTACTCCTGTTGCAAGCGAAGGTCTAAGTTTTTTTAATGTAAGAGAAATGCATTTAGTAGAGCCATGGTTTCATTTTAATAAAGTTTCTCAAATTATAGGAAGAGGTATAAGAAATTGTAGACATCAAAATTTGCCTTTGGAAGAAAGAAATGTGACTGTATTTATGCACGCAAGTTATTTGAATGATAAGAAAGAATCTGCTGATATTCATGCTTTTCGCATAGCTTCGCAAAAAAGTATTCAAACAAGATATATAGATAATATAATACGCGATAATGCTTTAGATTGTGTATTATTTAAAAATATAAATTATTTTCCTAAATCTTTATTTGAATTAGGTAAAATAAGAATAATATCGTCACAAGGAATACATATAGATCACGATTATGGTGATGATAATATTTATGAACCAAAATGTAATGATACAAATAAACAAAATAAAATAGCATTCAGAAAAGAAATTTTCAAACATTTTACACCATCTATACAATTGCGTTTAAAACGCTTTTTATTACAAAATATACATAATGGAAACAGATATGTTTCATTTGAATCTATTATAAACGCTATTAATTTTGATAAAGATGTTATATATGATACTATAGCAAATAATATTTATCCAAATATTTTGATAGATGGTTATTATCTAATGCTTCATGATAATGGCATACATATTGTAAGTATAGATAAAGAAAATATTACCAAATTGCGTATAACCTATAAAGGAGTTCAGAAGGAGGCTCCAAAAAAAATAAGTCAAGTCAAATTAGCCAATATAGCTAATAAATCTATAGAAGAAGCTACTATATATTTATATTCAACTTTAAATTCAAATAGTTTTGAAGAATTAGTTAAATATTATATAGAAACGACATATTTAAATGAAACTGATATTTTTGTATCAGAATGTTTACATAAACAAGGAGCGCTTATAGCTAATTCTGAATTAAAAAGTATAAAATCGGGAACTAAAAAATATTTAGGATATGTTAATATATTTAATAATGTTTTTGAACCCATTATTAATATTGATGGTAAATATAGAGATTTAATTGAAAAAGAAATTGCTGAACTATTAATAAATCGTAAAAAACATTCTAAACCAAATGATATGTCACAAGAAACTGTAGCATGGGGTATGATGGTGCCTATATTTGATAAAAAAACTAATGT
>JACCDP011277390.1_pt1 | contig 14757 bp, 28 predicted proteins | sample 7445841 | NCBI WGS metagenome assembly JACCDP01 (sample SAMN15323441, study PRJNA562643) | freshwater metagenome | isolation source: river surface water | place: USA:Blue River Watershed | collected 2017-08-17 | reverse complement strand
ACCCGGAGGGCCCCACAGAAAAACGGGACGTTGACGTTTGAAGCAACGAAGTAAAGCACGACGAGCTTCAACACTGGTAACGGTACGATTTTCGCTTACTACTGCCATTTCAGGCTCCTTTGTGTTAATGTAGGACTATTATAGAACAGATCTCGATCACAGTCAAATCACTGTGATCGAACGGATTCACAAAACCAATGCTCGCGCTCAATCTTGCGACGAGCTGCTAGCATGGTATTTCGTAACTTACGCACTTCTGGGGTATTAGGAGCAGAAATGCCACCTAATGCTTTGAGTTTGAGCAGAGCAGCGTCACGCCGCTGATAAGTTTTGACAGCAGCTTCGGGCACTAAAAACTTAGCATTTACAGCAGGGCTAGTATATACTACACGCATTTCGCACTCCGTTTTGTTACTGTACCACTATTATAGCAGGAATCAATAACCCTAGCAAGTGTAGGGTTGTTGTGCTTTTACAACACTCGGCCATTGTGATCAAACCGCACAGGCGTACTGAACTCAGGAAAATGCATGCCAAGTGGAGCCAAATATTCAGCAACTCTTAGCAGGGAGATGCCTAAAATTTCTGCGATATCTTGGGGATCAAAGTCATTGATAAACAGCTCGTTGATATTCCAATCAAGGGATTTTGTGGCATCTACATGCTCGACAGACATTACTGGCTCCGTGTTGTTTACTGTACCTACATTATAGCAAAAATGGATAACCCAGTCAATTGGAGGGTTATTCTGGTATGTTGCAGGAAAACAACAACAAAAAACCCTGCTTAGAGCAGGGTTGTGCCTGGTTTTTAAGCAGATTTTAGCGGCCTTTTGGGGTAGCTGCGTTGACAAATGCGTACATCTTTTCTGCTGTAGAAAGGACTTGATCAAGTCCAGGAAACTCAGGCATACCAATTTTAGTGGTTACATGACCTTTATCATCTTTGGTCACGCTTAGTTCCCAACCATGGAACTTGCTATGATATTCTTCTGCTACCAAGTCTTTGGCCATTTTAAGAATTTCTGTGCGGATTTCGTATCCGTTCTTGTTGAATTTAACTTCTGGTGCTTTAGGCATATTGAATAGTTCAGCAGACATATTTTTCTCCTTTGTGTGTGTATGTCATTTGTTGGTTTTTTGTTCCGCACGACTCTGTGCGGTCCAGGCATCCCAACCAGCCTTGTGCCAATCAATACTAAATGGATTCAACAACTTCTCCAATTTGGTATGATAAAATTCTCTTATGCAAGTTGATACGATTCCATTGGTCGCTTCTACGGCACTATGTAGAAATCTACTTTGTGCATCGATATAGATGATCATATCATTCTTAAGATCTGGATGGCGTACAAATTTTTCTACAAATTGCAGTTTAGCATTCTGTACGCTGTCAATGAAAAGTAGTGGTTGATTAAACATCATGTGTCTCCCTGTGTGTAATATACAAAATTATTTATATTATTGTCAACTTCTGCGGCGAGTATTTGGTGTAATAAAGTCCCATTCTTCGCCCAAAGTTTTGTCTGCACTAAGTAACTCATCGATGGCTACCATAATGCATAAAAAGATCAGTACGCCAAACGTAAACATTAAACTAGGTTCCATTGCTATCGCCCCATTAGTTTAACTGCACTTTGCCATTTACCACGGCGAGTAAGATGACTGGCTACTAGTCCAGTGCACCATACTTCATAAAGCATTTTAAGAAAAGTCATTGCCAAGCTCCTGGATTACGATCGCTCATGTATCTGCGAGCACGAGCACGGCCACTGGCTTCTAAGGCTAGAAAAATTTTGTGAAATACTGCTAAGACATAGGTAATCATTTATATTCCTTGTGAGAATTGTATTCGAACTCTTTGATGTAGTTATCGAGAGTAGCCGCATCAGTTATACTGCGGCGTGCCAAATATGCTTCTAAACGTGATTGGTAACCATCTTGCGGAAACATTTCGGCTAGACGCTCAAGGATGCTGAGCATGAATTGTGAAATAAACATTTTATCCTCTATATATGTGTGTTTATCGTGCAGTGCACAATAATTATTTATCAAGGTCGGAGTTGTTGTCTAAGTACTTTTGTAAGTCGTTGTCGTACAAAATTAGAGTCATGCTGGTGCGTTCATCAAATACTCTAAGTTCATTTTGATAACTTATATAGTAGGGAGCAGGAAAATATTTCTCCATCTGCAGGAGTGTTTTTGGTAGTAAAACCGAGTCTAAACCATGCTTATAATACTGTATTTCTGCAGTCTTGGTACAGAATTGAAAGCCGGTCTTGGTAAGACGCATACTAGCCGCATTGAGTGGATTAAAGAACCATACTTTACGAAAATGGTCTATGCTGTCTCGAACAGAGCCACAGAAAGGACTATTAGCATATAAACTGCTATTATCAATAAGCCAACGAACAAAAGTTGGTTGATCCAGGCGCACTATTGTTGGTAAATTATCGAACCTTGATTAAGCAGTACCACTGTGAATTTAGTGGTTCTAAATTGAGTGTTTAGTTTTTTAGCTAGGCTGATAGCATGGCCAGGGTTCGAAAAGCTGACCTTGCGATATTTGGGACCAGGATAGCTTACCAGTATGTTTTGGGTTTTCAAATTCACAGGTTTTCCGTCATAGTAAACAGCCCAAATACCCTCACTGGCTAAAACTTGATCACATTTATATGTGGCCTTGTCTAAATTTTCTAGAATAACAGTGGGTTTGGGTCTGCTCATTTGAATTCCTTAAATCGCTGGATACACTATTATTTATGCGTAGATAATGATGAGATTTCGGCCAATTTGGCTTTGGCACGCTCTTCAGACTTAAATGGCCCTAGATAATTATTGCGTTTTAATATAATTCTTTTAGGGCAAAACTCTGTAACCCACTGTGATCCAAGTTGAACTAGGTAATAGCCGGCGCAGTAATAGCTTTTGCTTTTACGACCAGCAGTGTATAAGGGCAGTTTTAGTCTAAGATCATAAATGGCATTGTATGGTACAGTCCGACACGGATAATCGTAGACCGAGTCTACCGACGCTGTTAGTTTCTTCTGCCCACGCACAAATCGGATATTATGAGCAGTGCCCAGGACCTTAATGCTGGGATATTTAAGTCTACGACTATCTTGCACCAATACAACACCATCTTCTGCGGCTTGTATGGTAGCAATTTTACGGCCATCGTCTTCGACGATCCAGTATTTATTTTTAACTACAGGTTTGGCTTCTATGGTCATTGAACGTACTCGCTACTAAAAATTTCAGCAAATGCTTGGCTATTCTCACTTAGTTTTTCTAAATTAAATCGTCCGCAGAATTTAAGGAATTGAGCACCTATCATGGGACGACTTTTAGTTACTGCGCCTGCTTGTATGGTTTCTGTGATTTTGGTCTTGATCTCGTCGGGTTGTGCTCGTAGGTCTATTAGAATACGATTACGATTATAGTCGTCTAACACTCTGTGTTCTTGCCCTTCGTGATCAGTCCAACGTTGTAGCATCATGTTGTTCCAGTTAAACCCACGTGTGGTTCTGTCTGCATAGGCTTCTAACAATCCAACTTTGTTTTTGCTACCTTTTACACGTACTCCGGGATATGCACTAAACACATTATCTGTAGGGTCACCACGCATACATTTTTCAAACAAGATCCATTCTGGATCGGGAATTAGTTTAGGCTCTTTGGTTTTTTTGTCAATCACAGGCCGTCCCTTACGATCAAAGATACCTTCTAGCGTATGAAGTTCGTCCATGACACCATTATACTGTTTGACATTTTGAGCCAGTAATTGATGAAAGTCAGTGTCAGAACTGATAATGATATTCATGTCTTTGGGATGTGATTGAATCCAACCTGATATTAGGTCATCGGCTTCTAGCTCAGCATGACGCAAAACTGTACAGTTAGTACGAGTGTCTAAGAACTCTTTGAGAGCGTCCAACCCTTCCCAAAATAGTCGATCTTCTTCAGCCTCGCGAGGAGATAGTGCAGCACGCCCTTCAGCACGATTGCGCTTGTAAGCGGGATAAAAGTCTTTGCGCCAGCTACGGCCCTCATTGAAGAATACGACATGATCGCCGCGCTGATCTCGCCAGCACTTGTTTACACTACTCAACGTCACATGAATAGCAAAGGCCACCTTTTCTTCACTACTGGACGCACGGTGGGCCGAGTGGCGAGCACGAAAGTACATGTTCGCTAGATCAATAAGTAGATATGTTTTCATGTCGTTATATTAGCAGTTAACGACTAGCTTTGTCAACTAATTTCGGATCGTCCGTCATCCAACCGTTTTTTACTGATTCTACGTAGTTCCGGATCGGCTTGCTCTTGTTCATAGGTTTCCAAAACAATATTTCTACATACAGTTTGAAACCAACGATCCACAATAACATTTTCAGGTTCGTTGGGCCGGTGTTGATATCCTGCTCTAACTAATTGTGCTAGAAAACGATCATTCCAATCTAGCTCAAATGCCCCGGATCCTATGTTTTCTGGATCTAGTTCAACCGACAGTATGGCCACGTAAGGTTCACCTTGCTCAGTGGCCAATTCTTTGGCTGTTTTTTTAGATTCCCGACGAGAAGTTTTTTTCTGTTGAGGTTCTGGTGGTTGAGCAACAGGAGCAGCTTCGGCAGGTGCAGTAGATTCTACCGCACCCTTGTTGATAGCTTGTTTTAGTCGGTCAAGAAAACCCATTAGGTTCCCCATTCGTTCTTAAACAGCGGCACCTGAAGTCTATCGCTGTAACGTAATCCATGTTTCATGCAAGCTAGTGCTACATTCTTGTTATTAAGGCTATACACTGACTCTACACCGCCCACTGGCATAAGATATACTTCGCCCTTGAATCCTTCATCTCTAAAGGTAATTGTAGCCGCTAGTGCGTCATAGATATCTTGTTCTGTAGCAACAACAAATTTAAGGTAAGTCCAACCTATGGTCTCATATTGACACACAATGTCTGGTTTGATAGCGTCTTCCCAACGCTCACCACTGGCAGGTAATTTTGCACTAACTGAGAATGTGATTTCTCTATCTGCTCGATCAGTCCATTTAGTCAAATATGACTTGAAATCTTCTGTAAGGCGTTGAGTACCATTGGTTTCAAAGGTTATTTCTTTGAGACCCTGCATGAACTCATGTTCAAGTAAGTCAGGAAAAGCACGTTGCCAACCTAGCAGTGGCTCACCGCCGGTAATAACTAGGTGTTCCCGGGTCCATTTATGAAACGGTAAGAGTTCTTTGATGCGTTCGACGATCGCCTCTGTTGTAAGTAACGGTGAAAGGTCCTTGAACCTAGGATCCCAACTAGCGTAAGAATCGCAACCGGTACTAACAAGTGGGAGATCTCGATACTGCTTAAACTCTGCAATACGATCTGCAACTTGGTTTCGCTCATTTGATTTCGCTCCTCGTGGCATTCCGAAAGAGTCACATGTAAAATTACAACCGAATGTTCTTAGAAAGACACTGGGCACTCCTTGAAATCTACCTTCTCCTTGTATACTATAAAACAGTTCCGAAACTTTGATTTTGGACATTACAATAATCCTTTAATTGATTTAACGATATAAACATTTTTTGACTAGAAAACCCGTCTTTCTTCCATTTGCTATTTGGTAAACACCACTGTCTTATTGCGGTATGATGAACTTTATAATGATCGGCTGCGTGTTGTAAAGAAGGAAACAATCCTTCTGGTGTAGTCACTAGCATTTTCCAATTTGGTCTATCATTATGATTAATCTTCTTTATTGAATCAGGGATTTCGGGCACAGAATAATTTCTTTCCATATATTGTACAGCATTTTTAATAAATTCTACATTTTCTTTGAATTTACCAATAGCCATATTACAATTTGTACACAATAACCCTCTTACTTTAAGACTGCAATGACAATGATCAACTGCTAACATCCTATTACACGGTTCTGGTTGATAGCATATAGCACAAACTCCATTTTGTTCTTTCAAAATGGCTTCATACTGGTCTGCATTTATACCAAAATTATTAATAAGAGATCTCCGTTGCCTGCGTTTTTTTGTTCTTTCTTTACTATTAAGAGATATACTTTCTAACATAGATCCTCCTTGTATAACTTATTTATACACAGTGAGGAGTTTCAGTAGTCTCAACCTTCACCTTGTACGCTATAGAATAGCTCACTTATTTTGATCTTGCTCATCGTTGATTCCAAAATGATTGATTATGTATGATCCAGGCGTATATGCTGGACATTGGTAGTTCATAACTGGACTATGATTTACCACACGAGCACATTCTAGCACAACTAGTTCAATAAGTCTACGACTACGCTCAGGTTCGTATGTTTTACTGAACCCGGCTTGTGCTATAAGTTGTTGAGCAAGTTCGTTATTCATTTTTGAAATAATGTTCTAGTACTTCTAATTTATCATGATAGTCACTGATGTGCGCTAATTCTGCTTCAATAGCTGCCATAATATCGGTGTGCTCGGGTATAGCAATGGGATTAGCCAGCATTACTTCTACATTGGTTACGTGTTTGGTAATGTGGCTTTTAAGATGTTCTCGTGTGGCTTCTAGTAATCGTTTACGCATTTTCATATATGTTTGACCATTGTTTAAGTTTTAGTTTCTTAGCGGCTGTGGCAGCTACTAATCGGTCCGGGTCTACTATGCCTTGTTCTACTAGAATATCAATCATAGCAAGTAAATCGCCAATCTCTACTTCTAGGTGTTCAACATTGGTAGCTGGTTTACCGGGTTTGAAGTTATCTAGGCCAAATCTAAAGCATTTACTAACTGCCTGTGTAACTTCGGCACATTCTTCTTGTAATATTAATAAAGTTTCTCTAACTCGAGTATCCATTTGTGATCTCTTTTGTAATTTGCTTGGCAGTAAATGGAGCCAAGGTCCATCCAAGGTGTCCGTGTCCAGTGTTATAGTATACACGCAGATTGCGTTGACTGCGACCTACTCTAGGCATCATATTAGGAGTCATCGGTCGTAAACAAGCAAAACTAGAATAGTCACTAGCATCAATGGCAGGAAAGTTTTGGTGTACCCAACGTAACAGTGGTTCTATTCTATCACGTCTAATGTCATAATTTTCGCCGGCTAGTTCTGCTGTACCAGCTACCCTGAATCGTCCACCAAAATTAGCTGACACAATCTTGGCTTGATCATCTAGTAAACTAGTTCTAGGCATAGCAGCATGTGAAGCTGCATCTTTAATGTTAATGGTAACACTGTAACCTTTCACTGGATAAATGTCAAGCCTATCGCCAATGCTGCGAGCCAATGGTTCACTACCGACTCCGGCACTGATTACTATACAATCGTGATAAAGAGACAGATCTTTGATATCTGCTGTATAACTGTATCTAAAAGTAGCATGATATTTGGTTTCTAGTATTGTTGCTAATTTGGTACAGAATTTGTGTATGTCACCGGTCCAATCTGACTCAGTATAGGCACCCCCTATTATGCTTCGGCAGTTATATAGAGTGGGTTCAATTTCACAAACAGCTCGTTGATCTAGAATTTCCCATTCGCAGCCATTGGCTCGGTACATTTCTTGTACCACAGTGGCTGCCTGCATGTATTCAGGATCTCGATAGATGTGTAGTATGCCGGAACGCATACGATCAAATTCGATGCCTTCGTCCTGAATAATTTCTTCATATAGATCTCTAGCTGTAAGACCCATGCGAATAGTTTCACTGGTATTTCGAGCATGATCATTGTTGGCGGTATGGTAGAGAAATTTAAACAACCAACGCAGTTGATCGGGATCCATACTGGGTCTAATCAGCAATGGAGCGTCCTTTTTCAGCAACCACTTGACGCCCTTAACTACATTGCCCCAGGTCGTCCAAGTTTCACTGTTGCTTACACTAATTTGTCCGCCATTGGCATAACTACTGCGCTGAGCAGGATATCTTTCCTGTTCGTAAACAGTGACTTGACAGCCTGCTCTAGCTAGATAATATGCCGTGGTAAGGCCGGTTATCCCGGCCCCTACTACTGCTACTTGAGTCATTTTGCCTCTACTGGAGATTCAACAAGTTTCTTTTGAAGATGATTTAGTAAAATACCATATGCTGGTAAGATCACTAACAAGCTAACAATGACTTTGCTAATCGAATTATTTGTAGCCACAATGTGCCAATTAGCAGCCATGAACTCATTCTCTCCGCCAGCAAAAGCTGTGAAGAAGAATACATAAGTGTCAATAAATGTGCTGGCAATTGAACTCAACGCCGGTGCGATCCACCATGTAGTATAACGCTCACGGAAATATTGAAACACATATACATCAAGCAAGTTACTAATAAAGTAAGCCATACCAGAACCTAGGCCAATTCTAAATGCTACAGAGTCCGGCGCTCCGCCTGCTTTGACTACTACCATACTGACTACAATAGCTGGAATAAACGCAAGAGCAATAACAGCACGCCCGGTTTCCTTGCCTAATAATCGTACAGTAAGGTCAGTTAGAACTACCACCAGTGGAAAGGTAAACGCCGCTGCTGCCAGCGGTGCACCAAACACTGTGAATTTGAATTGTACGATATAATTGCTAACAGCAATAATAATGATGTGTAGTAACATTAGTTTGTAGGCTAATGTACGATCCACACCTGCTAACATACGATCAAACATAATTTCTCCTTGTTTATAGGCCTTCGAAAAGGTCTTCGTTCCATTCTCTATGACCTTCTCTGAAAGCCATATTACTCTGTGTCTCTCTTACTTCCACACGATAGCACCATAAGCGATTATGCTCGCCCAGTCCCCACATTTCAGGAATGTAAACACCGTTGACATACTTGTAAAGCATGTCAGCTAAGCCTTCACAACCTAACCGAGGCAGTACTGTGAGTTTAGCAAGTTTCTTTGATTCCAGCAACTTAAATGTTTCGAATTCGGGATCGTCACGAGCTACCAATAAGGTATGATCAAATTGGTCTTCTAAGATCTTTTTGAGTTCCTTAAGGCCGCCATAATCAGCAGCCCAGTTACGTACATCTAGTTCGTTGGTACCAAAGTAAAACTTCATTGAAAAACTATAACCGTGTATCATGTTACAGTGACTATCTGCTCGCCACTGTCGATACGCACATGGAAAAGCATCGTGATACTCTTTAGTGCTGGTATATTTGTATACTACTGGTTCAAACTTGGTCATCTCTTGCCTCCTTGTATTGAGTAAGTTTGATGACTTGCAGAATATTTAGAGTGGGATGAAAGCCAAAGTCCACTTACTACTTAAACAGTTTTCATGTGCTCTCGCAACTTATCCCAATCAATGGAAAAGTCTACCCGACCACTGGGATGAACTGTGCGTACACTATAGTTGCCTACATATACTCCAGGTTCTTCGGGCCGGACTTCGACAAATTCAGTCTTAACCTTAGTAGGTTTTTTAGCCTTGGGTGCCGACTCAGCAACCTGTTTCACTTGTTTCTTAGTTAAAGCACCATCGTCCTTTGGGTAATCGGCTTTTGGTGCCTTCTTGGTTGGAGCCTTAGCCGCTGGTTTTTTAGTTGCCATTATCCGTGTCCTTTCATTGATAAGCAAATGTCGTAAAACTCTTTTTTCAGTGCTGGGTCTGACTCAAAAGCACCTAACATGATAGCAGTGGTCATATCTGACTCATGCTCACGTACTCCACGCATGGTCATACAATGATGTTCAGCCTTCACTACGACGGCAATATTTTCGGTCTTGGCATAGTCGCGGAGTGCAGACGCAATCTGTGTGGTCATCTCCTCCTGTATCTGCGGTCTTTCGCAGATGTGATGCACGAGCCTGTTGAACTTGCTCAAACCAATTACTTCGTCTTCGGGCACTATCCCCACCCAGCATCGGCCAACGATATTTTGAAAATGGTGAGCGCATGTTGATCTGATACTAATTGGTCCTGTGGTATAAAGGCTTTTATAGCCTAAGTTGGGAAATGCTGTGACTTTAGGAACTGAACGATACCGTCCACTAAAAGTCTCACGTACAAACATCTTAGCCACACGCCTTGCAGTGTCTTGCGTGTTATGATCATTAACTGTGTCGATTACTAAACTATTTAGTACACCCTGAAATTGACCAGCAACCTCATCTACAAGACGATCAATTTCTTCGTCGCTGTCAATGTAGTCTGCGATGTTGTCGTTAGCGTGGAATCTGGCTCCTGCTTGGCGTATCCTATTGCGAATTACTTCGCTCATGGGTCTGCCAAATACAGCACCTTCATAGCCAGGATGGTAAGGTGCTTCTTCTACTAGTTGTTGATTGTGATTCATTTATTCTCCGAGTTATAAAGGACGAGGATGTCCTATATTGTGTAAGTGTACTGTATTTAGACCTAATTGTCAATTGTTATAATATGTTTTTTTAAACCATTTAAATGTGGTACTAGCAATGTCAGCAATGCTGCTATACCGTGGTCGCCAACCAGTGTCCTGCATGAACCTGCGTGGATCTGCATAAAGCTGATCGGGGTCTCCTTCACGTCTTGGACCAAAACGCCAATTCAACTTAGTACCAGCATAGGCAGCAACTTGTTCTACGACTTCACGATTGCTATACCCACGTCCGGTGCCTAGGTTGTAACTACGATGTTCACCTGATCGTAGGCCTTCGGCCAAACATACAGCTTCTAAATGAGCATCAGCTAAGTCTGTAACATGAATATAGTCACGCACACAAGTACCATCTCTGGTATCGTAGTCGTTACCATTGATGACAATTTCCCGACCACTTAAGGTGCTGTCTACCACACGAGTAAACAAGTGAGTGCCATCCTGAACTGATCCCATACGAGCATCAGGATCACAGCCGGCAGCATTGAAATAACGCAGACTGATACCACGAAATCCATGTGCTCGACAATGATCAGCAATGACTCGTTCGGTCATCAACTTGCTCCAACCATATGGACTGACTGGTAATGAATTGTACACAGAACCTTCGCCAATGGGACAATGAGCATAATTACCGTATACTGCGGCACTACTGCTAAACACAATACTTCCTGACCAACCTTTACTGGCTAACCATCCCAACATGCGATTGGTCTTTGCAGTGTTATTGTTATAGTATTCACCGGGATTGTCCATGCTAGGACCTACCAGACTGGTACCTGCACAATGAATAATAGCACCAGCTTCTCTTAACGGCGCACAGTAATCTACTATGTCTACAAAATCAGTGCATAAAAATTCATCTAAGTGTTCTATAGCAGCAGGTATAGTTATTGCTCTATCTACACCAATGACTGTATAACCAGCTTCTTTGAATCGTAAGGCGGTGTGTCCGCCCACACAACCGGCGGCACCTGTGATAATGATTGTTTTTGACATTGAACCTCCGCCCTGTCTTGGGCTTGTTGATTATCTAATTACTTATTGCTGAGTGCAGGTACGCTCTTGAATTATGCGTCCATCTTCGGTACGCACTTCGCGCCACTCTGTACAAATCGGAGCAGCTCGTTGAGCCGGCACAGTTTCCACATAAACTACAGGCGGATTAGCGTAATGACTAAGGGCAGCACCAGCAATGACGCCGCCCACAATGGCAGGACCCACCCAATAATTTCTATATACTGGAGGTGCGTGGTGCCACCCTCTTGCTACCATGTGTCTGTTTCCATGTGCTTCCGCTGGCATAGCCACAGTTAATAGACTGGCTGCAATCATACTAGTAATAAAGGTACGCATCATACACCTCCTATATATCAATATTTAGCTGGTGCTAAGTGTTTTCTGTAGTCTTTTGTCATACGCAGCATATGTTCGCCCTTGCCTTCCAAGATGTCACAGATACGATCAATGGTGCCGTCATTGTAGTCACTGATTCGTCCCATGTTCTTATGTGGATGACGCAGTAATGGTACTAACTTCTGTACAGCATCATCTAGACTCCAAGGGACATAAAGTCGTTCGTGATCATTGGCAAAAGTTTCAGGAAAGCTGCGGTAAGCAGGATACAGAACATTAGCGCCAAGTGTGTCGGCTTCACTAACTGTGTTCGACACCCAATCTTGTAGAGCACAATTAAAAAGAACCCTAGTATCATTAAGTAGATCATAGTAGTCATTCTTTTCTAAGTCCTCATATATGACCAGTTTACCCTCTGCTTGTAACTTCCTAGTACGTTCCATATAACTGGCGTTATTACTACGCAACTTGGCACCAGAAAACACAGCAAACTCAACCCAAGGCAAATAATCTAAACTATCTGCTAGTGCATGATATCGTTCAATTAGGTCCATGTAAAAGTCGGGCTGTTTTTCTTGATCCCAACGAGCAGCAAAGCCTACTCTAAAAGCACGATCTTCAAATGGTTTTAGTGGTCCTAGTACACGACCACGTACTTCATTCTTGCCAAATGCTAGTCCAGAAATATTATAGATTGGAGCCTGCCAACCTGCAATCTTCATATGTGCTACCATTTCTTCATTAGTGGCCAGCACACCTGTAACAAAGGAATTAACCATGTGCTCATAACAAGCCATCCAGCCCTCCATGTTCCATACATGAACGAAGTCATCAGGGTCAATGGCTTGTGCAAGACAACGCACAAATATCCTAGGACGATGAGCGGCGTCAACTTGATCGAGAATGTAAGGTAAGCTCTCGATGCCCGGTTGAAACATGTCTTCAAAGTAAATAACATCCTCACTGGTTACTACTCCTGCTTTCATTAACTTGACCAAATTCATCATTTGGCTCATGCCAAAGTAACTGCGTCCATGTGCGTCTAAGACCTGTCCAGTTACAATGGCTTGATCATTACTCAATGTTTCTCCCTCAACAATAAAGTAATTGATCCCTCTACGTTCAAACACAGAGCGATTCCACTCTTGTAACTGTAGAGTATAGCGAGCTTTATAGGGCTCTAGGCCCATGTAAAATAGCCTACGCATTGCGTTTGGCCTGTTTGATCATGTACCCCCAGTTGTCACGAGGATACTTGCCATTTTGCCAACGAACAAAGTCAGCATAGGGGCTGTGGTTGTTACCGAGATGTGTTTCATTGAACACATAGCCAAACTCGCGACAAAAGTCACGGAACCGATCTAACTCGTCAAAAATACGAGTTACTTCGGGTTTGAATTGCAAATACTTCTTGATGCCTTTTCTAGACATTTCGTTTGTTCCTTATACTGAGATAAGTTGTGGTTGAGATTTAAGATAATAAACAGTGGCACCATTCTCTCCGTCTTCTGCGACGGTGATTTCGATGTCACGATTGGGGTAACGATGAGCAATTGCTTCATACAAGTCATCACTGATCATTTCACAACTCTTGTAGTTTAGTTCCAAAGTACCGCCAGCATATAACTTTTCTAGCCAGCGTTTAAATTGGATAAACTCAATATCCCGGTCGTTGTGAAATACTTCAATAGCTACTGTAAAGTGAAAGATGTGTCTGTGTGGGGTTCCTAAGAACGAGACATCGTACTCGTCGCCAGTGGCTAGTGCCGGGTCTGTAGCTGCCGCTGGATATTTGTGAATACCTTCCTTGCGAAAAGTAACCCAAATCATACGACGAGCACGATCTCGAATACGTTGGCGTGTGTCTGCTAGTGCTTGTTCTCTTTGTTCCATGTTAGTCCTTAGTCTGCGATAAGATCATCGGTATATTGATCCCAATCAGTGAATTTATAAATATCCATTAGGTCATGTAGTCGATGACACCATACACCGGGGTTAGTTGCTGCGAAATCACGATCATCAATCTTGATCACTGTGTTATAATTGAAAAGTTTAACATATGGTAGTTTAACACTAATCATAGGTATAAATCTACGATATTCGCATAGATTACCGTCATGGAATTCGTCCAAACTGTCAACATCCATGTCTAGAGTACACCAATAGTCTCTCTCTAAAAAATATTCAATCATATCATGCCAGGATTTATATTCGTGGTATGTGGGACGCCGTGGAAAGCTCATATTAGCGCCAAAGTAAATATGATCGCATCCTAGCACATTTTTGGAGATTTCGTCGATGGGTTGTAACCCTACTACAAATAGAGTAGGTTTGCCTAATGCTGGAGTATGTTCTACTTCGTTGCCGTGGAAAAATACGGATTGCTCATTAAATCCCGGTCGGTTCATCACTCATTCCTTCAAAAGTTGTAGAATCATCAAGATAAGTTAATTGAAATATTTCATCAAACACACTGCGACTATTTGATGCACGTTTACCTGCAAAGCCTCTGGTACCAACAATTTGGCTCCAGTAGCCATTGGGTGAAGCATATTCGGGCTGATTAATTATGTCCATGCTAGCTTGTAAGCTAGGTGCGCTGAATATACGATCCACAATGTCTTCGAAGAATTCGTATTTGCCGCCGCGATGTTGCATCATAGCTGGATGCTCTCCTGCGTCAAAACGTCGATTGGCTTCTTGTACCGCAGTAATATGCATCCAAACATTATGACTCATCAACAACATATAACTAAAACTATCCCAACTGGTACGGCCTTCTTTGCCGTTTTTGTTGAGATCCCCGGGCTTATAATAACATATATCCCGCATGGTCAGCAAGTCGCTGACAGGACTTTCTTGCCAATTGGCATAAATTCCGTCAGCTAGTACCCCAGTACTCCACCGACGTGTATCGGTTGCATATTTTTTATCGTCGGCACTTGGCGCCATTCGATAACTCCATTTGTCATCGTGGGGATATACGTTTTCGTAATAGACCTGGCCGTTGGCGGTTGCCAAGAATGGACTAGCACAGTCAAAGCTGATGGTGAAGTT
>JACCDP010129001.1_pt1 | contig 14757 bp, 24 predicted proteins | sample 7445841 | NCBI WGS metagenome assembly JACCDP01 (sample SAMN15323441, study PRJNA562643) | freshwater metagenome | isolation source: river surface water | place: USA:Blue River Watershed | collected 2017-08-17 | reverse complement strand
GCATCATTATCAATTCCCTTTACTGCTTTGAATTCAATTAAACCACTCATTCCCTGATAACCCTCTACCAAACCATCTATTAATCCTACGATACCATCATAGTATGCTTCTAAAGCAAGATGTGGAGCTAAGCCGTTTGGAGATACTCTTAAATGGAACACATGCGCCTGTGTTCTGCTATGTAATAACATTGAAGCTAAATCTGTCATAATATAATCCTTTATAGATTATAAATATTCTTCTTCCCAAAAATCGTTATTTGGGGATGTAATCATTCCGTGGTCTAAATAGTCATTTAACATCTTCACCTGATGTTTTTTCATTTCATTTACCACTTTTGTAATATAGTGCGTTTTACAATCGGTCATTTCTCTAATTAGGAGATATAAGTGTTTTTTATTAAAATTTTCTATGTGTTGTGACCTTCTGAATAATTCTAACACAGCATCTGCTATTTGTATATCTCTTTTCTTTGTGAATACTTTTGTAAGATTTTGGTCCCAATATTTTAACATCAAATCTTTAAATTCTGAGAATTCATTTCCTTGTTCAACTTCTTTGAAATCATCTTCTGGATTCCAGCTTTCTGGCATTTCAGATAATAAAGATGTTTTTTTAAATCGTTTGTAATTACTATTATTCTTTAATATTAGATGATTCTTTGCAACAATACTAAAGTAAGAGAACGCCTTTCCCTTTCCTTCTTGGAACATATGTATCTTTTCTATAAGTGTAGATACTACTTCCATCTGCACATCTTCTTTACTAACATCAAAATATGAAAATTTGAAAGTATTAAGAATATTCTCTGCTAATTTTTCAAATGGGTATTTGATACTTTCTTCGTAAATTTTATTTCTAAGTTTAAAGTCATCAGACTTATTGTATTCTATAATTGCTTTTTCAGTATCTAATGTGAAATAAACTCTTTGTTTCTTTTTTCTAGGCATCCTTAGATTTCATTTTTATAAGTTTGTATCGTTTCCTTTAATTCTGAAAACACTGCTCCTACTTCGTCATCCGATTCAAATGAACCCTTTAAATCAATATCTCTCATTTTAGATAACATCGATTCTAATTTTATTTGAGTACTAAGTTCTCTATCATCATATTCCTGAATAGTATCTCTTAGTTGTTCGTTTTGTTTGACAAAATTAATTCCTCTAATTAATAGAAGAACATTCAATATTATCGAAGCAGGTAATAATATTATTGTCAAAAAACCAATTAAATAATCCATAAACTTTTAATTAATATACAAATATACAATATTTTTTTGAAATTACCAAATTTAGGCTTCACCCATTTGGTTTCCAAATATTTGGCTCTTTAAGTAATCAATAGATGCATCTTGCTTAGCTTTATCTAATTGTTCTTGTGCCCATTGCATTTTAGCTGAAAATCTTTCATCTAATTTAGATTCTTTAACTTTTTTAGTTTCAATTAATTCATCTACTAATGCTTCTACTAACAATTGTAAAGTTAGTATTCTTTCATTTTGTGCTGCTAATATATCTTTCATACTATTGAGCCGGTGTGTGCGTTTTCAAATATTTTGTTTAATTCTTCTTCAACATTTTTTAGATATTCCTGTCCAAATGCTTTCTTTACTGATAACGATGTGTATCCCATTGCACCAGCCATTCTAATACACATTCTTTTGTATTCCCAAACATCCATATCATTTGGTACTTCAAATTCTATTTTAGATGCTTCTCTATTATCTTCTTCATCTATGATAAATATTAATTTTGCCATTTGTTTAGAATTAAATTAAGTTCCATCCTTTTTGTAGGTAGGAATCAACCTTTTTGTTTTTGACAAATTCCATTTCACCATTCGGTCCTTGTAACATTACTCTTTCATTTCTACCAGGCTCTTTATCTTTACGAATAGTTTGTGAATAAACTCTTGATGGATGTGTAATATCTATACCTTCGATTGCATCCATAGCTCTTTGAATTAATACACATTCCAATAATCCTTCATCACCAAAAAATTCATCAGCATCTTTCCAATCACTATTTTTAGCTTTGAATTCAACTTTACCTAAATTATCAGTATCGATTAATAAATAAGTACTTCTTATAGTTTTTCTAACTTTGTTATTTTTAAAAGTATCTTTTTCAAAGTAAACAACAGGCTCGTCAGAATGTTTTAATAATTTTGGATTAACTAAAGTAAGTTCATCTTCTTTGTTACCTAGTCTGATACTGATAATTCTCTTATCCATATCAACATCGGAAGCATTAAATATAACTCCTTCTAATTTACTCACCCTATTTTTATATTCTACAATATCTTCTTGTGTGATGGATGATTGATTAATTTTTTGTACTTTCATTATTTTGATTTTTTAAATATTCTTGAATTTTTTCTTCTACATAATCTATTGAGCCGTCGTGTTGAGATTCAAATCCCATATAACCCATATAGAACTTTATATTTTCTGGGTGTTCTTCCAATTCTTTTCGTATATCCTCTACACTGCGTAGATGTTTTGTTATTTTTGTCATTATTCTAAATCTTGCGGTCCATTTCTATAAACTCTATATGAGTCTTCGTCAAAGTGTTGAGTACTCACTTCAAATACAACCGAATTATCAGTAAGTGCTGTAAGTTGGTGTGGTAATCCTTTTTCTATATAAACCACATCACCTTTTTGAAGTTGTGTATAACATCTCTCTGCCTTTTCTCCATCAATCCAATCAAATTGAAATGCTCCTTCTTGGATATACCAAGTTTCATTTTTCAACATATGATAATGCATTGAAAATTTATTTCCTGAATTTGTGAAAACTAAAAGTTTACCACAATATTGTTCGTCATTATGAATCCAAAGTTCATAACCCCATTGTTTTTCTACCCTCTTTGGGTGTTGAATTTTTACATCTATCGTTGCCATAATTAATTACTTAAAGGTGCTTTTATTGTTGGATGGTGTTGGTAGCCTTCTAATACAAAATCATCAGGTGTAGCACAACATATACCATCTATTTTTACTTTAGTTCTTAGTATTGGTAAATCATAATGAGTTCTGCTTAATTGTTCTTTAGCATGTTCAATATGATTAGAATACAAATGCACATCTCCTAAATTACCAATCAATTCATCAGGTACCATATCACATTCATTTGCTAAAATATGAAGTAGTAATCCATATGAAGCAATGTTAAATGGTAATCCTAAGAATGTATCTACTGAACGTTGATTCCACATTAAAGAGATTGCTCTTGTTGGTGTTGGTTCGTAATAGGTATCATCAAAGTTAGGAACATTACCTTCATAGTATTCCATACCAGTTTCATAATTCCTATTAAACCATATTTTATATCTTTCAGAATAACTAAGCTCTCTTGTCCAAATCTGAAATCCATAATGACAAGGTGGGAGTACCATCTTATCTAAATCACTCACATTCCATGCAGATACCATCAATCGTCTACTATCTGGATTTTCTTTTATATTTCTTACCAATTCATCTATTTGGTCAATTCCACGATGCTTTATATGTGTAGGTATAAGATATCCATTCTCATCTTTTTCATCAGTAAATTTAACTTCTTTCCATCCACCCCAATTTCTCCATTGATGTCCATAAATAGGTCCTAACTCTCCATCATCTCTACCACTCTTATTATAATCACCGTCCCAAATATGATTATTGTGTTTATGTAGAAAAGCAATATTAGTTTGGCCTGTTAAGAACCAAAGTAATTCAGATACAACTTGCTTCCATGCCAATTTTTTTGTAGTAAGAGCCGGAAATCCATTTTGCATATTGTGTCTAATAGTGTAACCAAATATAGATTTGGTACCCGTTCCAGTTCTATCTGTTTTTTCAACACCATATTTGATAATAGTTTCTAACAATTCTTTATATTGTGTATCTATCGTATTCATATTAAATTATTAAATCATCCAGTTTTATATTGTGTTCATCTAATATTTCATATATCTTTTCATATACCATATCTAATGCTTCGTACTTATCTATATCCTTACCTTCCATTTTCCACTCTAAACTCTTTTTAGTATTATGAGTTATATCCCATAGTGCCAAAGCCATATCTAATGATTTAACAGCTCTCTTATGTGCCATAGAATCATCGGCATCATTTAAATCATACTCTAGTTTTGCTTTTGCCATTTTGTTTCGTTTTGAAAAATATAAAAAGTTTAGATTCCAAATTATCCATCTGAGTCATAGCTATCCATTTACCCAATACACTACCACCAATATAAAAAGGTAGTACCCACATATCGCCTTTTAATAAACTATCTAATGAGAAGTAAACTGAAGCAAGTGATACTAAGTTAATCCATACCGAATTAACAAGTAACCTATTAAGTTGATTCTCATAAGTAAATTTAATTTCCAATACTTTAAAGATATTGAACATTATTTGAAAGGTTAATATTGCTATATAATTCATCATGCGTATGCCTCAACTGCTTTTAATCCACTATACTCACATATTCGAGTTCTATCTATAAATGGCAATATTGCCAATTCTTTTGCCTTTGCTTCAACCATAATATCAACATCAATTCCATATGTATCAGGAATTTCTTTTATGTAATCAGCGTGAGCTTGTGGTTTGTTTCCTTCTTTTGGTTCTGAATAGTGAACGATAGGAGTGATACCTTCAGGCCAAGTTGAAGATGCTAATTTAAGTGCTTCTTCTTCGGTTAATCCACCTGTGCAAAATTTATGGTGATGATAATCAAAAACAATTGGAATACCAATCTTATTGTGGATATACATCAAATCTAATACCGAATACATTGTAGCCTTATCATCATTCTCTACAGTCAAACGGCTACGAACCGATTTAGATAAACGTTTAAAATTAGTACAAAATCTATCCATCGCTGCTTTCTTATCACCATACACTCCGTTACAATGAATATTAATTTTGTTATAAGGAGTTTTAGATAACCCCATCATATCAAATATTTTACCATGCATTTCTAAATTGTTTAATGCATTTGCTACAACTTTTTCATGCGGTGATGTTAATACTACATATGGACCAGGATGACAAGTAATTCTCATACCCCAAAACTTAGCGTAATCACCTGCTTTCTTTAATTCACTTTTAATTTCTTTGTAATCTTTGAGTAGTGTAAAATCATTAAAATCATCACCCCAAGGTATAATACCTGATGATAAACGGAAAAACATAATTCCATTTAATCTATTCCATTCAAGTATCTTAATAATATCTTGCGCATTTTTTAATGAAACTTCTGATACATAATCTAATCCTTTAGATTGATATGTACGTTTAACCATTGTACGTGCGGTAGATACTTTCTTACCCATACTCATATTGATACAAGCGTATCCTAAATTCATCATTTTGATATTATTTGTTGTAATACAAATATACAAAAATTTTATGAATCTACCAAATATTAATATGATTTAGTTGTAAAATCGTCTGGATATTGAGAAGGTTTAATATGTTTTATCCAATAATTAACCGCGTTTTGGTCATTTATCCAATTCTTACGGTCACCCCAATTAAATTCGGGTCTAGCATAATATGGTAACATATCTTTAATTGCTGCTGCTCTAGATGGGTGCTCTGCTCGTACTATATCGATTATACCATCCCCATTTGTATCATATCCATCAATAGAACCATCACCATCATAATCTATTGGTCTTTTCGAATAATCAGGTTGAAGATTCATTAGAATTTCATCCGTTATTTCAGGTTCCAATGCTTTCTTTTCTTCATCGGTTAGTGTTACATCTTCTTCCAAATTTGTTGGAGTGGAATCAATTTCTTTTTTTTTTACTTCCTCATTGTATTGAGTAGCTGCTTCAATTAATTCTTCGTTTGGTGGTGGTGGATTTTCTATATTATCAAAAAATGTTTTTTTATCATTTTCTGATAATATTATGGGAGTTTCATTTTCCTTTATTAATGGATTATCAAATGGTTCATCATACAATCCCATCTTTTGGTCCATCTCCATTAAATCAACTAATGCTTGTTTTTGTTTTTCTTTATCCCCATATACTTCGTAATCTTTACTTTCAATCTTTTCTAAGATTTTTTCTTCCTTACGTTTCATAATCAATCCATTAAATGCAATAATCAATGCAACCGCTAACGGGTCAAATACAATTACTATAATGAATATAAAGAATTTTACAACCGTATTAAGTGGAACACCAAATGCTTCTGCTACAAAACGAAATCCACCAACTTCTCTTTCTAAATTAATGTTGGCGTTTTTAATAGCGTTGATTGAATCCAATGCTACGTTATTTTGTTTTGTTAATTCATCAATACGTTTTGATATAGATGTAATCTCTTTATCTGCATTACGAATCATTTGTGATACTCTTGCAGTTGATTTATCTTTATCAATTTGTTTAGATAAGTTTGCCTCTTGTGAATTACGAATATTTTGTTGGTTAGTTAATTGAGTTGTATAACGAGTAATTTCCGCATCATTCTTAGTGATTTGAGTTTGATATACCGCGATATCTCTTTCAATCTTTTGTAATCCTAAATTTTGTTGTTGGAATGCGTTTGATAGATAACCGAAGATACCTGCCGATGTGATAATCATCAAAGTACCAACTGATATAGTTAAATACCATTTGTTAAATCCTTTAAGTGAATCCCACTCTTGCTTTAGGTAAGTTGCAGCAACTAACTTAGCCAATTCCAATGAGCCTGCCATTACCATTACTGAAACCGATGCTCCAGCAAATAGTACACCCAATCCAGTTACGGAGAAATAAGCAGCGCATCCGGCAACAAGAATTGCTGAAAGTCCAACTAATACTTTTAACCAATTCATTTTATTATGATAAATCTACGATGTTTGTTGTAAGTTCAACCAATCTTTCAATCTCCTTAGATGCTCTTTTTGCTTCTTCCTGATTAACTGGTCTTTCGCCATTTAACATTTCGGATATAATTTTTGCTCTTTTAGCAATTGCTTCTAAGTTCTCTTGCGCTCTATTTTTGTATTCAGGTTTCATAAAACTATTCTTTTGTTTCTATATAAATATATGTGTAATAAAAAAAGGGTGGATTTTGATACCCACCCCTTTGTATTAAATTAGGTTTACCCTATCGAAATTGTTCTTTTCTTTGGTTTTTCAGGTTCCCTCTTTGGTATTTGTAACTCCAACACACCATCTTCAAATGTTGCTTTTACAGCATCCAAATTAAAGATTTTAGAATCAGCTGTAAAACTTCTTAAAAATGATGAACGTTTGACTTCTCTACGAAGATATACACCACCTTCTTTTTCAGTTGCTTTACTTGATTTTTCTCCTTTTAGTGTAATGACATCACCATCTACATCAATGGTAATTTGTTCTTTAGTTAAACCCGGAACTTCTGCTACAATCTCAATGCGGTCATCAAAGTTAATGATGTCACATTTTGGATAAGCGTTTTGTTGGAATGGGTTGATACCAATTTCCTTTGTTAATTCAGGAAATGATTCTGAAAATACTTTATCGAATAAAGTATCTAATGGTGAGAAGAACTCGTCCCTAAATGTGGGGTTAGGGAATCCCCTTTGAATTTGATTTTTCATTTTTTTACCTTTTTTAAGCGTTAAGTTGTATCTCCTTTTGGATGATACTCCGATATGCTGGCCAGCCCTATCGGTTTATAAATATAGACGTAGCTAAAAATTATGCATTTTGTCTTTCAATAATTGTACTCATATGGTCAGCCCAATGTAGTATATATTGAATCTTTGAACGAAGGTATTTTGATGTATCATATACTTTGAAATACTTCTCATTATCTTCATCGTATAACCCATCAGTAAGCTTGATGCCGAAATATTCATTTTCATCATACTGAACTCCATAGTGGTTTAGTGTAAAGAATGTTCTATCGGTAATTGTCATAAAAGGAATATTTTCATTTCTTTTATACACCTCACCTCTATTCTCAATATGCCATTTTGAATCGTTTGGTACATAGTGTAATTCATCTTTAATACCCAATTTACCCAAATCATGATGAAGTGCCGCAAACAATAATTGTTCATCGGTAAAATCAATAACACCACCCGCTTCTTCAAATGTTTTCTTCATACGAAGTGCGTTTTTACAAACATTCATAACGTGGTCAATATAACCACCTTCGTATGCATTATGGTAATTAAGGTTACCACTTGCAGGAGATATAATCAAATTAGGACCTAATTCATCCATTGAATACATCTTCAATAACTTTTCCAATCTTTCAGGATTAGAACTACATGCTTTACGAACTAAGTTTAGAAACTTTTCGTAATTTTCTTCTAGTTGTTTTTCGCTATAATTTTTCATAATACAAATATACAATTTTATTCTTGAATTTCCAAATTTTCTTCAATATCCTCGCCACAAAGAGCTGAATATAATATATCCAATTCTTCTTCACTACTACAAAATCCCAAACCATCCATATCACCAATTTCTACAAAGAATTGTCCAGGCTTTAATCCAATTTCTTTTAATATCAATTGTTCATCAGTTGAATTTGAAACTAAAACTGGTGCAAACTCGTCATCTCTATATTTTGGAATTGGTAAAACATAATAGTAGTGTCCATCTTCATCAGAACCATCTTCACCGATACCATCACCCGCTATGATTTTTTTCCAACCCTGTCTTATAAAGGTATCTTCGGTAACTGGAGTCATTGGTAACTTAACTTCTTTCTTTCTCATTCTAATACAATTTTAGTATAAAGTGTAGTTTTAGATTTAATATGAAACGCTTTAACTACCATAGTATCACCCGCCATTTCACTAATAGGTGCAATTATAGTATTTACTTCACCATTAGTTCCACTATAAGATGATTTGTTAATAGTTGGTACTAATTCATCTTTGTTAGATATCATAGGTGGTAAATTTACAATAGTAAATTGTCCTGTAAAATAGTTTACATAAGATTGTGTAATTGTAGCAATTGTATCGCCTCTACGCAACCACCAATATAAATTACTTTCCCATTCAATATTTTCAGATGGATTTGGTTCTTTACCATTCGCTAATATTTTACCAGTTATACGATGTGGTTGTTGATTAGCGTTTGGTATTAATTTTAAATGATAGTACCCGTTATTATCTTTAGGTAGAGATTGAACTCCATTTTTTGTTAATACCGAATCAATAGAAAATTCATATTGAATTGGTAAAGGTACTACTTCTGTTTTTTCACAAGCTATAAATAATAAACAAACGATAGGGGTTAAAAGTTTTTTCATTATAAAAGTTTTTTAAGTATAGAATCCCAAGTTGGATATTCGTTAAATTCTTTTGTTTCGTAAGACCATCCGAATCTTAATAATTCACCTTTGAATTCACCAGCACCATTTGCTACTCTATCATCAATTAGATAATCACCAATCAATAATCCTTTAAGGTGAGTGATTGCCATTTTCTTATGGAACAATCTACCAAAATGTTCTTCAATCCAAAATCTCTTATCCATAGCTGCCATCGGGTTTCCCCAAGGTGCCGCTGTGGCGATATATAATTCATACTTACCACTTTCTGCTAATTTCTTAATCGCTTCAATTGCTCCTTCAATTGGTGGGGGGTTTCTAAAAATACCTGGTATATGGTCATACCTTCCTTTATAGATGTTTTTCAAAAACTCATTTTTTGATGTAGTTTCCTCAACGTGCTTATTGAAATCTACAAGCACACCATCCATATCAATCCATACAATTTTCTTTTGGGACATAATCTCTCAATTTGTTTACATAGTAAAGATACGAAAAATATTCGAATTTTCCAAATAAAAAAGGGGAAATAACTCATTGAAAATCAACAAGTTACGCCCCCTTTTCATAAGTTATTGAAAATCAATTAGTTATAACTTCCTCATTTTCAATGATTCCCTGTTCTTCTTCATTAGGAAACGGATTGAAGCTAAAATCCAATTCATAAGGGTTATTTTCCCCTAAAATGATTTGTTCTTCTAACTCATATCTTTCAAGCACTCTTTTAACAATACCTGAACGAATACAATCTTCTCTTGTAAATTCGATTTGATAAACACCTTTCAATTTACCCAATCGTTTCCAAACATCAAAGAATCCACTTTTTGTGTAAGCAGGTGAACCATTAGTTCTATACTTATCACATTGAGAAAGGTCGCCTTCGATGATTAATTTAGTATCATCTGAAATACGAGTGATTAAAGTTTTTAATTGATGTGGTGATGCATTTTGTGCTTCATCTAAAATTACATAACTCTTTTCAAAGTTTATACCTCTAAGGAAGTTTAACACTCTGAATTCAATTTTACCCTGGTCTATTAACTTTTTTGTTTCAACCGGTCCAATAATTTTATGCATTATAAAAAGAGATGATTCATTATGTACTGCAATCTTCTCCATTAAATCGCCAGGCAAATGCCCTAACTTATCTTCGTTACCAACATCAACGGTTGGATTTATGATTATTAATTTTTCAATATGTGATAAACGATGTAATAATAACTCTAAACCTTTTTGAATTGATATGTATGTTTTTCCTGCTCCTGCTAAAGCATGTCCCATTATAATATTATGATTGGGATGTTCTATTGCTTTGTAAAATCTTTTTTGATTAAATGTTTTAAATTTTATTTTCTTTATAACTTTTGGATAAGATAACTTATATTCTTTAACTACTTCTTTTGGAACTTCTTCTTCGGCAACAACTCTTTTCTTAGCCATAGTGACTCAATTTTTAGGTTTTTATTTTCATAACTTTTGCTTTTGGTTTCCCTCTGGCCGCTTTCAATTTAAAGATTTTTATTTGATTATGTATATCTCTACACATTTCGTATTTTTCTAATTTAATACAAAGGGTAAGTAGCATTTCTAAAGCGGACATATAATCCTTCTGATATATTTTTGAAACTATATCAGATTCTTTGAAACGAAATAAAATAATGTGAGATTTTTTAGATTTAATAGCTAGAGTTAATCGCTGAAATGTCTGTTGGAGAATAGAATCCCCATACTCATTTAAATACCTATTAATAGATTGATTGGAACTATTAAGGTACTTTTGCCATCCTACATTCGGATTAACCATAGGCAACCTTTTTATTACCTATAAATATTAAGTAAATGGATTTAAACTATCTACCACCTCTTATAGTTCTCATTGGTGGTCCTGGTTTTCTAATTACAGGCGTTTCTATTGTTTGTACCGCTGGTTGTAATTGTGATTCTGTAAATTGTTGCTGTCTTTCTAATATATTTCTACCAATATTTTGAAAATATTTTTGAGTTGCAGAAAATCTATCATCTCCTTTAGGCTTACCATCTGATGTTAGTTTTCCGCTTTTCATTATATTTTTGATTTCAAATTCAACATCTTCTTTTCTTTTTATTAATCGTTCTAATTCAGATGCAACTCTATCGTATTCAGCTTTTTGTTTATTATATTCTTTCTTTGCTTTTGCTTTTCCAACAAAAAATTTAACAATACTAACTGCTGCCATAATACCAGCACCAATTGGACCAGTTGCAGCACCTATAAGTTTTCCAATGGCTGCACCGGCTACTTTTTTAGCAACTGCTTTAACAACAACTTTTCCTACTTCAATAGCAGCTGTTTTCGTAACTGCTCCTAAAATTGCTTTTGTTTTTTCTTGTTTAATATTTGCAGTTGCTAAAGCTGCGGCAGATTGTCCAGCGCTAGTTAATATTGTTTGTCCAACAGGAGTTTGAACCGCTTTATTAATTATTTGAGAGCCCTTTGCAATATTTTTACTAACAAATTCTCCTGCTTTACCAACCGCTTTACCAGCGGCAGTAATACCTGTTTTTGCTCCTTTAAATATTCTAGAAAGAGTAGAAGCTCTTTGAGCGGCTTTTTGAGCAATATCCGTTCCAGTATTTACAACATTAGAAGTTGTAGTAGATACAGCTTGAGAAACATTTGATAACTGTAATGCTCCTGGATTTGAAACTATCCCTAAAGTAGAAGGCGGACTGTTAAATACAGAAGTAAATCCTGGACTATTAGTTAATTGTAAAGCGGGTGTGGGTTGTAATGTTGCTAGTGCATTTGTTACTGCTGCTGATTGTTTAGCTGCTAGTGCTGCAGCATTTGCGGCTTTAATACCTTTAGCTAAATTTGTAGCTGCTTTTACTCCTTGAAAAACACTAAGAGCTCCTAAACCTAAACTAATTATATCAAGTGCAGAAGTTTTTCTTTTTTTAGGCTCTGCCGGCATATCGTTTGTCATTCCTTCTATAGCTTCTTCCAAATCAGCCAGTTCCTCTAATAAAAGTTGTAATCTATTAGCCAAAGCAATTGTTTTAGCACTATCCGGTGTAAATTCACCTGTTTCAGGATTATATTCACCTATTTCGTAATCGGATATTTTTTCAGCAGGTAAAACACCATTTGATTCATCATCTAATGCATTTGTTTTACTTACTACCCAATCAATATATTGTACCAAAGTTACATAATCTACTTCATTATTATTTAGTAAAAAAATATTTTGATTTTGTCTAACACCGGTTGCTAAATCTATAAGTTTCAAATCATTGAATATTCTTTTTTGATTATCAAGCGATACATTAATAAACAAATTCGGATTGATAGCGTTATTTATAAAATAAGGATTATTTTCGGATATAGATGCAAGTAAATCATCATAAAATATTTCAGAAGTAAAATATCGTGTTTCATCTACAGCCGATGATTCTTTTATAGCTAAAATAAATCTAAATGAAGTATTTTCAATCGGTTCAAGTTCTCTTATATCTGGAAGAGCATAACGTTTTACATTATCTTCTTCATAATTTCCAGCTATGGCAAACGTACCATCAAGTGTTCTACCGTAATTATTTGGAGAAGGATATATGTTTGGATATTGAACTAAATTTTGATATTCCATAAGGATAAATATATCCCTATAAAATTCCTCTACTTAGCCCACTTACCTCTTTGTACTAATTGTGCGATAATTCCATAAACGGAAAGGTCTTGGTAGGTATCCTGCACCGATTCACCTACTTCATCTGGTTGTCCTAATACAACCAATTGCTTTAATCTTTGAACCTTATCATTAATTCTGAACCAAAGACCTGTTAGAGAAAGTTTTACATCTTCTTTTGTTTGAAGGGAAGTTCCAACCGAAATATTACCTGGTCCGTAATTTCTTTGTTTTTTACAAAATGTTTCATACATTTCACTTTGTATTTTTTTAAATTCTTCCATCATTTCTGGATATACTCTTTCACAATATTCAATAGCAGATTCTTCTTTCATAAAATTTGTTTATCAACAAAGATACGAATAATTCCTGATATTTCCAAGCAAAATCAACTTTATTTGAAAAATCAAAAAATTTTTCCACATTTCGTTTCGTTTGGGATTTTTGCGCAATAGTTATTGACACTAGACTACTTAACCAGGAAACAAGGAAGCAGTATAAATAAAGACTTTAACTAGGAACTTGGAATAGCTTAGACGTCTGAAAAACTTCCATCTTCTTTTTTTAGGGAAATTTTGTAATTTCTACCTTCAATATCTAAAGATTTTAATTCTTCTAATTTTTGATTTGCACTTTCTAAAGTTTCATATTCAAATATGGAATCCGATGGATTTATTTTTAAAACCCAAATTAATTTATTACCAGGAATAAGTTGTTTATGAATAACGTATGACATCTATCTTATTAGTTTTTTAAATAATATTTTTTTAGCCCATACACTTCGTAATCCTATCCATTGATAATATCTATATCTCCATTGTTGCGGAAAGAACCAAAAGAAAATAAAACCAAACACCAATAACAAAAGATTAATTAACTTTGATATGGTAGTTGATATTAACATTATCTTTTTTTCAACAATGATTTAATATCACAATAACAGGCATTAGCTCCGTGTGCTATAGCCATTAATATCCACATCCAACTCATTTCACCTAAACCTAAAAGGGTTTTCGGTTCACTATTTACAATTAATGTATTTGGTGAACAATGAATAAAAGTTGTTTGTGGCTCGTAAAAATAAAAGGCTAATACTAAAAATAATACTGAAATCCAATATCTTAGTATGTAGTATTTTACTTTACTCATACTAATAAATATTTCAAAGGATTAGATTCCTAATTCTTTCAATCTTTGTAATTCGGTTTGTATGGGTTTATTGAACGGATTCCATTTTATGTTATCCAGCAACCAATTTCTATACCATATTGGTATTTTACGAACTTCTTTATCTTTATATTTTCCAAATGTCATTTTAACAACAGGTCCTTGTGCAGCAATATCGTGCGGATTTGCCTGACCTTGTTTGTGCAATCCTATTTCGTGAAGTGGAATACCTGTTAATAACTTTTTACCTTCACCATACAATTTCCATAATGGAACTTCATAATCAAAGTATAAATCTTCTACTTTACCGAACTTAGGTACACTACCCACAAAATCAATTACAAGCCCATTCTGCTTCTCAGGATGAATACGGGTTACTCTACCCACAAACTGATACCACCAACTCAAAGAAGCCGTTGGTCTACCGGTAATGATACAATCCAGTTGTGGATGGTCAAATCCTACTGAAAGTATTGTAACTTGTACAACGATTCTCAAAACACCTCTTTTAAATTCATCAATAATTCTATCTCTATCCGAGTCCGCCATTCCACTATAAATTGGAGCACAACTAGGAAGGCGTGTTGATAACTCTTTTGCTTCTTCAATTGAAGGAACTGCGATAAGAATTGATTTTCTATCGGGTAATTGGG
>JACCDP010957354.1_pt1 | contig 14759 bp, 17 predicted proteins | sample 7445841 | NCBI WGS metagenome assembly JACCDP01 (sample SAMN15323441, study PRJNA562643) | freshwater metagenome | isolation source: river surface water | place: USA:Blue River Watershed | collected 2017-08-17 | reverse complement strand
TCTCTTTCAAACGATCGATTGCTAATTGCTCCGACTGATCTACTACTTCACATCCACCATAATATCTACGTCCAGGATAGCCTTCCGCATATTTATTGGTCATTACATTTCCCATAGCTTCCATAACTTGTAAGCTGGTAAAATTTTCAGAAGCAATTAACTCCAAACCTCTACGTTGGCGATGTAATTCTTCATGAATTAAATTAAATAAGGCAGTATCTCTTTGCATAAAATTTATTAAACAGTCATGATTTCTTTTTCTTTATCCTTGCATACTTGATCTACTAAGGCAATATGTTTATCTGTAGATGCTTGCACTTGATCTTCTCCACCTTTAGCGATATCCTCACTCAAGCCATCTTTTTGCAATTTTTTAATTTGCTCAATGCCTTCTCTACGAATATTACGAACAGCAATTTTAGCGGTTTCGCCTTCGGCTAATGTTCTTTTTACTAATTCTTTTCTTCGCTCTTCGGTCATTGGAGGTAAAAACAAACGAATTAAAGTACCATCGTTTTGAGGTGTCAATCCAATATTAGAAGCTAATATTGCTTTTTCAATTGGCGCCATCATTGTTTTTTCCCATGGTTGCAAAGAAATCGTTCTTGCATCGGGTGTAGTAATATTAGCTACTTGGTTGATAGGCGTTGGCGATCCATAATAATCAACCATGATACCATCAAGCATCGTTGCAGTAGCTTTACCTGCTCTAATTTTTGTTAATTCTGATTCCAAATGCGTAATCGCTTTTTTCATATTCGATTGCGTATCGGCAATAATTTGTTGCATTACTTCAGACATGTTGTACTCTTTTTAAAGGTGCTACAAAAGTAACTATTATCTTTAATTGAAACGAATAATCGCACTATAAATCAGTAATTTTATGAAAAACATAGCAGCATAAATGATTTCTATTTTGTGTTGTAAGCAAGAGCTAGTAATTTTACTTAAAATTAAGAACCATGGAAGCCGTACAAACAAGTCCTATCTCGCTTAGTCAAGGAGCAATTGTTGAAGTTAAACGATTAATGAGCGCTGCTGATTTTGATGCTACCCAACATTTACGCATTGGTGTAAAAGGAGGCGGCTGCGCAGGCATGACTTATGTACTAGGATTTGATGTACAAGAAGCAGATGATGAACTATTTGAAATAGAAGGCATACCAGTACTTATAAAAAAAGCACATGGCATTTATTTAATTGGAATGGAAGTAGATTTTCAAGACGGATTAAATGCTAGAGGATTTGTATTTAAAAATCCAAATGCAAGTAGCACTTGTGGTTGCGGTACTTCTTTTTCAGTTTAGTACACTTCTTTTAAGCTAATCGTAAATACCAAATAAGAATTAGCCGGAATACCAGATGTAGCCTGTGATCCGTACGCTAAGCTTGGTGGCAGATACAATATTATTTTCCCATTTTTACCTATCAATGGAATTCCCTCTTGCCAACCCACAATCAAATTCATAAGATTAAAGGTTACGTTATTACCATTATCCACTAAGGTGCCATTTAATAAGCGCAAGGTATAGTTTACCGTTACATTAGAACATGCAGTAGGTTTTGTGCCGCCCACGGAATCTATACTATAAAAAAAGCCTCTACTATCTTCTGTAGCATTAATACTGTTGGTAGTAATATAATTTCTCAAGAATACTTTTTCAGCATCCGGTGCTGCTGTGGTTACCGTAGCACAAGTTGTATCTGTTTTTTTACAAGACAGCGTTGAGCTTATCATCGCCAATACAAACATTCCAAAAAGAAATTGCTTTTTCATATTTTAAATTTGATTGTAAAAATAATTGAAACTTTAGAAGTATTGGCATTAGCCACAAAAAAAGAGTAGATTTACAGGCTCAATAGATCAACCATGGATATTATTATTTTTATATTTCTTTGCTATCAAAACTATATTCGCGCTAAACGAATAGGTCAAAATCCAACAAAATGGGTACTCTACACCTTGGGTGCTTTATTTTTAGGAATGATGCTTGGAACGATGGTTGTATACATGCTTTTATATAAAAAACAATTACTAAGCGTAGATGATTACAACGCATTTGCACAATTTTGTACGCAACCTTATCGTATGCTTTTAATTTATGCTATTGGTTTTGGTGGCTATTTGTGGATACGTACTCGTTTAGAAAAACTCATGCAAGAAGCAGCTAGCCCTCACCATGAAGAAGACGAAGCCTAAGAAGTGAAACAACTAAATCGCTTTAGTTTTAAAATCTAGTGCTGAAAAAGTGCGTTTCTTTTTGGCAAAGTACTGCCAAATAATACTTTTCTGATAAATACCAACCGTATTTCGGTGTGTGATTAGCGCTTTGTTTTTAGCGCGCTTTTTCAACCATAAGCCCAATTGTCCGTAAAAACTAAAATGTGCTTTTACTATTGTTAAGGTATGTTTCCATTTACCTTGTAAAAGCAATTGAAGTCCGGCTACCCCATCTAAAACCAAACGTACAGGGAGCAACCAACATAATTTGGCGCTGCGTTCATTTTTAAGCAGGAGTATTAAGCTATTTCTGAAATTATAAAATAATTTTTGGGTACTGCCATAACTGATTACACTTCCACCTACGTGATATACGGTAGAACTAGGAACATAAGCAATTTTATAGCCTGCATTTTTTATGCGCCAGCACAAATCTACTTCTTCCATGTGCGCATATAAATCTCTATCTAAGCCACCTACTTGATGGTAAACCGCCGCATTCACAACAAAGCATCCACCCGATGCCCAAAACAATTCTACGGCATCATCATATTGATGGTGATCTTCTTCTAAGGTTTCAAATATGCGCCCTCTACAAAAAAGATAGCCCAAATAATCCATATAACCACCAGCAGCTCCGGCATATTCGAAATAGCTACGCTCTTTCCAATATCTAATTTTAGGCTGACAAACAGCGATCTGAGGATCAGAAAGCATTTTATCATGTATGGGTGAGAACCAATTATCGGTAACCTCAAAATCTGCTGACAATAAAATGTAATAGGTAGCAGTAATTTGCTGAAGAGCTTCGTAATAGCCATTGGCAAAGCCTCTATTAACAGGCAAATGCAAAGTAGTTACAGAAGGGTAATGGGTTTGTACATGTAGTAAGGTATCATCTGTAGATGCGTTATCTACTACTATAACTTGATATTGATCCTTTGCTTGCTCTATGATTTTAGGTAAAAATAAATCATGCCATTTTTTACCGTTATAACTTAATATAACAACGGCAGTATCATAGTTGCTTTGGATCATCCGATGATATTATTTGTAAACTGGCTCGTATTGCGTATTTCCAGGAACTTCTGGAGTGTGGTTTGCAAACTTGTGTTGGTATAGATTGTAACAACCTGCCCAAGAAAAAATAAATATACTGAAGAAAACAAGTACAAAAAGGAAACGAGATTTTGAAGGTTTGTTTAATTCTAAATCCGCTGGATTATCGATAATAGTTTCGTTGTTCGTGTGGTGAGATTGCATGTTGATTTATTTTTCCGCTACAAAAATAATAGATTATCTAAAATAATCACAATAAATTTCATCAATTTTAGTTTATTTGTCTAGAAATGGCAAGTTTTATCAATTGGAAATCGGGATTTATCTTTATTGCACTACTCATTGTAGCTGCATCTCTTTATTATACCAATAATCTAGCGAATGATTTAGCACAAGAAGAACGTAAGAAAGTGTCTATATTAGCCAAATCTTTTGAGCTATTAGCCAAAAGCAGCGATAATGATGCTATTTCATTTGCCCTCTCTAATATTGACTCCAATAAAACTATTCCCGTTATCCTCACCGATGAAAAAAACACCATTATCGATTCTAAAAATATTGATCATAAGGCCAAGCAAGATAGTAGTTTACTCGCTCAAAAATTGCTTGCTTTTAGGCAGCAGCACCCTAAGGTAGTCGTAGATTTTGGCTTTGGGAAAAACTATATTTACTATGGCGAATCGGAGCATCTCAAAAAACTGCGCCAGTTTCCCTATATCCAATTATGTATCATCTTCTTATTTTTATCGGTGGTGCTTATTGCGCTTTCTGCCGCTCATAGTGCCAATCAAAATCAATTGTGGATTAGCTTATCCAAAGAAACTGCACATCAACTTGGCACACCTATCAGTTCGCTTGAAGCATGGACAGTATTGCTGGAACAACATAATACCCCACCCGAATTGCTTCAAGAACTTCAAAAAGATGTACATCGACTCCAACTCGTAGCCGATCGATTTAGCAAAATTGGAAGTACACCCAAATTAGAAGTCCAAGATCTAAGTCAACTCGTAGCCCGCATCAAAGACTATATGCAAGTACGCGCACCCAAGCATGTACGCATCGATTGTATAGCAAACGAAACACCAATTAGTATTCCAATGAGCGCTACTTTGATAGAATGGGTTATTGAAAATTTGCTACGCAATGCCTTAGATGCTATGACTCATAAAGGCGTAATTTTAATAAGCCTACAAAAAGAAGATAAACAGGTAGTCATTGACATTAGCGATACAGGCAAAGGCATGAGTAAAGCACAGGCCAAACAAATTTTTAAACCTGGTTATAGTACTAAGAAAAGAGGTTGGGGTTTGGGATTGTCTTTATCTAAACGGATTGTGGAGCAATACCATAAAGGTAGTTTGCAATTGCGCCAAACTGAATTAGGCAAAGGAGCCACATTTAGAATTATCTTACCCTTGTAGGAATTTAAATATTAATGCTTAATTTTGCGTCTCTCAAGCGGCGATGGCGAAACTGGTAGACGCACTACCTTGAGGTGGTAGCGCCCGCAAGGGCATGGAGGTTCAAGTCCTCTCTTGCGCACAAAATTAAAAAACTCCGAAAGGGGTTTTTTAAAAACAAAGTCTAAAATAGAAAAACATTTGAGGAAGATCAAATGTTTGTCATGGTATACTTTGCTTATTATAAAAATAAGTAAACACTATAATGGAAGAAAATCAAAAAGTGGAAAAAGTGCTCGCAATATCAAAAAAGAAGTTTTTGGTGGTAATAATTATTTTTGCTGTTGTTTTATTTTTTTTATTTAGAATAATGAGTGGAAATAATTTAGGAATATCACAGTCGGCGAGAATGGCTCCACCTCCACCACCATATTCATCATATGGGAACAATGGAACGATCGGTGATACGCGAGAGTTTATGAAGGTGACCTATAGTGGAGATGTTAAAACTCATAATGTACCAGATACAATGCGCGAGGTACGCTCTTTTATCCGTGATAGTGAAGGACGTATTGATTCAGAGAGTGTGAGCGAACGTTACGGCTCAGTTCGTTTTGTTATTGAAAAAAATAATTTTGAAGAATTTAGAGATGATATGTCGGAAAATTTTCATGTAAAACTGTATCAAGAATCTCTAACATCTTTGAATCTTCTCTCAGAAAAACAATCTATTGAAGAGAGAACAAAAGAAGTGCAAGATGCACTTGCTCTAGAAAAAACACAGCAGGCAGAGCTTAAAAAAGCTCACTCTGCTCGTCTTGCTTCTTTAAACACACGAATAGGTACTGTGCAAAAAAATCTTGTATCGGTACGAGCAAATCTTTTAAATACGCAACCACTCTCAGATGAATACACCTCTCTTGTTCAGTCTGAAACAGGTCTTCTTTCAGAGGAGACATCGCTTCGTTCTCAGATTCAGTCTGAAAATAACGACTATGTAAATAAAAATACTGCTTTTAATAATAAAATTGCAGAGTATGAAGATAGTCTTAAGGTGCTCGCAAATACTGATCAGGCATTTATAGAAAAAATTGAAACAGTAGAAGGAACTGTTCAGGTACGGTTTACTTCATGGTGGGGAATTTTTAAAGAATTTTCTCCTGTGCACCCTACAATTATTGTAATTATTCTCTCTCTTATAGTGTTTCGTATTTTACAGAAGATTCGAATACTTCCTATCATTCGATTTGTATAGATAGCTTATTCATTAAAATTAAAAAATAAAATCATATGGTATACTCGCCATATGATTTTTAGTATTGGACTTGTTGGGGCAGGGCTTGGACTTTTTGTTTCTTTATATTTGATACACAAGAAAGCAAAGAAAAAAAAGCTCTTTTGTCCACTTCGTACAAAATGTGAAAAAGTGCTTCATAGTACACACGCAGCACTTTTTGGTGTTCCTAATGAGTATATTGGGGTCATTTATTATACTTTTCTTTTCGGACTTTTTTTGGTACTGATGAGCACTGAAGCGCTTTTTAGTCCTTTTATTCACTTTGTGCTTTTTATAACGATTCTTCTTGGAAGTATTTTTTCTTTGTATCTTGTTGCGCTTCAGGCATTCACTATTCGAGCGTGGTGTTTTTGGTGTCTTCTTTCTACTCTTGCCCACGTTTTTCTTGTTGTGACGCTATTTCTTTTACCACAAGAGTCCCTTTTTGAAATACTGGGGGCACAGCGTACATTATGGATTATTATTCACAACACCGGTTTTATTTTAGGAGTAGGGGCTGCAACACTTACCGATATTTTCTTTTTTCGTTTTTTGAAAGATAACAGTATTTCAGACAAAGAAAAAGAAACAATGGATACGCTTACGAGCGTTATCTGGATTGGTCTTGGTATACTACTTTTGACTGGACTTGCACTCTATCTTCCTGATAGTGAAAGACTTGGTGTTTCTTCAAAATTCCTTTTAAAAAGTGTGATTGTCGGGGTTATTGTGATTAATGGACTTTTTCTTACACTTTTTATCTCTCCAAAACTTCGTCTTTTGACACTGGAAGGGCAAACCCATGATAGAGGGGTACGAAAACTCGCCTTTGCGCTTGGTGGTATATCTATTATTTCTTGGTATAGCGCATTTTTTCTTGGTTCGGTTCGAAGTGTTCCGATTTCATTTTCTGTCGGAGTTGCTCTGTATGGAGTTCTTATCGTGTGTGTTATTATAGGGTCGCAATTATTTGAATACTATAACAATAAAAAAGATGCTCTATACACGAAAAGGGGACACGGGGACAACAAAATTATTTAACACTCCAAGCGGTGAGCGGGTACCAAAAACTGCAATGATATTTGAGGCGCTCGGTACCGTTGACGAACTTGTTGCTCATACAGGTGTAGCGAAAGTAAAATGCGATGCCGCATCTGCACTACTTGGAGAAAAAACGCTTGCATCTATTTTGCATAGTACCCAAGAAGTACTTTTCGTGGTACAGGCAGAGCTCGCAGGGGCGGGGATGTCTGTATCCGAAGAGCGACTTGTGTGGATTGAGGGTGTTGTAGAAGAAGTGGAAAACACACTTCCACCAATTACTACTTTTTTTATTGCAGGAGGTTCTGAAACTGCAGCGTACCTCGATGTATGTCGTACAGTATCTCGACGAATGGAACGTGCACTTCTTCGTGCAGTGGACGATGGTGCTATGATTTCAGACACAACACGTTCTTTTGTGAATCGCATTTCAAGTCTTTTTTATGCGCTTGCTCGATATGAAAATCATCGACAAGGGAAAAATGAAATTCCTCCGTCATATACATAAAGTTGAAAATATCGTCTTAAAATGATAGGGTGTATGAGCAGTTGATGCACATGGTGGCTATAGTGTAGTGGTAACACAACAGTCTGTGGATCTGTTATCTCGGGTTCGAACCCCGATAGCCACCCACTACAAAAAACATTCTCTTTGAAGAGTGTTTTTTGTTTTGGTCTGTGCTATGCTCCAAAAAAATAAATAGTATGAATAGATCCTTATGTCGTTTTGTAGATCTTAGTCATTTTTATACAAAAGAGATTTTACTTAAAGTACTTACCGATCATATGAATCTTGTTTGTGTGAATAAAAAAGAAACAATATATACTTTTTTGTGCCCATTTCATAAAGAAAAAATATCGTCATTTAAAATGTATAAAGTACCATATGGATGGGGATTTAAATGTTTAGGGTGTGGAAGAGCGGGAAATGTATTTACATTTCTAATGTTGTTTCTTCGAGTTCCTTTTTGGAAAGCGCTTTGGTATGTTAAAAAGCGTTATCAACATTTTTTTCTTTTTCCAATTCCGGAGAATCAATTAAGGATTCCGTTTCCTGAAGATGGGCAGGGGAATTTTATCTGGGTTTCAGCAGATATGAGACAAACAGGATTTGTATAAAAATGATAAAGCCGGGAGAAATTCCCGGCTTTTTGTATAAAAAACATCTGCATATTGTCTGCTATGTATTGCTTGCTACTATAACAATACGCAGTGTTTGTTGTAGTAAAAATAGTATAGAAATTAGAAATTTAAAAGGCGCACAAGGCGCCTTTTTAGGTGTTTCTTCCTAAAGTTTTTAATGTTCTAATGTGTGAGGTAATTGCCTCTCCCATTGTTTCGTATGCATTATAGGGAAGCCCGTGTTCTTCACAGGTTTTCTGTACAATGTTTTGTATTGCCGGATAATGTACATGGCTCACTTTTGGGAAGAGGTGGTGCTCAATCTGAAAGTTAAGTCCACCAAATGCTAATCGCGCAGGGATACTTTTCATGGCAAAGTTACATGTCGTCAGGATTTGGTTTGCTGCCCATGAGCCGATAGTGATTTTGTTTGGTTTAACATCTATTTGTGGAAATATCGTTTTCTCTACGACGTGTGCCAATTGAAAAACAATACTGAGGAGAAAGCCACAAAGTGCTGAAAATACAAAATAAAAAAGTATTCCTTTTACAATACCCATCACAACGCAGGGGATATAAAGCATGGTCACAAAATGAAATACTTTTCCTCCCCAGAAAATGATGTGGTCCCATACGGATTTCATATGTATTTCTGTTGTGTGAATTTTCTTCGAAAAATACTTTTTGATATCATTTTTCCATACCCATACAAAAAAGAGTAGTCCATACGCGGGAAGTGCATAGATATATTGAAATCTGTGCTTAGGTTTCCATGGTTGTGTGGGGTGAAATCGAAACATTGGTCCTGCATTTAAGTCATCATCTACTTCTGTGTTTGTAAATGTGTGGTGAATTACATTGTGCTTTTGCTTCCACATAAAGAGACTCACCCCCATGAGGGTATCTGTGTGTGACATTAAAGCGTTTACCCACTTTTTTTCACTGTAGGCACCATGAGCTGCATCGTGCATGACATTGAATCCGATCATTGGAAACAGTGCGCCAAAACATAACGCATAGAAGATGGTTGATAGTACTACTGGCGGCGCGTGAAGCATCCCGTAATAGCAAAATCCTACTAAAGTAAAAAGAAAAAGTGTTTTGCTGTAAAGTCTCCAGTCTCCTTTTTGACTGATGTTTTTTTGTAAAAAATAGGTATTGACTCTTTGTTTGAGGATGTCATGTAAGCCATCTCGTGCCGAATACTTTATTACCATAACTATTTAGTTTAAATGTGAAAAGAATATTGTTTTTTGTATGGTACCACAGAAAGTGGTATGACAAATAAAAAAATATGTGCTATAAGATACCTCTGTTCTTTTCACATTTTAAAAAATTTCTTTTATGCAAGATGGATTTGTTTCCGCATCAATGTACGCAAGTACGCCAAGTATTAAAAAAAATATTTCTCACCCTGAAAGAGACGCAAGATTTATCATCAAGATATCTGTACGGTCGCTTGATGAAGCATTTACTGCACTGTATCGAATGCAGAGAGTAAATAAAGAGGTGTTGCCAAATGTTGCTACGTCAGAGAAGGTTCAGTATAAAAACTACTACCCGCTAATACTAGAGGGGGAGATGTTCGCAGAAGATATAGACATACTCCTTGAAAAGCGAGGTCTTGAGCATGCTGACATTATTTTATTTCTTGCAGTTCAGGAAGAAGTTGTCGAAATGGGAGATGAAAATCCTGCCGTGGTCTTTTGGAAAAATGGAAACGATTTTTACCACTGCCTGTGTGCTCTTGAGAAAAAAACAGGTATTCGTTTTGTTGAAGTTGATCGTGCCTGGAAAAAGTATCCACCAGGGACCACAGTACTTTGTATCACTGAACTTTCGTAAAAACAGTTAACAACCGGCTTTGTACCGGTTTTTTGTTTTTTCATGGTGAGGAGTATACTTATCTTTGTATATTCTATGAATGAACATCACACTGAAATAGTCAATAGTAATCAAGAAAAAGAATCACTTATTAATAAACGATGGAGGGATGAAGAGGTGAAACTTTGGAATGAGGAAGAAGTTCGCGCACTTTCGCTTAAAGAATGTTATGAGAGAGAAATAGTTCACTCAAGATATTTATTTGAAGAGGTAAAAAAGGTAGCAGATCAAGAAATTCCTGAAGGGGTATATGTGCTGTTTGTTGATATGACGCATCCAGGGTTTATGAAGCGCCCTGAAGCACTTCTTCTTGATAAGGAACGTCTTTCAAAAATATATGAAGCAGAAACAGGGTCTCCGGATACGACTCAAGATTTTCAGTCGGCAAATATGCGATACTGTTTTGGATTTTTACCACATGATTCACGTTTTAAAACAGTGAAGCCTTTTTATGAAAATCTTCCAGAAGATGTATCTCATTGTGTAGGGATTATTTTGAGTGGCTCAGAAGCGTATATAAAAGATGATCCTGACGAAGAACATATTGCGATGACAAAAAAAGTATTTCATTTTGTTCAGAAAGTAAAAGAGTTAGGGATTCCTCTTTTTGGTATTTGTTTTGGAAGCCAGCTTATAGGAAGTGTGTGCAATGCATCGATTGATTGGATTTATGATACCGAAACTTCACACGAAAGAGGAGAAAGTGGTCTCGTACTTTTATATAAAACTGAAAAAGGAAAACAAAAAGGGTCTCCACTTGAGCATCTCCCTGATACGTTTTATGTACATGCAAATCATAAGCAAGAAATTAAAAAAGAAAATATGCCTGACACGCTTGAAGTGCTTGCAAGTAGTCAAACAAGTCAAGTGCAAATTGTGAGCGTAAAAGAATCTGAAACAATTCTTGCTATACAAAATCATATTGAATGTGGAGATACTCGAGCAGACGCAATTGATGATATTCTTGGAAGAGATGTTCGTAATGACAAACTTTTTCAGGGTGAATCTTCAAAAGCACGGCAGGTATTGTGTCCTCACTTTTTGCGTAGCTCGGGAACCTATGCCCGATCGCAGAGAGTAAACAATAAAGAAAATAATTGAAAAAAGCTGTTTTTCTGATAGGCTGTAGTGTATGAAAGGCGAATATACTATTTTGTTGTTCTATAAATACGTTTTTATTGAAAATCCTGAGGCGGTGCGAGATTGGCAACGTTCTCTTTGTGAAAAGTATGGATTTAAGGGGCGACTTATTGTAGCAAAAGAGGGAATTAATTTTACCCTTGAAGGGAAAACTGAAGATACAGAAGTGTATATTAAAGAGCTTCAAAAAGATCCACGATTTCTTAATATTCATTTTAAAAAAAGTTTAGGAACAGGAAGTGCTTTTCCTCGTCTTTCAGTAAAGGTGCGACCAGAGATTGTATCGCTCGGTCTTGGTGTGTGTGATGTTGATCCAAACCAGACGACAGGGGTGCATTTAAAACCAGAAGAGCTTCATCAGTGGATTAAAGAAGGGCGTGAATTTTATATTATTGATATGCGAAATGCATATGAACATGATATTGGGCAATTTGCAGGATCGATTTGTCCACCGATGAAATATTTTCGTGAACTTCCACAATTTATAGATTCACTTTCTCATCTTAAACATAAAACAGTGTTGACGGTGTGTACCGGTGGGGTACGATGCGAGAAAGCTAGTGGATACCTCATCACGCAAGGCTTCACGGATGTGTATCAGCTTGACGGAGGTATTGTAAGTTATATGGAAAAGTACCCCAATGAAGACTTTGAAGGAAAACTCTATGTTTTTGATGGCCGCGTTGCGATGGGGTTTTATACTGATGATCCAAAACATAAGGTGATAGGAAAATGTGCACTTTGTGGTGCCTCATCAGAAAATATTGTTGACTGTCGAGAATTTGGATGTAATGGACAATTTATTCTTTGTGATACATGTGAAGATAAACAGATAGAAAAAAGAGGTCATACTCACTGTGTGAAGAATTGTAAAAAAGTACAGACTTCTCCACTATATACTTTTTTGGGTAAGATAAAGAAAATTTTTAAATAATATATGAAAAAAGAAAGAGAAAAAGGAACACTTCACCCGCTTACGATTACGCTCACAAAAGCTATTGAGATTTTAGAACGTAAAGGTTTTTCTGTTGCTTCGGGTCCTGAACTTGAAGATGAGTGGCATAATTTTGACGCGCTTAATGTTCCTAAAGATCACCCTGCACGTGATATGCAGGATACGTTTTTTATAAAGGGAAAACCTGGATATGTACTCCGAACACATACTTCTCCTGTACAGATACGATACATGGAGCACCATCAGCCGCCATTTGCTATCGCAGTTCCAGGAAAGGTTTTTCGTAATGAGGCAACCGATGCAACACACGAAATGCAGTTCCACCAACTCGAAGGGCTCGTGGTGGGCGAAGGGGTTACAGTAGAGCATTTAAAGGGAACACTTCTTTATTTTTTCCGTGAACTTTTTGGTGAAGGAACAGATATTCGACTTCGCCCAAGCTTTTTCCCCTTTGTGGAACCAGGGTTTGAAGTAGATGTAAAAATTATAAAAAATGGAGAAGAAAAGTGGCTTGAGGTTGCGGGTGCTGGCATGGTACATCCTCATGTGTTTGCATCTGTTGGATATGATGGAAAAGAAGTAACAGGGTTTGCGTTTGGTATGGGGCTCGATCGTCTTGCAAATGTTCTTTTTGGTATTTCTGATGTGCGATACGCGTATCAAGGTGATCTTCGGCTTAATCAATGGAAATAAAATAACAATATGAAATTTTCTCTTAAACGGTTACAATACTATATAGAAGATCCACTTCCAACATCGAACGTTCTTCGCGATGCAATCATTTTCCACGCCTTTGAAGTAGAAAGCGTTGAAGAGGTGGGTGATGATACTGTGTTTGATATTAAGGTGCTTCCTGATCGAGCACATGACTGTTTTTCACACCAAGGAATGGCGCATGAAATTGCTCGTATTTGTGATCTCGAGTATAAAACTCTAGAATTTTCTCTTGTGGAGCCAACAACTACTGACGGTGTTCTTGTTAGCAGTGATGCTGTTCGGCGTTATATGGCAATCAGAATGAGTGCTGTCGATCAAAAAGGAACACCGATGTGGATGCGTGAATATCTTGCGTCCTTGGGGCAACGATCAATTTCAATACTTGTTGACATTGCAAATGTGGCGATGTTCGATGCGGGGCAGCCAGTACATATTTTTGATGCAAAAAAGGTGATAGGGGATATCGTTGTACGGCAGGCGTATGAAGGTGAAAAAATTACAACACTTACTGGTGAAGAAAAAGTACTTTCAGGTGAAATCACTGTCATTGCTGATCAAGAGAAAGTGCTTGCGATTGCAGGTATCAAAGGAGGTGTAGCCGCTGAGGTTGATGAAGAAACAACAGATATTATTATTGAAGTTGCAAATTTTGAGCCTACCGCTGTTCGAAAAGCGTCAAAAATATTGAAACTACAAACTGATGCATCAAAGCGTTTTGAAAATGATATTTCTCTTATAAAAGGAGATCAGGCTGTCCATATGGTGTGCGAGCTTGTTATGTCTGAAACCAAAGCAGTGCTAGACTCTGTGTTTGATAGTAAAAAAATAACAGAACCTTTCCGCACAATTTCATTTGAGAGAAAAGATATTGTGAGAATCCTTGGTGAGTGGATTACTGATGAACTTCTTCGAAATACTCTTATAAAACTAGACTGGGAGTATACAGAACTTGCCGGTCTATACACACTTTCTGTTCCGCAAGAAAGGATTGATTGCACAGGGATTCATGATATTGCAGAGGAAATAGGAAGACTTGCGGGGTATCACAATGCGGGGGTACGATCAACACTACCATTTACTCTTTTTCTTGCGCACGATGATTCTTTTAAAAATGCACAAGCAGTACGAACCCATTTTATTAAAGAAGGGTATAGCGAGGTAATGAACTATAGCTTTGTAAAAAAGGGGGAAGTTGAGATTTCGTATGGTCCAAAAGATAAAAGTGCACTTCGTACAAATCTCTCCGAAGGACTTCTTGTTTCTTATAAAAAAAATATTCTTAATGCGCCCCTTTTAGGAAGTGATACTGTTGCGATATTTGAAATAGGAACAGTTTTTTTAAATGATAAAGAGGAGTTTCGTGTCGGCTGGGCAGATAAGAGTGGGGTATATGAAATATCCCTCGAAGAGTATGTACAAAAAAATATTCCTGATGAGAAAGATACTACGCTTACTGTTGCTATACATCAAAAACGCTTTGTAGATTGGTCTCCCTACCCACATATTGTCCGTGATGTTGCTGTGTGGGTGCTTGAAGCAGGGAAAGAAGAGGAGCTTGATACGATTGTGACCATGTTTGGAGAAGAGTACTGCAAGATACCTGTTCGAATGTTTGACCGTTTTGAAAAAGATGGCAAGCTATCTGTTGCATATCGCTTCGTGTTTCAGTCAGATGAAAAAACACTTACCGATGAAGAGGTGGATAGCTTTATGCATAACCTTCTTGAAGATATAAAAGAAAAGAGTTATTTCGAGCTTCGATAGTTTTCCCCACCTCTCCACCAAAAAACAGTACCTTTGGTACTGTTTTTTGTTATACTTACCTTATGAAGAGATTTTCACTTTTACGAAGTCGTACGTTTATTGCGTTTAGTCTTCTTGCGCTCTACAGTATTGCTATTACTCTCGCTACTCCTCCAGGATCCGAGTACTCTCCAGGAG
>JACCDP010618555.1_pt1 | contig 14759 bp, 10 predicted proteins | sample 7445841 | NCBI WGS metagenome assembly JACCDP01 (sample SAMN15323441, study PRJNA562643) | freshwater metagenome | isolation source: river surface water | place: USA:Blue River Watershed | collected 2017-08-17 | reverse complement strand
CTGTTCGGCAACAGAAAGCACCAGACCGGCACGTTTTAGGATGCGGTCAAAGCGACCGGCAAGGAGGTCAAGCTGCTTGGTCAGGATGATGTGGCCCGTTCCGCCCTCCCCTGCTCCGTAGCCACCTTGCTTGTACTTCCAAACGGCAGAACCCTCGTTCAAGCCAGCTGCCGCGAGAATGCCGCTATTGCTTGAGACTGGCAGGGCTACGAACTGAGAGGAATCGACGCATGCCGCCAACTCACCCATCTTATAATTAAAGTTCTTTCGTTCCGCAGAAACGCGCCCAGACCAGCTGGAGATAAGACCTGCGACAAAATCCTGATCGACCTCCTGTACGGCATTAAAGGCACCGACCAAGCCACGGGAACCATAGGTCTCGGCATGGACGGCGCCCTCTAGCTTGTACTCCAGGCGCCATTCACAGCCGATACGGTGAAGGTTGACCGCCTCAGGCTTGGCAAGACCCTCGGCCGGCGTGTCGTTGTCTTTGACCGGGGCGATTTCAGCGATGATCGCGGCGTTGAAACGGGAGCCCTTAGGGCTCTCTTGGCGAGTCCACACAAGTTTACGCCCAGGAATATCCGCACAGGACGCCACCTTGCCGTCGATCTCGTTGCCCTCGATGATCTGAGTGTTCGAGAAGACGTTCAGGTTAAGCGGGGACACTTCCACCCAGTCGTCATAGATATTGCCCAAACTATCATCATCGGAGCCGCTTCCCACATACCAGTCGATAAGGCCGTCAGAAACTGCGCCGAGAGGATCGGACTGGAGATATACTTTGAGCTGCGAAAGCGAGGAATTAAGCGTGCAGACGTCATTCATCAACTGCGGGACGTCGCTCTTGCTGAGCGACAAAGATGACTGATGACCCGCGCTGCCAAAGACCTTATGAAGGTAAGCATTGGAAGCTTCGACCTGATCAGCCGGCGCGCCGCAGTAAGTATAGATAGGATAGTAAGGGGAAGTGGCTCCGTTGATCTGATAAAGTTCCCGCCCAGCAGAACGATTAATGGACCAGAAACGCGGACCCACCATGGAGCAAAGCCGAGACAGCGGAGGATGCCACAGCCTAGACCCATCATGGGTATCCTCTTCGCGGAGTAGATGGTAGAGACCTAGAAGCCCACGCAGGCGGAGCGGATGCAGAGGGAGCTGAAGATATTGGACACGGACAAAATCACCTGAGCCGCCCTTATAGACCACGGCAGAATCCATTGCTTCAAGGGCCTGAATCGCCGCAACCCGGTCACGGATATACCATGCATTAAAGGATTTGAGGTATTCTTCGCCGGCGCGGGCCAGTGCCGGATTGGTGAAATCAGTCTGTTCGGCAGAGTTTCCGGCAGAAGCCGACTGGAAGGCGTCCCAAAGGGCTTTACGCTTAGCCAAAATATCGGTCGGAAGAACCCAATTCGAGTGCTTGGAAGTCAGATAGTTGTGGAAAACATTATCCTGAGACGAACATAGATGGGACGCACCGGAAATCTCCCGGAAAGGGGCCAAGTCATCCCCAATCAGCAAGGCCGCCGGCCATCCGTGACCGGCCTCCATAACCGCAGCCAAGAGTTGCCGACGTTCTTCACCGCCAGGTGAGCTGACATTAAGGGGCAGCTTACGCTGCTTCACATGCATAGCCGCAAGGTTGTGCAGATAGGATTGGTGTTTACCCGAAGAGATCTCCGCTGGCGAGATCAGGACTTCGACCGACAACTCGGCCGCCCCCTTGGTCAGACAGAAAGTCAGAGACTGCTCTTCGCTATTATTCTGGACGGCAACGTCTACCGTCAGTCCGTTATCCGAATAAGAGACATCGAGACCATCAAGCTGAACGGATTTCAAGACATACTTTTTCTTCGCATAGCACAGAGACACGTTAGCCTCACCGGCAGCGGCAAGCGTCAGGACGACTTCGGCGCGAGAGTTTTCAAAGGTTTCTGGCTGCTCGATGGACTTCGCCTCCTCACAAAGCAGGAAAAGTCCGACCTTATGACGATCGATGCAAAGCAATGAAGGTCCTTTCTTGGTGACGGCACCATCGACCTTAGGAGTAACGCGCAGCTTCCCCTCAAAGAGCTCTGACAGCTCGTCCTCTTCAGTGAGATCGAACAGCCGAGGAGAGTCGGCTTCATCGGAGGTATACTGCGCATTGGCCTTGGCGTAGAAATTCCAATAGGCCGGATGAGGCTCGCTATTGCTAAGCAAGGAAAGGCGGAACTTATCCCCTACGAGAAAGACCTGCTCATCCGCATTATGATATGGTTGGATCTTCTCAAAAGGCTCCGCGCCTTCATGTACTTCGATGGCTACCTTTTTGAGCTCGCGGTAATTACGCAGGAGTTTCTCCCAGACCTCGCGGTCTAGGACCGGTCTCCAAGACTCGTCAAAGCGCTCCGGATCCTCGAGGTTCTGTAAGCCGTAAAGAGCCAGGTATTCAGCCCAATTATCGGCATCGTAATCGGTGGAAAGAAGCCACTCAAAAAAGGCGGCGAGCGAAGCCCTGATTGCGTCAGGGTCCTCGAAAAGGTCGGGGTGGGAAATCGCCTCCTCAAATTGCTTCATGGCGGCCCCGCGGGAGCGACCGTTGGACATGAAGTCAGCGAGCTTAGAGATGATTGCCTTGTTCTCCTTGCTGATATTAGGGCTTCCGGCCGCATTTTGAGACTCACAGGGAACACCGATCACTGATGCGAACGCAAACTGGGGATTCTGACCTTTGACCTGAACAAGACGGTCTACGGATTCCAGAACCTTCCAGCGGACTTCGGACAACGTACGTACGTCCCATCGCTTGCGGAGATTGGGAGAGTCCAAGAGCTCCTCGCAAAGCTTCAGATACCACTCAGGGATGCCGTCTTGATAACCTAGCTCCGCAAAGAAGATGTTCTCAGAGTCATCAAGGACCTTAGTCAACTCAGTCTCAGCCTCTACCATGCTGCTTGAGGCCTGAATGTTCACAGGGTACAGCGTTACCATGGACTTATTATTACGCGCAGTGATAAGCTGCCCCTCGGAGAGGACGCTGGAGCGGACGCCAGGGGGCAACGGCCAATTATTTTCACTGTTCGAACCCTCAGTTGCCCTTAGGTAAAAATTATGCGACCTCTGGCCCTCGGAACCTCCGACGCCAAGATTTCGACGAGACTCAATCATCGTATGGCATAACGCGGCACCCAGGCCTCGAACGCTATAGCGAAGGGCAGCAGCTGTTACAGATGAGTCTAGGACAGTTAAGACGATATCTGAAAGTTTTTTCATGAAAGCTGGTAGAAAGGATTACGGACGAGGAAGCCGCCGTCGCCATCGGGGTTGTCGTTGGCCAAGCCAAGAGACTTCAAGGTGAGGAATAGATCCTTCTGATAGCTCTGGGTCACGACGACACCATGTTGACGAAGATGCGCGGAGAGTTCGCGGAAAGTACATCCGGGACGCGAGCCAGAAGCCAAGCCGGCAAACAAGGCCGCTCCGACCGGGCTGACCGTGATCACCCCAGGTGCGTTATTCGCTCGGGTCTTCTTCTTGGCCCAGTAGCCCTGGTCGAACTGGCCATCGCTATCCCCCTTGATCTGGCGTTGACGGACAACGTAGTTCAGGAATTCGAAATTGCGCTTCTTGTCATTGGAGAAAGTGCTGTTCTCCTTCGTTTCCAGATCCTTGACGCAGCCGACAAAAAGAGCCCTGACCTTGGGATTCCTGCGAAGGGCAGAAATGAGATTTTCGATGCCCTGAATACTTAGTAATTCATACTTGAAGCCGAGTTCCTTCAAGGCCTCTCCGAACGATTCGAGCAAGAAAGCGTCGCGAGCATACGCCAAGGAGGGGCGGTCAACGTACGTCTTCAGATTATCGCCGGTCTCCACGTCATACCTGTTCTTGACGAAGAGCATGGAGATATCGACGGCGCGTCCTTGAGCCGCATCTCGCAGAGCAAGCGCAAGCTCGTGGGTACAATTGACGATGCGCAGAACTTCAGAGAAACTTACCAGACGCAGATAGGAATCCAACAGCGCAGAAAAATGCTGCGGGGCGATCTGGTGGCGCCAGGACAGCAACTTCATCAGGTTTTGATGTACAGTGGACTCGCCCACTTCGGTCGGGTAAGAAAGGGGCATCAGGCGTTGCAGCAGTGCCCTGTCTTCACCCAATCGCTCAAGCGATAACTGGCTCTCCGGGAAGCAAGTTTGCGCTGGAACCAAGGCTTTCTTGGTTTCGGCATGAATCTCAGCATCAGGGTCGACGTGCGGCACCGTGCCGTCCTTGGTCGGCTTGCTGTACTCTCGGAACTCACCTAACTCTTCGCGGTATACTTTCATCTTGGTATCCACCAAGACCGACCAGACATCCGTGGATTTCTCCCGAAAACCTGCCATAAGGGCCTCATAGGCGGCATTATCCGGCGCACTGCGACGGGCCAGCTGAGCCATCCGCATGGTCACGTTCCAGATACCTTCGCGGTTTGCCACGAAAGAGGACGTCATCGCAACCGTGGGAGTCACCGCCACATGGCGAAGCACTTTCTGGGTCGAAGGAGCCTTAAGGGCGCGGTCTGCCATGAGTTCGGCGAGGCTAACGCCATCTTTCCAGTTCGCAGCCTTGTCCCTGGCAAGGGACTGATGGAAGCGGCGCGCCATGTCCATCGAAACGGACTCGCGCTGCGATACGCAAGAAGCGCGCAAGAACGCAGCGCTAAGGTTCAGGTCATAAGTAGCTTCGACCTGAGGGAAGATATAGAAGGGAGAATTATCGAAACTCATCTTTGTTAAGCGCGGCCGACCTTGTTGGAAATATTAGCCAAACGGAACGGTTCCGGATCAGGATTACTGCTGTAGAGGGTAAACCTTGCAGCAGGGTCCCGTAAAGCTACCCCGTCTAGCTGCAGGCGGAAGGCGTCGACGACACCGCGCAAGGCGGCGGGCATGGAGCCGAAAAGTTCGCCGCTGTCCTTGCGATGCATGAAGTCGTGCATGGACATGGAGACGGGGAGGCGAACGCGGACGTCGCCCGATGTGAATTCAAGCACCAACAATGAGCCGCGCGGTCGGGTCTCATCCTTCTCGGCCAGAAGGACGGCGTCCAGATCTAGGCTGCTGATGCCAAGGCTAGCGCCACCGATGCCGTCAGAGTAAGGCTGACATAGGCCCTTAGCGAGATGTACGACCACCTCCTCATTGCCCCATTCATCATGGTTGGTCATCGGCCCGAGCAGGAACTGCTTGGCCTTATCGGCATAATCCACCGCATCCTCATCTGCCTCCTTATTGGCCTTATGGAAGGCCTTAACTTGTTCGGCGTTACCAGTCCGGATTTCCCCAAGAGAGAGTAAATGAACAAAGATAGAGCGCTTCACAATGACGGAAGCCCATCGGCCAATCCAGAGGGCCAGCCACTTGCAGTCGGCGTCGGAGTTCTGCTTGTCGGCGGCAAAGGAACCCAGTTCTTCGGCGATCATTCCGATACGGCGAAGTAAGGCACGCGAGGCTGGGTCGATGAACTTATCGTACTTGGCCGCCAGGCAATCCAGGCCAAGGCAAAGGTCAGACTCAAGGTCGGCGAAATCCTGGTTATCCGAGATGCTCGAGCTGCGGGCGGGATCGATGAGGGCAGCCCAATCCGAGTTAACCCCGGCAAAGACCTCAGCCCCAGGGAAGCCGGAACGCTTCTTTGCAAATTCAGTCTCACGCTTGATGAAGTCGGCCAGCACGTTCAGAGCATGACCTTCCTCGCTGATCTTAAGTTGTTCCAGATGGGATGCGAGTCGCTCGTAACCGGGGAGAGACGGGAAGAGCAGATAAGGCAAAGAGTGGCGATAAACTGCGAAAGCCGACTCCAACTGAGAAACGTCATCGCCTTCCGGAGGCACGACATCAGGCCCGCTGAACACGGAAGGCAACTCCTCCTCGGCAGGCGTACGTCCACCCGTAAAGAGGTAGGATAGCATCGAGAAGAGCTTGCGGAAATTGATGTTCTTACCGGAAACCAATTCATACTCGCGTAGCAGCCTCGAGAAAGCCTGACGAAAAGCAGGCAAGGCAAGGAGCTTTCGAGCATGCACCAGAGGGTGCTCATGATGGAATCCGGCGAGCTGGGACCAATCGCGGGAGTCGAGGTCCTTGAGCACTTGCTGTACGGCCGTCTCGTCGGTCGTCGAGGTCTCGCAAATGGAGTCGATATCAAGAGGCCAGAGGTAGAACTCGCCGGCACCGACAAGACCCTGAACGGGCTCGACTGGCCAGCAGGCTACGTCGACGTTAACCGGGTCGATGGCGCGAAGGATCAGGTCCACTAGACGACGGTCCTTGATTTCATTGGCTGCCGAGTAGAGAACACCGCGGTTGACGCAAAGGACAAGCAGTTCACTGCCCGTGCCCACCTGGAGGCCTTCGAGATCCTTTGCCAACATGCTCGAAGCAGATTCCGACTTCTCGTAAGACTCGGAAGCATCTTGGACAAAGGCGATCTGACTATATCCCCGAACGCTTGCAGGGAAGAACCGGGCATCTTCAGCACTGGGCTTGAAGATCACCTTTCGCCCCGATGCAACGATGCGGCGACGTACCTCTTTCTTGAACTCCTCTAGCAAAGCGGGTTCACAAATACCTCCGAGAATGACCTCAAGAGTATCGGTCTTTCCGTTACCTGCGCCACCGGCGAACATGATGAGGCGCGGCTTAGCAGTTCCGTCGAGGATATCTCGCACGACGCCTTCCGCTTTGACCACCAAGGTCGTGCGGATCTGGGAGCGGACCGGACGGCCATTCTGCCCGCCGAAGACCAGACGTACCCCACCCTTCGCTGAACCTGCCCAATCCACCAGTTTGTCAGGATACTTGTCCTCATCGGTGAACTGAGGTCCTTCAGAGGCAGCCTGTGCGGCGGCTTGCGTTACCTGATTGATGTGAAAGGCATTATCCGCGACTTCGAAAGAAAGTACATCACCGGCGGCAGACGAGATAACCGCAGGGAGCTCGAAATGGTATTCCTTCATTCCAGGCCCGAGCTTCTTACAGAAGTAACTGATCGCCGTTCCGCTAATCTTGTTAAATGCGCACTTGGAGTAAACACGCGCCCCTGGCGCCATTCGGTCGAAGTTATGGATGCCGCGATTACGGAGCTCGCCGGCGAAATCGGAGGAAACGACGAAGTAACCGTTACGGAAGTCTGTGGCAGACAACGTTACGGTGAAAGGTGCGGGGGTACCAGACATGCCCCCCATCAATGAGCATGAGACCCTATAAGACAACCGAAGAAACCCACCCAAGCCTAGACCCCGGCAATTTTGCTTACCAATGCGCGTAACTTTCCGGCGTCGGGGTGACCCTCCAAGGTCTCCTCTAAGGCAAGGGAGGCATGCCCCGCCCAAGCTGACGCACGACCGACACTTCGGATTTGCTCGGGTTTCACCTGAAAATAGCCGGCCAGATCGCGGTCCGAGATCGCAGCCAGGATCGCTCGAATCTGAGAAGCATTATTAAATAATGTCGTAACGACCTTTGGAGCGTCTCTGAGGGTGACCCCGGAAACCGTGACGGTCTTCTTGCCGCCGGCTCCGAAAACATCGCGGATATTAGTACAAAGGATGCCATGCCGGGACGCCAGCCACTCGGCGAACCGCTGATACTTCTGCGTAGATGTCCCGAGGATCTCAGGGAAATAGACGAAAGCCTGGGCAACGAAGAGATCGCGGGCTTCGGCGTCCAGTGAAGACCAAGCAATGAAGCGACGCCCTTCGGGACCTAGGTGATAAGTGTCGTCAGGCATGTTATTTAACCCCTTTAACCTTATCGAGGTACTGCTTGATAGCCTTACCGATATGCCAGGCCATAAGCGGCGGGACGGCATTTCCGATCTGACGGTAAGCGTCTGTGGCAGATTTGCGAAACTTGAAGCTATCCGGAAAGGACTGAATTAAAGCAGCTTCACGAACGGAAAGGCGTCGTTCATCGTTATAATGAAACTCGATATTACCGTGGTGCTCAGCACGCATTGTAGGGGCAAAGTCTTCTGCGTCGCACGTCGAATTACCCTGACCCTTATTCTTTTTTGCCTTTGACCATACATGCATCACTTCTCCGAGCTGAAAATCTTTATGGTGTTCCAGATGCTTGATGGCCCTACCAAGCTTGACCTTAGGAAAGACTGGCTGAATTGACTTAAAATCAAACGCAACACTCCCCTTCCGAGTTCCTATCATGATGACCCTTTCGCGCTTTTGAGGAACGCCGAAATTACTAGCAACCAGAACATCGTGCTCTAGCCGATATCCGATTTCATCAAAGTCAGCCTCGATCTGCTTAATGACATTACCCTTAGCAGTCTTGATACCCTTAACGTTTTCAGCTAAAAAAATTGCTGGCTTAAGCATGTCAACGGCGTCGAGCATGGCCTTATAGAGCTTCCCGCGGGGATCATCCAGCGCAAGGCGTTTTCCTGCCAGACTGAACGGCTGACAAGGAAAGCCGCCAGTAACCAAATCTACGTCACCCGTTGCGGGAAAAATAAACCGATTATGGCAATTGAAATCATACCCCACGGGCAAAGGCACATTCAGGGCAAAATCATTTTGCTGCTCGGCGCGTAGGCTCTGAGCAAGTTCAACGATTTTAACGATATCGCCGCAGATTGAGTAGTGGTTAGGCCCGGTAAAATTTGCCCGATATGACTCTATAGCTTTGGCGTTATAGTCATTAGCCCAAATAACCTCGAACCCAAGGGACGGAATACTTTCATCATGGTAAGGGAGCTTAAAGTCACCCTCCAGCCCCTTATCTATGCCGCCGCAACCGCAGAAGAGCGAAGCGACTTTGTAATTGGACGACATAACCTTTTTAAAAGCAGTTTGGGGCCGACATGGGAAGACATTTCGCGGCAAGGCGCGAGCCTTGAATACGCTCGTAAACCAATTATGGGCGTATTGCTCGTAAAAGCTTCTCGACTAGAAATCTCAGTCCTTCCTACCGCAGGGCGGGAGGTCTTCAAGGTAGAGGGGCTTCTTGGACTCTAGGTCTTCCCAGGTGATCTTCGGGTGAGAAGGCTCGTCGTCGAACTCCTCGAGCCCGGAGGTGACCTTGCGCTTGCCCGTCAGGTAATTGGTGCTGGTCAGGATCTTGTCACCGAGGGTGCGTGAGTAACTATCCTCCTCAGCGCCGATCAGGCGAACCCTGCCCTTCTCGAGCCTGAACTTAAAGGTCTCCATGCTGGTCCAGGCCGTCCCCACGGAGGCAAACCAGTTGAAGGTAACCGAGACGACCCCTTTCTCGATCTTGAGCCCATGGAAACGCTCGATGTAGTTGTCGAACTCGAGCGTGTAGGATGGCGGGATGAACTTAGCCGATTCGCACACCTTGCGATAGCCTACCTTGTCGGCCAGCAAGACGACGAGCGTGCGGGTATTGCCGTTCAATTCATAGCCGTCGTCGCGCTTTTTGATCTTCTTGGGGTCCGTCGCCTCCCCCACGAAGACAAGATCGGCCTGTCCGTCGGCATTCAGGTCCCCCGTGGCCATCTTGATGACCGTGCTCCCGGCTGCCAAGTGAGCTTGGGCGGCGGCAGGCAGGGTCAAAGGAGCCTCAGCCGCCCGCAAGCCCGCCAAGAGGCAGCCAAAGGCCATAATCAGCGCATAGGAGAGTCGTATGAGCATGGAATTAAACCTCTTCATCAGTATTTGGAGACATCAACCAACTCGACTTCAAACACTAGGACTGATTTCCCCGGAATAGGGCCCTGACCTTCGTCGCCGTATGCGAGCGAAGATGGGGAATAGAGGATGATCTTACCGCCCGGGCCGATGAGCTGCAGACCCTCGGTCCAAGATGGGATGACCGCATTGAGCGGAAACTCGGTCGGCTCGTTATTACGGTTTTTGGTCGAGTCGAAGATCTTGCCGTCCACTAAGCTGCCCTCATAAAGACATTTTACAGTGGAACTGGCATAAGGCCGGGCGGGGCCGCCAGGCACGATGATCTTGTAGCGCAACCCGGAGGCCGACTTCGTAATGGTCGAATCAGCGTCCAGTTTACGGAGGTAGTCTTCGTTCAACTTCACCCATGAATCAGGAACAGCGCGCGCCGGCTTTGGCCGGCCAGAAGCCTCACCAGTGGCCTCAATCAAAGACTGCCTCAATCGGCGGTTTTCTTCTTCAAATTCCGCAATCCGAGCCATGGAAGCGGCTAATTTGACTTTGGCCTCACTAAGGTCCGCCGACGCTAACTCCAGATCAGATTCGGCCTTCCGGCGCATAGCCAATGCTTCCTTGTTTTCCGACCCGCTCCTGAGACCGGCTAATTCGACGTTGAGTTCATTGATTCGCTTGTTGGCATCAGACAACAAGAGCGCGCACCTCCGCTCCGCCGCTTGCGCTTCCGAGACCTTCGAAGCGCTGGCGGCATGCCCTGAGCTGGCGTTCTTGAGCGCGGCCGAGAGCGTCTCGATCTGAGTCAAAAGAGATCGCTCCCGGGCTGCGGCAGCCGCCTCAAGGGCGACCAAAGCTTCGGCATTCTTCGCGGCCACGGAGTGCCCCGCCAGAACTGCTTCCGCATTCTTGGAGGCAGACGACTCGCCAAGGAATGAATACGCCAAGAGGCCGACGCACGCGACGAGCAGTCCGACCAAAAACCACACATATCGGGGCGTCTGCGGCTGGGGCACTGGCTCGTACATGTCGCCTTACTTAGAAGACCGGAAAGCGCCGGGCAAGGGACAACAGAGCGATCAGAAACCGCGCTCAGCGTATTCCTTACGGAATTTCTTGGCGAATGATTCGGTAAGGGCCCCGATCTGAGTCCCTTCCAGTTTAGGCAGGAGCTCCTCCAGATGGGCGTTCATCGCACGCGGACAACGATTGATGGCCATCAGAAGGATATCATCCAGTTCGCTGAAAGTCGCCTTCTCCTTGTGCTCAGCCGGAATCTTGCGGATCTGGCCGACGAGGCTGACCACCTTTTCCGTATCAAGAGACGGCTGCCTGGACGCGATGTGGCGGCCAAGTTCGGCCTTAGGACCCTCTTGGTCCACATGCAAAGCCGCGAAGAAGTGGGAAAAGCGGGCGATCGCGTCGGACATCAACCTTCCGGCGAAATAATCCAAGGTCGCCTCGAGATCCTTTTGCACCTCGGCATCGATCTCAGCATGCGGCTTTCCGCCCTTCTGGCCGATCAGCGCAAGATACTCTTCCGACTGGGAAAAATGGTAAAGGGCTCGGATGCGGGCATATGCCGCAGGATGCGAGCACATGGCCTCGCCTTCATACTCGGTATAATCCCGAACGTAGCCCTTCACCGCTTCCGTAGTGAACGCGATGACGTCGGAGGTGACTTCGGCGCTACTCAGACCAGAAGCGATTTTGATGGCCGCCGAACATCCGACCTGCAGGTCCTGGCAGGCGACCAGGCCGAAACGGTCCATGCTGATCTCAAGTTTTCGGTGATCGATGGCATCCTCCATGCTGGCCGGACGGCGTGAACCGTTCTTCATGGTTACGTGCAGCTTGGGCATCGGCAGGATGAAGTGCCCCAACTCATGGCCGAAGATGTAGACCAGCTCGTTCATGTTGAGCCGCTCGACAGTCCCAGAATTAACGACGACCACCGCATTGCCACGAACGCTCGTGTGACAATAAGCATTCACGGAAGGATCAGACTCTACGAACCCATGGACCATCTCCCGGGCGAGGCCGAGCCGCTCACAAGCCAGATCCAAAGCCTCGTCGACCTTCGGGACGATCTCGCGCTGGATCGGGACCGCCTTACGGTAAAGGTTAAGGTGCTCATTCGCGTTGGTCACCTTATCCTTGTCTTTCGGCAGGTTCTTGAAATTGGCCGGGCCGAAGCAGCAGGGCTCAAGACGTTTACGGACCTTCGTGAGGGGGTTGGCGACGCGGGGCATGGATAAGCACTAACACCGCACAAGAGCCGGACAAGGCAAAGGTGAATCGGCGTCATGAATAAGACACCCAGTCCCGCAGGTGGAGTCCAGGTAGGAGCAGAACCGCGTGCTGCTCTCGCCGCATGGAAGTAAGCAAACTGTTTAGGGGAAAACACAATGTCGCCCCACCCGCTCGTCACATAAAGAAGGAAACCAACAAGGCGGCAATTACCACCACAAGCAGGACACAACCGCACCCCCGATAAGGATTCTTTTCGTCGTTATCCTTGGGCTTAGACGGGCTGTGGGAACGAACATTCTGAGCCAGCCTGACCTGACGGCGCTCCCGCTCAGCGGTATGCCTGGGCTTGGGGTCCGGCTTCGGCTTGGGCTTAGGCTTCGGATCAGGCTTAGGGGCAGGCCGAGGGTTGGAGCTGAACCAATGCTTCTTCGGCTTCTCGTCCTCGGGCGGGATTTCGTGCATGGTCTGAATGGGGTAAGCGATGAGAGGAGAAGCGCGGGTGAGAGGCAATCATAGTTGGTCGGTTGGCCGGTTGGCCAGGGAGACAAAGTTAGAGGCACCGCGGCCCAGAGGCTCGGTTGAACAGAAGGGATGCACATCGAGGAAGAGTCCCGCATGGACAAGGGCTCCGGCGGCTCTTAATTGCTAAAGAATGCAAGAAGCACCCGAACCGCTCGCTCGCACCGAAAAATCAACAGGGGTCGCATTCTATCTGGCGATGATTGTTACGAGCGCCATCGGCTTGGTCTTATCAGCCTTTCTGGCTCATGCCGCCCTGACTGAAATAAAAAACAGCGAGATCCAATTTATCGTCCCAAAGGACTTTACCCTCAAGGGAACCGTTTCATCCAAGGCGGATTTCCCTGTCCCAGAAGGCCTACCGAGATACAGCGACACAGAGAGCGACAGATACGTGAAGGGCAGCATGGAGCCTAAAACCGACAACGGTTGGGAGGTGCGATTCCAGAAGCCGAACCGACCTTGGTTGTGCATCGCGTTGGTTTTTCTACTAAGCAACGCCCTGCTCTACCTCCATCGCATATATCTGATCTCTCACCGAAGCAAGGCGGCGGAAAAGATGACCACCCTACACGCCAAAGTCATGGCAATGGCCGGCTTACTCTACTTCGCAGGCAACGAAAATTTGGTGGTCGGGGCGATCATGGGAACCGTGATGATCGCCTACGCCGGCATAGGCTACCTGGCCTACACCCGCTGGGAGCGCGTCCGGGCGCAACTTTACAAGGACTGAACCTAGCCAGACGGCCGGCTTACTTCTTGGTCTTCTTTGCTTCGATATCCTTGAAGAGTTCCCTGGAACGCTTCTGGGCGGCGACAAGCTGTTCAGCGCTGAAGGAAGCAGCTACCGCTTCGCGCGACTTGGCCGACTGTTCGTCTCCGGCTGATGCGCCGATGTTATACCAAGCATACGACTCGATCAGGTCGATCGGCAAACCGACGCCGAGCTGATATCTCAATCCGGTGATACGTTGGCACTCAACATCGCCTAAGCTGGCAACCTCCAAGAAAAGCTTCGAAGCCTGAATTAAGTTCTGGGGTATTCCCTCCCCGGATTGGTACAAGCTACCGAGATTTTTCTTGGCATCAACATGACCGGAATCGGAGGCAATCTTAAGCCACTTCACGGCCTGTTCCGCATCCTTGATGACGCCGTCGCCATTTTTGTGAAGCAACCCAAGCTGATTACAGCCATAAGCGTCCCCTTTCTCGGCAGCCTGACGGTATAGGCGGACTGCCTCCTTCATGTCCTTCTCGACGCCTTCTCCGAATTGATAAGCCCACCCTAGAGCCGACATCGCACTCGCCACACCTCCATCCGTCCCGAGCTTAAGATACTTAATTGCTGCAACCATGTCCTTGGGCACCCCCGAACCGTTCAGGAGGTACCTGCCGTAGGCCGCGGCCCCCACGGCATTACCTTGGACCGCAGACTTACGGAACCATTCAGCAGCGACGTCGTCGCGCTTCGGAAAACCATTTTCTCCATTGTTGAGAAGCCCCATGTAAATCTGAGCTATAGGGTCATTATTGTCTCTGGCAGGTCCGATGAACATCGCGAGAGCACAAAATTGGTCCTGCGCCGTACCGATCCCATGGAAATAGCAGATGCCGCACTCGACCTTGGACCAGGCATGGCCACGCTCGGCGGCCTTCGACGCCCACTTAAATCGTAACGCGTCGTCCTTGGGGAAACCATTTGACCCTTCCCGATAACATTCGGCGACGAAACCCTGAGCGTTCAAGTTGCCGGATTCAGCCCTGGCAAGCAGATCGGCCATCGACATTCCTGTCGGATCGAAAGGTTCAAAATTCGGATCAGCCGCCTTGACCTGGACCTGCACGGGGTCATCCGAACCGGAAAAAACCGCGAAGAGGAGTCCGGCGATAGCAACCGACGCCACTACTGAAAAGATAGGCCAGTACTTAATGTATGCCGGCTTGCGATGTTCCGGTAGGATTTCTCTCATGTTAAACCAGGATCGAGTTTTAGGATATTGCGGAAGTTTCAGGGTTTTTTTCGCCCAAAGCCATCGATCTCTTTTCGGAGAGCAAGCAGGCGAGCTCGCGCTCGCTCCAGCTCATCCGCGCTGAGTTTAAGGCCAGGCCCCTGCTCCATTTCGACCTTGGCCCGATAGGCGGGCAAATGACTCACGGAGGCGAGGCTTAGCCAAGCATAAGCCTCTATGGGGTCGCGCTCGAATCGTATGCCGTCTCGATACCTGACTCCCACCAAATACTGAGACTCCGGTTCACCGACCCGGGCCGCCCTGAGATGATAAGCACACGAAATAACGATGCTGGCCTCAGCTCCGAGAAAATCGTCATAGAACATAGCGAAGCGACGATGGGCCCG
>JACCDP011463732.1_pt1 | contig 14761 bp, 13 predicted proteins | sample 7445841 | NCBI WGS metagenome assembly JACCDP01 (sample SAMN15323441, study PRJNA562643) | freshwater metagenome | isolation source: river surface water | place: USA:Blue River Watershed | collected 2017-08-17 | reverse complement strand
TTAGCCGCCGGGTTCTGGACCCAGGAAATTGGCCGTGCCATGCGCATGATCAAGACGCTGAAGGCGGGTACCGTGTGGGAGCAACTCTATCACGCCGTCAGATACATGATGCTGTTTGGCGGCATGAAGCACTCAGGCATCGGCCGCGAGAGCGGTATTGCGGCGATCGACCAATACCTGGAAACCAAGAGCACGTGGATCTCTTACGCCAAGGGCGCGCCGTCCAATCCATTCATCATCCGCTGACAGGAGCACTGGAATGAAAGGTGTCGTCTTCGCCGGCAACCGGCAGATCGAGTACCGCGACTTTGCAGACCCCACCCCGGGTCCGGGGGAGGTGGTGCTGGAGATCAAGGCTTCGGGCATGTGCGGCAGCGACCTGAAGTTCTATCGCGCGCCTGCAGGCGAGGCGCTCAAGGCGCTCGGCTTCAAGGCGGACCAGCTCCCGATTGCGGGGCACGAGCCGTGCGGCGTGGTGGTGGCCGTCGGCGCAGGCGTGAACCCGCGCCAGGCGTGGGTGGGGCAGCGCGCGATGGTGCACCATTACCGCGGATGCGGCGTGTGCCCACACTGCGCCACGGGCTGGCAGCAGATGTGTGTGGACGGCGTAGCCGAGGTCTACGGCGTCACCGGGCACGGTGCACATGCACGATTCATGAAGTGTCCTGCCAATACCCTGGTGACGCTGCGCGATGACCTGGCTTTTTCAACCGGGGCGGCCATCTCGTGCGGCACAGGCACCGCGTGGGGCGCGCTGCACCGGCTGGCGCTTGCGGGGGACCAGACGGTGGCCGTGTTTGGTCAGGGCCCGGTGGGGCTGTCTGCAACACAGCTGGCGCACGCCATGGGCGCTCGCGTGATTGCGCTGGACGTGAGCGACACCCGCCTGGCCCGCGCACGCGACCTCGGTGCACATGCCACCATCAACCCGCGACATGAAGAGCCCGTCGCCGCGATCCGTGCCCTGACCGCCGGGCTGGGCGCACACGCGGCGATTGACGCTTCCTCAGCACCGGACGCGCGGCGCCAGGCCGTGCAGTGCGTTCGGTCGTGGGGCAAGGTGTGCTTTGTCGGCGAGGGCGGCCAGGCCACCTTCGACGTCAGCCCTGACCTGCTGCGTCGCCAGGTCACACTGATGGGTTCATGGACCTTCTCGACCATCGGGCAGAAGGAGTGCGCTGATTTTGTGGCCGAGCGCGGCGTGGATGTGGAAGCCCTTTTCACCCACCGCTGGTCGCTGGACGAGGCCGTAGAGGCCTACCGCATCTTCGATGCACAAAGCGACGGCAAGGGCGTGTTTCTGATGTGACCTCACGCCAGCGTGGCCGCCGCCTGCTGGCTCGCATCCTGGCGGATCATGTCAGCGGCCTTGGCAGCCACCATCACCGCAGGTGCGTTGGTGTTGCCTGACGGTACCACCGGCATGATGGAGCAGTCCACCACGCGCAGCCCCTCCACGCCGTGTACGCGCAACCGCGCATCCACGACCGACAGCGGGTCTTGCGCGGGCCCCATGCGGCAGGTGCCTACCGGGTGATACATCGACTGCGCGTTGTTGCGCAGGTACTCGATCAGCTGATCGTCGCTTTGCACCGCTTCACCTGGCATGTCCTCACCGGTAAAGAACGAGGCAAAGGGCTCGGTCGCAAAAATGCGACGAATCAGGCGGATGCCGGCCAACAAGGTCGGCAGGTCGCGTGGATCGGTGAGGTAGTTGGCCACCATGCGGGGGGCCTCATGCGGGTCTGCCGACTTCAGCGACAGCGCACCGCGCGAACGAGGCTGCAGGATGGCGCATGAAGCCGTGATGGCCGGAGCAGGCTCTGCCGAATACATGCCGTTGCGGCTGATCATGCTGAAAGGCCGCATCTGCAGTTGCAGGTCCGGTGTGACAAGGTCATCACGCGTGCGCATGAACAGCCCAACCTGTGCGGCAGCCGAGGTCAGCAGTCCCTTGCGCAAGAACACGTACCGCAGCACGTCGGGGATCATGCGAAGGTGGCTCGAAATCACATGGTTCAGCGAGTACTGAGGCGCGACCCGGGCCAGGCAATGCACATAGACATGGTCATGCAGGTTCTGCCCTACCCCCGGCAGCGCATGGGCCACCTCGATGCCCAGCGAGCGCAAATGCTCCGCCGGGCCAATGCCTGACAGCATCAGCAACTGGGGGGAATTGATCGCTCCACCACACAGGATGACTTCGCCACCCCGCACCTCGCGCAGCTGCCCGCCCGCCCGGAACCGTACGCCCACCGCACGTCGCCCCTCCAAGAGCACCCGTTCGACCAGCGCATCGGTCTGCACGGTCAGGTTGGGGCGACCCATGGCTGGCCTGAGAAAGCCGGTGGCAGTGGACGAGCGGACGCCGTCACGGATCATCAGCTCAAGGTAGCCCACGCCTTCCTGGCTGGCGCCATTGAAATCATCGGTACGCGGGATGCCGTTGGCGCGGGCTGCTTCAATGAACGCCTCGGATGCCGGATGCGGGTCGCTGACCGGCGACACTCCGAGCTCCCCCGCGGCCCCGTGCAGCGGGCTTTCGCCGGCGTGGTGGCCCTCGGTGCTCTTGAAATACGGCAGCACATCCTCCCACCCCCACCCGGGATTGCCGAGGTCGCGCCAGGCATCGTAGTCGTGTCGCGTGCCCCGCATGTACACATGACCATTGATCGAGCTGCTGCCGCCCAGCGTGCGGCCGCGCGGCCACTGCAGGCGGCGCCCGTTGAGCCCAGGCTCGGGGTCAGTCATGTAGCCCCAGGTGATCTGCGGATCGTTCACCACCCGCGGCACGCCGGCTGGCACCTTGAGCCAGAAGTTGCGGTCGGGTGGGCCCGCCTCGATCAGCAGCACCCTCACCGACGGATCACTGCTCAGCCGGTTGGCAAGCACGCAGCCTGCCGAGCCGGCGCCCACGATCACATGGTCAAAGATGGCGTCCACGCTGCAAGTCTCCTGTGCCCCAAGGCAATGTGCTGCTGCTTGAGGGGCGTCTGCCTCGGCCAGCAGCGGCTGCAAGCATCAAGCAGCCGCCTCCACACCGTCGAGCATATACAGATGTGCCCGTGCTGAATCGAAACGATAGCCGATCACATCCTGGTAAGCCTTCGAGTGGTAGAACTCGCGCGCGACGGCCGGACTGTCAAATTCGATGAAGACGATGCGCCTGACCACGCGGCCCCCCTCGATCACCTCGGGGCGGTCAGTCGCCACCAGGAACCGTGCGCCGTACTGCTCGAGCACCGGCCGCACGCGTGGCATGTACTCATCAAAAAAGTGCCGCTCGTCGGTGATGTCGAGCTCAGCGTAGATGTAGCCTTTTGGCGCAGCCATGTTGTCTCCGGTTCAAGCAAGGATCAGTGGATGTGCAAGCCGCCGTTGACGTCCAGCACCACGCCCGTCACATACGCCGAGAGGCTGCTTGCAAGGAACAGGCAGGCGTTGGCAATGTCAAGCGGCCGCGCCAGGCGACCCAGTGGCGTGGACTCCGCCACCCGCTGCTTGCCGGCGTCGTCGATCTTGCCGATGAGCAGTTGCGTGTCAACCATGCCGGGCGCGATGGCGTTGACGCGGATGCCGTCGGGCGCCAGCTCCCTGGCCATGGCCTTGGCCATCGACTGCACTGCGCCCTTGGCCGCCGAGTAATGCGGGCCACCCAGAATGCCCCCGCCACGCTGCGCGGCCACGGAACCCATGCAGACGATGGAACCGCTTCGCTGTGCCCGCAAGGCAGGCACCACCGCGCGGGACATGTTGTAGCAACCGCGGACGCTCGAGTCCATCACGATGTCGTAGTCGACCTGGGTGCTGTCCATGATGCGATGCGACTGGCTCACGCCGGCGTTGTTGACGAGCACATCAACCCTCCCGAATTCAGCCAGGATGCGGGCTGCCACTGCCCGGCAGGCGCCTTCGTCGCGCACGTCACAGGCATAACCCCGGTGCGCCGGGCCCACGCGCGCTGCAGCAGCTTCGGCCGCGGCAGCATCCAGGTCAATCAGTGCAACGCGTGCACCTTCCTCGGCCATGCGCTGTGCCGTGGCAAATCCGATCCCCAAGGGCGAAGCGGCGCCAGTGACGATGGCGATCTGGTCTTTCATCAGCATCGGGTACGTTCCTTGTGTGATCCGTTGACCGGGTCTACTGTGCAGTCCATCCGCCGTCCACCTTGAGGCAAGTGCCGGTGACCATCGCAGCCGCCGGCGATGCCAGGTACAACACGGCCGCCGCAATGTCGTCGATGCTGGCGAGATGTCCCATCGGGATGCGCGAGAGCACAAAGTCACGCTTTTCTGGCGTGTTCACGATCCGGCGCACCAAAGGCGTGTCAACGAAGGTTGGCGCGACGCTGTTCACGCGGATGCCCTGGGGTGCCAGCTCAAGCGCCAGCGCCTTGGTCAACCCCTCCACCGCGTGCTTGGTCATGCAGTAGACAGTGCGGTTGGGGGAGCCCACATGGCCCATCTGCGAGGAAATGTGGATGAGCGATCCGCCACGCGCCGGTCGGTCCGGTGCTTGCAACATGCGCCGCACCGCCGCCTGGGACACCATGAAAACCGCCCGCGCGTTCAGGTGGATCATCTCGTCCAGGTGGGCTTCGCTCACATCCACAAACGCTTCGGGGTGATTGGTGCCGGCGTTGTTCACCACCACATCGGGAATCGGCATCGCCCCAAGCAGCTTTCGCACTGCCGCGCTGTCTGTCGCGTCGCACACGTGGGGCACCGCGGCACCCCCCGCAGCGCGGATGCTGCTGGCCACCGACTCAAGGTCGCTCAGGGTGCGCGACATCAGGTGAACCTCGGCGCCGGCGGCGCCGAAGAAGCGCGCGATGCCGGCACCAATGCCCCGGCCCGCGCCCGTGACGAGGGCAACGCGCCCGTCAAGGCGAAGCAGTGGCGCCAGATCCGAATGGGGAGTCATGGATCAGTGTTTCCTTGGGTTAGACCACGCCACGCGCGGCATACGCGCTCAGTTGCCCGGCATCCAGCCCCAGCAGCTCGCCGTACACCTCGGCGTTGTCTGCGCCAAGGGCGCGGCCGGTGTGTCGCAGCGTGGGCGGTGTGCGCGACAAGCGCGGGACTGGCGCTGGCAGCACCAGGTCACCGACGCGCGGGTCCTGCACTTGCAGCAGGTTTCCCCGTGCGGCGTACTGCGGGTCCTTGAAGATTTCGCGTACCGAATAGATCTGCGCGCAAGGCACCTCGCCTTCGCGGGTCAGGGCCAGTACCTCCTGCAGCCCGTGGCGGGCCACCCATTCGGCCACCACACGGTTGACCTCGCTGCGGTGGGCCACTCGCACCGCGCTTGTGGGCCAGAGGTCAGCCAGGGCGTTATTGCCCATCACCGTGCACAAACGCGCAAACATCTTGTCGCTGGTACAGGCCAGGGCTACCCACTCCCCGCTGGCAGTGCGGTAATGGCTGTGCGGCACCACGTTGATGGTGTCAGCACCCATGCGCTCGCGCACGGTACCGTCGCGTGCGTAGGCAGGCGCCATCTCGTCGAGCAGGCGGAACACCGACTCGTACAGGCCGAGGTCGATGAACTGGCCCCGGCCACTGCGGTCGCGCTCACGCAGCGCAGCAAGCACACCGATCGCACCCCACATGCCCGAGCAGTAGTCCGCCATGGAGGTGGAGCCGGGCACCACCGGTGGACCATCAGGCTCGCCAGCCAGCCACGCGAGTCCCGAGAATGCGTGGGCAATGCGCGCAAAGCCAGGCTCTGCGCTCTTTGGCCCGGTCTGGCCGTAGGCGCTGATGCGCAGCATCACCAGGCGCGGGTTGATCTGCGCCAGCGCTTCGTAGCCCAGACCCCACTTCTCCAGGGTACCCGGCCGAAAGTTCTCCAGCAATACGTCCGACTGCGCCACCAGGTCGCGCAGCATCTGCGCTCCTTCAGGCTGGCGCAGGTCGAGCGTGATGGTCTTCTTGTTGCGTGACTCAGACAGCCAGACAAGGCTGTCGCCGCATTCGGTGGCAGTCCCGAACTTGCGCAGGGCATCGCCCGTGCCGGGTTGCTCGACCTTGATGACCTCGGCGCCGAAGTCGGCGAGGATGGTGCCGCAAAACGGTGCGGCAACGAAGGTTGCAATGTCGAGCACCCGCAGTCCCTGCAGCGCCGCGCCTTCCCCGGCACCGGGCCCGGCACCAGCGTGGGGATGAGCGGTCGGGTCGGGCTGCATGGGCGGGTCTCCTTGGGCGCCTAATGTAGGAGTGCACAACAGCCGAGCGTCGCGAATATCTTCCTGATTGTTCAGCTGCGGTGCACAGCCAGGCCGCGCAGACGCACAAGCGACAGGCCTCACCCAGCACCCTGCCTAGCATCCATGCAACCTGTGCACCGGCGTCCGGTGCCCGTTGCCTTGCCGAGGCCCCGAATGAAAAACCCGTCGCGCACACTGACCCAAGTGAACCTGAAGCTGCTGCAGGCGTTTCTTCTTGTGGGCGAACACGGCAGTTTTCGCACCGCGGCAGAGCTTTCCTGCCGATCGACATCGGCGATCAGTGCACAGATTCGCCAGCTTGAGGAACAGCTGGGCGTGGCCCTGTTTCACCGTACCACCCGCAATGTGCGCCTGACCGAGGAGGGAGCGCAATTGCTTGAATGCGCACGCCGCGCGCTGCAGGAGGTCGAGCAAGGACTGCGTACCCTCCAGGAGGCGGCCGACGCCCGGCGCGGTCGCGTGTCCATTTGCTGCTCGCCCACCGTCGCTGCAACGCGCCTGGCGAGGGTGCTGGCTGCGTTCGAGAAAGACTGTCCCGAGATCGAGGTCAGCGTGCGAGAGACGCCTTCGGAAGAGCTGTTTGCCAGCGTGCGCAGCCGCGAGGTCGACTTCGGCATTGGTCCGGCCATCGACACGCAAGAGTTCCGCTTCGAGATCCTGATGGACGACCCGCTGATTGCCCTGGTGCCGCGGCGCTACCTGGAGACCTTGCGTGGCGGGTCGGGAGACTCGATTTCCCTCGCGGCCTTGGCCACCCTGCCGCTGCTGCTGCTAAGCCACGCCAATGCATTGCGCGAGATGCTCGAGACCACGCTGCGCGAGCGTGGCCTGCGCTTCAGCGGTCGCTACGAGTTCTCACAGGCGCAGACACTCATCTCGATGGCGGGGGCTGGTCTGGGTGCCGCGATCTTGCCGCGCATGGTGCTGCCCCCAGTGATTGACCCGGGAACCGTGGCGCTGCGCATTGTCAATCCGGTCATGTCGCGCAAGATGGCACTGATCACGGCCCGTGGCCAGACGCTGTCGCCAGCCGCTCGCCGCCTGGCAGAGCTGTTGCGCCAATGGATGCCTGAGCCCAGCGAGCGGCCGCCTGCGCCGTCCCTTGTGCTGCACACAACACGCACTGTGGCTCGGCGCACCGGCTTGGCTGCCTGAAGCCCGCGTCCGGCAGAGGGGCCACGCTGCTGGTGTCGTAGATAGACTTTTCCTCACAGGGTGCTGACTTTTTCTCGTTTTGCGGCTGCCGAAGGCTGCGCCTAGACTGCCCGCACAGCAACAGACGCCGATCGAGTGCCCAAGACTGTCATCCACATCGAAGACTTGCGCCAGCAAGCCAAGAGGCAGCTGCCACGGGCTGTCTTCGAATTCATCGACGGCGGGGCCCATGATGAGCAGACGCTGGCGGCCAACCGAAGCGACTTCACAAAGCTCTGGTTGTCCCCGCGTGTGCTGGTCGACGTGGGCGAGCGCCGACAAGCAGTCACCGTACTGGGGCAAGCGCTTTCATCGCCGCTGATCCTCGGGCCGACCGGCCTGGCGGGGGTACTCTGGCCGCACGGGGACGTGGCCACCGCACGCGCCACCGCCGCTGCCAGCGTCGGCTATTGCCTGAGCACCAACTCCAACGCGTCGATCGAGGACATTGCCGCCCGCGGACGTCAGGGGTTCTGGTTCCAGATCTATGTTCAGCGTGACCGTGGCAAGGCACGGGAACTCGTCGAGCGCGCACGCGCTGCCGGCTGCACCGGTTTGTGTGTCACGGTGGACTTGCCACTGCAGGGCCCGCGTGAGCGCGACGTGCGCAACGGCTTTACCGTACCGCCGCGCCTGGGGCTGGACAACGTGTTCGACTACGCCAAGCGCCTGGGCTGGCTATGGCGCATGGCCACCGGGCCGCGCCTTGGCTTCGGCAACCTCGACACGCCCGGGCAGCACAGCCGCAGCCTGACCACCGTGGCACAGCATGTGGGGCGCCAGTTCGACCCGACAGTGAGCTGGCGCGACATTGACTGGCTGCGAGGGCTGTGGAGCGGGCCACTTGCCATCAAGGGCATCCTCCATCCGGACGACGCGCGACTTGCCGTGCAGCACGGCGCCCATGCCGTGATCGTCTCCAACCACGGGGGCCGCCAACTGGACGGCGCGCGCTCCGCGGTATCGGCGCTCCCGGCCATCGTGGACGCGGTCGAGGGGCGGATTGAAGTGCTGATGGATGGTGGCATCCGCCGCGGCGCAGATGTGGTCAAGGCCATGGCACTGGGCGCCAGCGCCTGCCTGATCGGCCGCGCCGGTCTCTACGGCTTGGCCGCCGGTGGAGAGCACGGCGTGCTGCGTGCCATCGACATCCTGCGAACGGAAATCGACATCACGCTGGCCCTGCTTGGACAGCCCGACATCACGCGACTGGGCCGCGACTGCCTTGCATCCTCATGACTCGCGCCAGGCAAGGCAAGCCCCTGGCGCTGTCGTACGGACGGTGACGCCTGCTCAGGGTGCAAGGCCCAGCATCTCGCGCGCATCGGTGGGCGTGGCGATGCGGCGCCCCACCTCACGCGCGATACGTGCCACGCGGGCAACGATCTCCTCATTCGGCGGGCCACCGAGCTCGGCGTAGGCGTGGTCGCCGATGCCCGGCGCCACATGTCCGCCCAGGCGTGCCGCCATCTCGGCCAGCGTGAGCAAGCTGCCGCCAACCACGTTGGCAGACCACAGCACGCGCCGGTGGCGAGGCAGGAACTGCAGGTGCGCCTGCAGCCCCTCGGGCGTGCCGGGGTGGCCGGTGATGCAGCGGCCCTCGGTCATGTTGACCAGAAAGTACGCCGGCTCCTGCACCAGGCCCTGATCCATCAACGCACAGGCGCGGCGGGTGAAGCCGATGTCCCAGGTCACCAGCTGCGGCTTGATGCCCACGCGCACGAACTCGCGCGCGTAGTGCTGCAGCGTCTCGGTGCGGTTGATGTACACCCGCTCGGGGTGGTCAAAGCGCATGGCCTGCGCGTCCCATGACTCCAGGTTCACCGAACCGGTGTCGATGGGCGCAATGTCAGGTCGCGTGGCCGCGTCCTGCGCCAGCGCGGTCACGCAGGCGATGCGGCCTGCGGGGTCGTGGTCGTTGGCAAACCAGCCCAGTGTCGGGTGCACCAGCACATCGCTGCGCTGGCGGATCTTGCGGATGATCTCGGCGTAGGCAGCCACCGAATGCTCAGGCGCACCATCGGGCTGGCGCGCGTGGAAGTGCACGATGCTTGCGCCGGCCTCGCGGCAACGCGCGGCCGTCTCTGCAATTTCGTCGGGCGTCCACGGCACATGGCGGTTGTCGTCGCGCATCGCATATTCGTTGATGCGCGCTTCGATGATCATGCGCGGGTCACTGCCCGCGCTGCTGGCTGAAGCATTCATGCAGGCTCCCGCTTGGGCTGGCTGGTCTGTGCTTTCCTGGCCCGGGCTCACTCGGCCTTGATGTTGGCAGCCTTCACCACCTGGCCATAGCGCTGCAGGTCGCGCTGGATCTCGGCAGCGAACTTCTCGGGTGCGCCTGGCGTGGGCGTGATGCCCAGGCCACTCAGGCGCTCGCGCACCGCCGGGTCGGCCAGCACCGCATTGAGCTCGGCGTTGAGCTTGTCGATCACCGCCTTGGGCGTCTTCGCAGGCGCCATCAGCCCAACCCATGAGCTGGCTTCGAAGTCGGCCACGCCGCTTTCGATGAAGGTCGGCACATCGGGCAGCGAGGCCACCCGCTGGGTGCTGGACACGGCCACCGCATGCAGCTTGCCGGCCTTCACATGCTGCACCGCGCCTGCCACTGCGGTGTACACCAGCGGAATGCTGCCGCCCATCACGTCGGTCATCGCCTGGCCGCCACCCTTGTAGGGCACATGCACCAGGTTCGCGCCGGTGCGCTGGCGCAGCAGTTCGCCGGCGATGTGCGGCGTGCCACCGGTGCCCGAGGTGCCGTACGACAGGCCGCCGGTCTGCGTCTTGGACATCGCAATCACGTCCTGCAGCTTCTTGCCCGGAAAGCCCGGATGCGCCACCAGGATCAACACCGCGTCCCCGATCTTGCCCACCGGGGCGAAGTCCTTCACCGTGTCGAATGGCACCTTGGCAAACACATGCGGGTTGATCACCATGGTGCCGTCAAAGGCCAGCAGCAGCGTGTAGCCGTCGGGGTCGGCCGCGGCCACCATCTGCGTGCCGATGTTGCCCGAGGCCCCCGGCTTGTTGTCCACCACCACGTTCTGGCCCAGCCGCTTGCCCAGCTGCTCGGCGATGACGCGGCCGCTGGTGTCGGTCACGCCACCGGGCGTGAAGGGCACCACCAGACGGATCGGCTTGTTCGGATACGCCTGGGCCTGCGCTGCCTGCGGCAGGGCGACAGCCGCGAGCGTTGACAGGGCGGCCAGTGCCACGGCGGTGCGGCGGCGCATCAGGGCAAAGCGGGGAAAGGTCATGCAGGTCTCCGTTGTGGGTGTTGGATGTTCACGGTGTCTCAGCGTAGCGTTTCTCGAAGGCCCAGACGTCCTCAAAGCCCATGAGCCGCGTGAGGTCACCAAAGTCATACAGCGGCGTGGCGCCACCGGCTGACGAGCCCTCGTCCTTCAGGGTGCGGTACACGCCAGCCATCGCCTGCACCGACGCCAGCAGCGCCGTCACCGGAAAGATCGCCAGCTTGTAGCCTATCGATTCGAGGTCGGCGCGCGACAGCACCGGCGTGCGGCCCTTCTCCACCATGTTGGCCACCAGCGGCAAGTGAAAGCTGCGGCCGATGCGGCGCATCTCTTCTTCCGATTCGGGTGATTCGACAAACAGGATGTCGGCCCCGGCTTGGGCGTAGGCTTCGGCGCGGCGCAAGGCCTCGTCGAGACCCAGCGCAGTACGCGCATCGGTGCGCGCGATGATCAGAAAGTCCTTCGACTCGCGCGCATCCACCGCCACGCGGATCTTGCGCACCATGTCCTCCATCGGGATCACGCGCCGCCCGGGCGTGTGGCCGCACTTCTTGGGGAACTCCTGGTCTTCCAGCTGGATGGCGGCGGCGCCCGCGCGCTCGTAGCCGCGGATGGTGTGCCGCATGTTGAGCAGGCCGCCGTAGCCGGTGTCACCATCGGCAATCAGCGGCACGCGCGCCATCTGCGCCATCTTCTCGACGCGGCCCACCATGTCGCTGTAGGTGGCCAGCCCCGCATCGGGCAAGCCCAGATGCGAGGCCACGGTGCCGAAGCCGGTCATGTACAGCGCCTCGAAGCCGAAGGTGTCGGCCAGCCGCAGCGACACCATGTCGTGCACGCCAGGGGCGACCAGCAGGCCGGGCTGCTGCAGCCGAGTGCGCAGGGCGGAAATGTCAGCGGTCATGGTCAGGGGTGTGAGGGCTCATGGTCCAATCACTCTAGCAAACACCCGCCCCGCAAAAACAACACAGGACGAAGGCACACCATGGACCTGCAACTGACCCACAAGCACATCCTCATCACCGGCGGCAGCAAGGGCATCGGCCTGGCCTGCGCGCAGGGCTTTCTGGCCGAGGGCGCGCGCGTGACGCTGATCTCGCGCAGCGCGGACAACCTGTCGCGTGCAAAGCAGCAACTGGCGCAGCAGTTCCCCGCCGCCACGGTGCATACCAGCGCTGCCGACCTGCGCGATGCACCGGCGGCGCAGCGCGCGGTGGAAGAAGCCGAGACCATCGCGCCGGTGGATGTGCTGGTCAATTCCGCGGGCGCAGCCAAGCGCACGCCGCCCGATGAGCTGTCGCCGCAGGTGTGGCATGACGCGATGCAGGCCAAGTACTTCAGCTACATCCATGTGATGGACCCGCTGGTCAAGCGCATGGGCGCGCGTGGCCAGGGCGTGATCGTCAATGTGGTGGGCGCCGGCGGCAAGTTCCCCACGCCGATCCACATGCCCGGCGGTGCCGCCAATTCAGCGCTGATGCTGGCGAGTTCGGGGCTGGCGGCCGCCTACGGGCCCAAGGGCGTGCGGGTGAACACGGTGAACCCCGGCCTGACACTGACCGAGCGGCTCAAGGAAGGCATGCAGGCCGATGCGCGCCTGAACGGCATCAGCGTGGATGAGGCGATGGATCGCGCCAACGCGCGCATTCCGCTGCGCCGCATGGCCCAGCCGGAAGAGATTGCCGACGTGGTGGTGTTCCTGGCGTCGGCGCGCGCCAGCTACGTGACGGGCGCGGCGCTCATCATGGACGGCGCCGCCACCCCCACCATCATGTGAAGCGCGGTTCAGCGCGGCGCCTTGCGGCCCCGCTCGCCATGCGCTGCCTTCGCCGGATGCGCTGAATGTGTCCGGGGCGCCGCGTGGCCACTGCGCGGCTTGCCACCGAAGCCGGCCTTGCTGCCAAAGCCGGGCTGGCGGCCAAAGCCTTCCTCGCGCGCGCTGCCTGCGAACTCGCCGCGGCGCGGCTTGTCGTTGCGGCTGTCGTTGCGGGCATCCTTGCGTCCGTCATGGCGCGGCTTGCCGCTGAAGTCGGCGCGCGGCTTGCCCCGGGGCGCCGGGCGCTGCGGCGTGCGGTCGCGCGGCTCCAGGCCTGGGATCACTTCGGCATGGAACGGCTGGCGCGTGTACGCCTCGATATCGAAGATGCGGAAGCGGTCGCGGTATTCGGCAAAGGTCACCGCAATGCCGTCGCGCCCGGCGCGGCCGGTGCGGCCGATGCGGTGGGTGTAGTCCTCGGCCTTCATCGGCAGGCCGTAATTGAAGACGTGGGTGATGGTGGGCACGTCGATGCCGCGCGCGGCCACGTCGGTGGCCACGAGGATCTGCACCTGCCCGTTGCGCAGCGCCATCAGGCGGCGGTTGCGCAGCCCCTGGCTGAGTGCGCCATGCAGCGCCACCGATGAGAAGCCCGCCTGCTGCAGGTCTTGCGCCAGTGCGTCGCACTCGATTTGCGTGCTGGCAAACACGATCGCCTGGTCGATCGAGGTGTCGCGCAGCCAGTGGTCGAGCAGCGCGCGCTTGTGCTGCGGGCTGTCGGCCCAGAACAGCACCTGGCGGATGTTGACGTGGCGCTCTTGTGGCGAGTCGATCTGCACCCGCTGCACCTGCGCACCGCCGTCGTGCATCACGCGCATGGCCAGCTGCTGGATGCGCGGCGCAAAGGTGGCGCTGAACATCATGGTCTGGCGGCGCTGCTGCGTCAGGCGATGGATCTCGGCCAGATCATCGGCAAAGCCGAGGTCAAGCATGCGGTCGGCCTCGTCCACCACCAGGAACTGCACCTCGTCCAGACGGATTTGGCCCGAGCGCTGCAGGTCCAGCAGGCGGCCGGGCGTGGCAACCACCAGGCTGGCGTTTTGCAGCCTTGCGACTTGCATCGCGTAGGGCATGCCGCCCACCACCGAGGCGATGCGCAGGCCCTTGCAGTGGCGCACCAGGTCGATCGCGTCATGTGCCACCTGCTGCGCCAGTTCGCGCGTGGGGCACAGCACCAGCGCACCCGGCACCGCCGCCTGAAAGTGGCGCGGGTTGGTCGGGTTGCGGCGCTTGGGTTTCTTGGGGGTGGCTTCGCCACGGGCAGCGGCCTCGGCGGCCTCGCGCTCGCGTTCGGCGCGTTCCTGCGCGGCGCGATGCTCTTGCTGGCGCAGCAGCGTGTGCAGCACCGGCAGCAGGAAGGCTGCGGTCTTGCCGCTGCCGGTCTGGCTGGAGACCATCAGGTCATTGACGCCGCCCGCATGGCCTGCGCCTTGCGCGTCGGTGCCGGCCAGGGCCAGCGGAACCGCACGCGCCTGCACCGCAGTGGGCTGCTCGAAGCCGAGGTCCATCACCGCCTGCACCAGCGAGGCGTCGAGGCCCAGCGCGGCGAAGGGATGCACCGCATCCGAAGCCGCATCCGGGGCAGCGGCCATCGGCAGCGCGGTATCGGCTGGGGTGGTGGCCGGTGTATCAACCGTGGGCTCGACAAAGCTGTCGCTGCCCTGTTGAAGGGAAAGAGAAGTCATGAAACATCCTGCGCGCACGGCACCCGGTGGGTGACGTCGTCGTCGGGGTTGGAAAACATCCACCATCCAACGACATGCCGCGAAAGACGCGGTTGGCTTTTTGTGCGGCGGGGCCGCAAGCCGGTGCAAGAGGGGAGATGTGCGAATCCGCCCAACTGCAGGGCGAAGCCGCGTATTGTCGCACGGATCCGCCGCCTGCGCCCTGAGGCCGGCTGCGGGCGCGCTCAGGCGCCGGTGGGCGCGACCTGCAGGAAGTGCTCGCGGTAATGCAGCAGCTCGTCGATCGACTCGTGCACATCGGCCAGCGCGGTGTGCTTTTGCTGCTTCTGGAAGGCGCCGTACACCTCGGGGCGCCAGCGCTTGGCCAGTTCCTTCAAGGTGCTGACGTCGAGGTTCCGGTAGTGGAAGAAGGCCTCGAGCCGGGGCATGTACTTCACTAGGAAGCGGCGGTCCTGGCCGATGGTGTTGCCGCACAGGGGCGACGTGCCCTTGGGCAGGTACTTCGACAGGAAGGCAATCAGCGCCTCTTCGGCCTGCACTTCGGTGGTGGTCGAAGCGCGTACCTTGTCGATCAGGCCGCTGC
>JACCDP011228040.1_pt1 | contig 14762 bp, 8 predicted proteins | sample 7445841 | NCBI WGS metagenome assembly JACCDP01 (sample SAMN15323441, study PRJNA562643) | freshwater metagenome | isolation source: river surface water | place: USA:Blue River Watershed | collected 2017-08-17 | reverse complement strand
GTCGCGATTGGCTGGCACCGATTGAAACCAGGCATGTATCGCATTTTTATCAAAGTCTACAAAGATGCCTTCGCCATACAACTCAACGGCGGGTAGCCAGTCGCTGTCTGGTGGTTTCCCTGCCACATATTCCTCGTCTGCTGCACTACGCATTGTACCGGTGGTCTTGAGGCGGCGATAACCAAGAAATGTCCGTACACTTTTCATCTTTTTCACTTCGACGATTTTGTTAATGCCAAGCGCGCGGATTGCATCGAAGATCCCCCCAGCATCGCTCCGGCTAACTCTCGTTCGCGTAACAAAAGAGGTCTCCTCCGGCGCAATCCGAGAGGAATCCCCGAGCGCTCTCCACTCCTCTTTGAGCTCTTCGCCAAACGACTTCGGCTTTCTGACCGGAACTGCGACAACATTTGACTGATCCTCCAGGTCCTTGCCCCAACGCAAGATCTCATCAATGATCTCCTCAAGGGTCAGAGTGATCCCCTTGTCCCGTAACAATAACGAGTTGAAGAATTCAATATCCTCTTCCCTGCCTTTGGGGTTTCTATAGATCAAACGTACTTGGGTGCTATTCATTCCCACGCTCTGAAGCGCTGCCCTTATGGAAAGGTCTGGCTTTTTGTCGGCCCATGGGGGAATCTCAATCATCTCGAGGTTCGAGGAAAAGTGAAGTCTAGAAGCTGATCTCATCAAGACCTCAACCTGGCCTGTGCAGGTTGTGCGCGCTAGATCTGACCACGGTTGTGTGCCAGGACATTTCTCAAGACCGATTTCGCGCAATTTGTCCTTTTCCTGAATACTCTGCATGGAGTTTGTTCGGCCGCAATCTACGCAGGAAACTATGTCATTTCCGTAGCCGCTAACTCCTTTCCTAGCAGTTGTGTAGAAGCTCAAGCGCTCATGGGTACATGCGGGGTTGTGAGTAACGCTCGTTGTCGTTCCGGCTCCCACCCAGCGCTGCCAGGGGATATCAAATATATGTCCCGAGTCACATGCAGCAACCCATCGCATCTGCATCAGGCGGGGTTTTAGTCGCAGGCCATCATGTGCTGGTTCATGACACTCCATTCGATCTGGGCTATTGGTGACTAATCTCAATCGCCGACAATTGTCATGCATGCACCAAGCCCACTTAGGAAACCGGATGAGTGCCGGGTAGTTCATAGGGTCTTTAGAATCGCCGTAGCCATTCTGATTGGGTACTCCCCGCAGACGTTTAGCATTAACGGCCGTTGCCAACCTTTCGTGCTCAACCGTAGCGGAATAGTCTGGATAACTTCCTGACACCTGATTGCCAATCCAGAGTTGAGTCGGTCCAACAATGAACGCCTCGCTGCCTATTTCCAAGATTCCTCCCACACCTCCTTTGCCAATCAACTCAGAGAATTTGGGGATCTTGCGATACTCGCTAGGCTGCTGGTTGCCTACCCGATTTGTGCGCTTCACAATCTTTCACCAGTTCCGAATGGCTTGAATCCCACTGGGGCTTCGACATCCCGTAACGAACTTGCAATTTTCCACAGTGAACTATTCGAGAAACCTACAAGACTGGCCACGCCTTCTCCTCGTGAGGTCCAATGAGTGGCGCTTCCCTTTGATGTAGCAGACAGCACCCATTCCTGCCAGTGCCGCAGCAAGTATTCGAGAGTCCCTTGAAGCTGCTGGAACTCTTCTCGAGGGAGTCCTTCAATTCTACTTAGAAGAAACTCTTGTGCCCCCCACGCGGAGCCACCTTCACCAATGGCCTGCTCCGGATCAGATGCCTTCAAATCGCGCACTCCAAATCGTGAAATGGCAACCAATACCGCTGGCAGATATCGTTCGAGCGCTGTAACCGAATAGGGGGTGATCGAAACCGGCTCGACCCATCGGTACAAACTATCGTGATAAGCTTTGAAACTCTCGTAAAAGGATCTGTCCCGTGATTTGCTATGATTGAACATTGTAATAACGAGACCTGGGGCAGCCGCAACACGTCCCACACGACTTGAAGCCTGAATGTATTCGGAATTGCTATATGGCTGCCCGACAAAGGAAATAAGTCCGAGCCGCGGAATATCAACGCCAACCTGTATCACGCTGGTGGTTACGAGAGCACTTATCGTATCTTTATGCGGATACTTTATTTGCAATCTTTCGAGCGTCGTCACTAATTGCGAGGCATCATTCGAACCCATCAACTCCACGATCGTGTTTTCTGGAAGTTGACGGGCGGCTGGACTATATTTCGAGGTCACCCGTGCCTTGACGTCATCCCTCAAAAGACCAGTGACCCGACCATGAGTGCGGGTGGTGGACACATAGAGCACCTGAGTCCAGTAAGGGTCCCTTGCTTCGACTGGCAATCGAGTCGGCCCTTGCGCAAGAGTCGACATCGTCCGCACTGCGGTGGTTTGCCAAGAGGCGCCAACACTCATTACGCCAACGTAGAGTCTTGAATCACGCTCGCTCGTGGTTGCTGCGCTGAAATAGTTGTCTTGCGGCGTGACGCCGGCCGGCGGAAACACGCTTATCTCCCGCCCATATAGCAATCTACTCTGCGCACTTGCATGCTTAATGGTCGCTGTGGACGCAATGATCTTGGGCTTCTTACCCCCCACCGACATCAACGCATCAAGCGCGGCTTCGTACAATGCGTCTGCTGTGCCGAGAGGTCCCGTGAGAAGATGCAGTTCGTCCTGAATCACTAAGCTCGGGGCAGGCGAACTAACACCTCCGAGCATGCCGACTTCATCTTCGCTCCAGCATGGAAGTGACGCAAAGGAATCAAGGGTGGCAATTACCATCGTAGGTCTCGTCCTACGCACTCTTGCCTGCAGAAACTGCACGGGTAGTTTTACATCCGCAATCTCACAAGCCGAATTTCGACACATAATAGTTACATCATCTTGCCCCACGAAGAAACTATTCCTAGGGTCTTGTTCGTTAGCAAGTATCCCGTACCTTTGCGTACACCACACACAATAGGGAATTGGAAATTCAGAATCGCCAGATCGCCAAGCCGGTGCGAACTTTTTTTCAACTGCTTCGATATCTTTGGGTGAAGCGTCTTGGCCAACATGGAGACCTACCTCAAAGGGCTTATTGCCTAACTCTGGCTTCTCCTTCCGGATCAACTCAGCAGCAACCATAAGCGCTGCAGCACGCTGGAATTGCTGCGACGTCAACAATCGAAGCGAGTATCTGGAAAGCGCGACCACGCCATCATCTAACCCAGCTGAACTCAACCTCCGATAAACCATCTCATAGGCTACGAGGAATAGATACGCTTCAGTTTTGCCGCCTCCCGTGGGAAACCATAGAAGATCGGCACAGTGTGAACCTGTGCGGTCCTCATCCAAATCCCCAATCACAACCAAGGCAAACGAAATCTGGAATAGTCGCCAACTTGCCTCGGTTGTAGTTTTGCCCTCAGGATTGCGGTGCATCTGCCGCAACAAGATTAGGTTGGCAAGTTGAAATGACTTGAGCGCGATTGCATTGCCGCGCAAGACTGATATACCTTTTCGTATTCGATCAAGGCCCAATCTCTGTTTGTCGAGAATTCTCTGGGCAGTTAATGTTTGAGATGACGACAGGCTTTCGGTAGCCACGATCGCAGCCTGCGATGTAATCCACCTTTCATAATCTGATGCAATTTTATCTAGTGCCTCGAGTGGGGCCTTGGATTGTGCAAGATACTCCAGCGATAGCCCTCTCTTTAGGCTCTCTTGATCTGGCGAAGTGAATGTTAGCCCGGGTACTAACACAGAAGGCACTGCGTCGGTCCATACAGAATTTGTCTCTAGATCCCAGCATGCCGCAATTCCATGTCCCACCGCATAGGTATTTGCACGTCGATATTGGAAGGCCAACTCCTGATCTTCATCGGCGGCGCCAAGGAGCGAACTGCCTTGCTGGACTGAAAGTTTTGCGCTCGGGGCAATGTGAAGCGCCACTTCATAAAGTGTATTCGCAGTGATCGCAGATCGCGGAGGTTCCCCTTGTGTTTGATCTGCTAGATCTTGGTACTCGATTGCGTTTATTAGCGATGCTGTGATGGCTATGCCTCCCGCGACACGTCTGGTAAGAATGGATAGGTTCACCCCCTCCGCAACTGCAATGGATTCACGCTCAAAAGCCTCGCCGGTGACCTTCACGACTTTAGAGATCGAATGTGGGGTTCTCTTCCATTTGCGACCCTCACGCCGATATCTGGCCCAGCGAAGTTCAAGATCTAGCACGCATGGCTCGTTGACGATAAACGTGATGCCGACTGCGGAGGGGAAGAAACGCCCGGATTCAACTGCAATGTCAGAAGGCCCTAATTCAGATCCGACCGATTCCTCGGGCACCACATTCGAGTCTGTGTTGATCTCATCTGGCAGAGGCGTTCCTTGGGGGAATATAAGCCCGGCAGAGAATTGCTCAGTCGGGGAACTCGAGATCTCATCCAGCGTATCGCCTTCAGGATCGATAAGTGGGCCTACGACTTCCGAACGCAAAAACTCATAAAGTTGTTCTCGCGGCGTCTTCATTTTGCGCTCCTACCTAGACGTGCCATTTTCGCAAGTCCCGCATCAGTACCAACAATCACGAGATGTCCGACCGCTCTCGAAAGCGCCACGTAAAGAGTCCCATCACTTTCTCGCTCTTTAGCATCACATGGACCTACAATCGCACACAACGCCTCCAAGCCTTGATAACTCTCAGGTGTCACGATGTTTATCGTTCTCTCTTGATCCGAATTCCGACTAGACTCTGCCCAGCGCCGCATTTTGGCCTTATCTGAAACTGATTGACCATCAAGTTCGTTGATTAAATTCTCTCCTCCCAAGACGATCACCACACACTCTTCCGGCTTGATACCGCCCTGAAGCCAGTATGCAAGTGTTCTGGTCGCGACACTGGCAAAGCTTGAACCCTCACTGATGGTCTGAAAGTCCACTTCCGGACCATTTCCCCCGCCGTTAATGCCGATGTCTGCATTCGTGAGGTCTCGTATGACCGCAGCAATTTGGTTGGTATTGCGAAGATTTCGAGTCAATTTAAAGAGTGCATGATTAGCTTGCAGCAAGAATAGATACGCTTCGGGCACGAAAGCCTTGCGAAAATCTGCTTGCGCATTCGGGTCAAGAAATACTGCCCATCTTCCCTCGACATACCCGTCTGCAACAGCTGAGTCGATAAGATTAATGCCCCTCTCGTTCATCAAGTCTTGCGCTTCATCTACGATCAAATAGTCCACCTGCTGTATGGAATTCTGATCGTGCATCAACGCAACTTTTCCCTGAAGCGACGAATAGGGGATAAGGGCCTGCGCTCTGGGAGCAAGGATTCCTACACGCTTAACGCCCTCGTTTAATGCTCTACGCGCGAGTTCCGCTGCAAGAACTGTTTTTCCGGTACCAGCGCCACCTGTAATGACAATTCGCTCATTGGCTGCTAGCCCATCAAGAATGGCAACCTGCTCAAGAGTGGCAAGGTTCAGAATCTCAGCTGCGCCTCGAATTCGTTGCGTAAGGGAAGGGAGGATTTCGAATTGTGGGCGTAATGCATCAGTAATGAGACGAATCGCATTCGCGTCGAGCAATTCTCTCCGCCGGTTCCTGTTTGACCAAAAGGCGAATAGTTGATGGATCCATCGCTGGAGTGTCTGCGCGTTCTTGGCGACCTCATGACTGCTGCCTGCTTGCTCCGACGCCCATTCTGGACTGCTTATCCTAAATTCAATATCAGGAAAGGCCACTCCGTGACCATACGAGATCAACCTTGCCTTATTGCTTGGTAAGTGATCGTTCAGAAACTTCTGTACGGCTAGCATCGCCCCTTCGGCCTGTTTAAATGGGCTTTCATCTTTTAGGTGGGATTCGCCATTTCGATCGGTGTACTCCCATAGTCCGTCAAAGTTTCTTGCCACCCGACCACCCTTAACCTCGAGTACCAAGACTCCTTGCGGCGCGATTAAGATAAAGTCCGCCTCCCCCCAGCGCTTATACTGATGGTCCGCAAGATTCAGAGAATGCACAGCAACCCAGCCTGGCTCGAGGACGTCTTTCAACAGTCCAAATAGCCGCTTCTCAGCAGAACTTCTGGTGCTTTGACTGATGACGCTCGGACTCATCTTCATCAGAAGTGATTGTGTATCACATTACCCTTAACCAAGGGGACCGTTCCACCCCAACCGAGGGCTACGCCCCGCCGAACAGATGGCACGCGGTCGTCTAGAATCTGCACATGTCTAGAAAACAACCGCTCCGCGTTGCATCGCTCTTCTCGGGAGCTGGTGGTCTTGACCTCGGTTTTGAGCGCGCTCTCGGCGGAAAAGCATTCCATGTTGTCTGGGCAAACGAATATGACAAAACTATAACCCCAACATTCCGGAAGAACTTCCCACATACGAGGCTTATAGAGGGGAGTATTGCGGACCTAACCTCCGATGACCTTGATGACGGAACATTTAGCCTTCTCCCGTCCGCTGGTCCCCAGGGTGCGGTCGCCGGTCTTCTTGGTGGACCTCCTTGCCAGAGCTGGTCCGAGGCAGGGGCACGCAGAGGGTCAGAAGATCCGCGCGGTCAACTATTCTTTGAGTACATTCGAATTCTACGCCTACTTAAGCCTGCATTCTTTCTTGCTGAAAACGTCTCAGGCATCCTCTTCGAACGGCACAAAGAAGCTCTTGCGCGAATCCTCGAGGAATTCAGGCTATCTGGCTACAACGTTTACTACGCAAAACTTAATGCAGTCGACTACGAAGTCCCAGAAGATCGTGAGCGCGTAATCTTTATAGGATTCCGGTCTGACCTGCCAGTTACGAAACCATTTGCCTTTCCAGCACCAGTAAAACGCAAGAAGACGCTAGAAGCAATCCGAAAATGGCATAAAGGCGCAAAACCGTTTGATCCGAAGAACCGAGAAAAGCACCAGAATGAATGGATGGAAGGTGGCTTCTCACCGATTTTTCTCTCAAGGAATCGCGTTCGCGGATGGGATGAGCCTTCATTCACTGTGCAGGCCACCGCACGCCACGCACCAATTCATCCGAGCGCTGGAAAAATGGTGAAGGTCGGCACGGACAAGTTTGATTTTGCTCCAGGCTCAGAGCAGAACGGACTTGTCCGGCGGCTAAGCGTGCGCGAGGCCGCCGAGGTCCAAACTTTCCCAGCTGACTTCAACTTCGAGTACACGAATATTGTCAACGGATACAAAATGGTGGGCAACGCAGTTCCAGTCAAGCTTGCAGAGCACATCGCTGTTGCGATTCATGATTACCTGGACCGAGTTCCAATTAATTCGATTCCAGCAAGAAGTAAATTACGGGCCGGTAAGAAGGCAACTCTCCTCTAGCCCTTCCTATACCTTTAACCCCACGCCGCCAAGTTCTTCAGGCAACCGGCGTCCCTTGACGGCAAATTTAAGTGACGGTACAACGTCTGACTCAGCCGTATGCAATCGGAATCCGAAGGTGAAATCGTTGTCACAAATAACCAGCCGCTCACGGGACGGCGAGCCTACCTTGATTGCGCATCCGATCACTTTCGATGGCGCGCAGAGTGAGCGCCCGGGCATGTCCCCCTCAAGGTTAAATCGCTGAACATATACACTACTCGATCGCGACTCCATTTGCGGAACTCTGGCAATTACTTTCCAATATGACTTGCTGCCGAGTAAGTATCGAGTTAGCTTCGGAGCTAGAGAGCTATCACTTGCAATTAGGCGGACTATCTCTCGCTCCCACGCGTCGAGTACTGGTGCGACGACGCCATCCAGTTTTTTCATGTTTCGTTGCTTTGAATCGCCTGGATACACTTCATCCCAACGTAAACCCTGGCTTCTCATCTGGCTCAGCCTATGAAATATGGGAGTGATTCCTTGCCAATAAGCGGGACTAGCACCGGTGTTTCGCAGGCCCCACTCTTTAACGAAATCGACAGATCCCGATAATCGCGAATGGCGTAGGTCAAGGTTGTTTACCTTACATGAAATTCCGATGGAAAATTGACCTGAATTCACAATGATGTCGCGAACATCATGATGAACCTGCGCGTTGCGAGAACTGTTGAATTCTATTGACATGTCTGCATTGGACGCTAAGCGTTTATCTGCTGTGATTAGATAAGCTGCGGCGCGATCTGCACATCTCGTAAGTTGAGTGCGCTTTCCTGGTGCCATCTGCCGGTATTTTTCTTGTGTCCGTTCGAGAGCCTTGCCTGTGACGATCGTAGCTGACGTACTCTCCTGAAGCGACATCGCCAGGGCGTACTCAAACGCCGTTCCACTCTGTTCCTCCGAGCCTGATGAGCCCTGGTCACGCGAATCAGTCACTCAGGAATTGTACCTGAGGAGAACTCAATTTAACCATATCCTGCTAGACCTTAACTTCCGAAGCTAGATCCTAAGTTGCGGCAACTTTGGTTCCCAAAACCAACTAAAATTCACAAATACCTAAGTCAATCGATGTCTCTTCGGAGATGCCACACGAAGTAGCCTGGAGGAATAATGGAATCGACCGTCGACGGCAACAACATCCTCTACAAGCTTCTCTCTGGCCTCATTGACCAGGGCGGAGTGGAATCTGAGTGGCTAATCCGGCACTCCATTGAACTTTGCTCTGTCTGGTGGGACCCGAAGGTATATGAAAGCACTCCGGTACTGATCCCCTGGGCTGTGAGAGATCCTGAGAGCCGAGGGAATCAAAGTAAAGGATTATCCGATCAGTGGGGCTCACCCAACCAAGATGGCTACTTCCGAGACGACAACTCGCTCGTAAAGGGGCTCGTGAAATCCCTTCCCGTGATCGGTCCAAAATCTAGCTACACGAATGGAAAGCGCCTTGGGACAGGTTGGGTGGCGGCGCATATTTGGCGAACTAACGAATCTTCGGTACTCGCCTCTAGGGATCCGAATTTGTACACCTTCGTACCTAACCTAGTCTGGCTTCCGCGACAAATTGCGAAGCTGTCGGATGTCGAAGGAAGTCCTGTGCAGCAAGCACTGAAGTCGATCTCCTGGTCTCTCTACAGGAACACTTCACTGGTGCCCGGAAAGCATCGCATTGCGGAGCGCTCCTGGCAGTATTTACCCGATCCAGAAATGACCACCGATATTGATGTTGCAAATCTTTCCTTTTTTGGTTCACCGGATAAGACTGTCAAAATGAGACTGCAAAGAACATATGAGGTTCTAGATGCGCTTAGGACCTTGGAGCACGGCAAGCCGTTGACGACTAAGGTTGTTTCTGGTCGATACACGGAGGGCTTGAATAGAGTTGCGAGGGAAAAACGGGTGCAATTGGCGCGAACGCTCGAAGAGCATCTACAAGAGGATTAGCCAATTTTCGATAGGGCTTCCCTGCTGACTTTGGGCAGCTCAGTTCAATGCCACCATTAAGCAGCAACTATCGGGCAAATCACGATTTATGCTTGACATACGTGAGGAATGCTCTAAATTGCTGAAATGCGCCTCATTCACACTTCAGATTGGCACTTTGGAAAGCGCTTCCTTGACTATGACATGCTCCCGCTTCAAGCCATTTTCTGCGATTGGTTTGTTGATCTTGTTAGGCAGGAATCAATTGATTGCGTATTAGTCTCCGGAGATGTTTTTGATCGCGCTAATCCGAAAGAGGATGCAATTCGGCTCTTGGATGATTTTCTCTTCCGAATCCGAGACGCCGGCGCATCAATCGTACTGATCAGCGGGAACCACGATTCGGCCGAGAGGCTTAACTTTGGCGCTGGCTTCATGGCGGGAAGCGGGCTGCACATTCGCGCCGAACGCCTAGAGATCGCAGACATTGGTAAGCCCGTTATTGTGACCGGCAAGGATGGGGATGAAGTTGAGATCTTGCCCATACCTTATCTCGACCCTGAGCGCGTTTCCCATAAAGTCGGCACGATTCGAACGCATGAATCAGTTCTTCGCGCAGTTATCGAGCAGAAGATTGGACAGTTAAGAAACCCAGCTCGCGCTGTAGCGATGAGCCACTCGTGGGTCACGGGGGGAACCACTTCGGATTCCGAGCGTAACCTTACAGTTGGTGGCACCGGCTCTGTTCCAATCGATTTGTTTGATGGGTTTGGCTACGTGGCCCTAGGCCATTTGCACCGCCCACAGGAATTAGGCAATGGCCGAATTGTTTACTCAGGAACACCTATGCCGTATTCATTCTCGGAGGACCACCAGAAATCGGTGCGGATAGTAAGCACTGACGGTCTAAGCATCACTTCAAAGATCGTACCTTCAACTGTTGGTCGCCCAGTTGCGACCATCGAAGAAACCTTGGAGAACATTCTCTCATCTAGTCAGTTCAAAAAACATGAAAAATCATTTGTCCGCATTCGTATCACAAATCCTAACTTTCAGATTGGTGTCATGGAACGAGTGCGCGCCCGTTTCCCGTTCGCCCTCGAATTAGCACAGAATTCTTTGACGGCGCAGGGGCAACTGAAAGTGGAACGCCTCCAGAAATTATCTAAGCGTAGCGAGGAGGAAGTTGTTCATGAGTACACGAGAGAAACCTGGCCGAATGGATTCGACACTTTTGAGCAAACATTCGTAAACGACGCAATAGCAGCTGCGATCACTAGAAATCGCTCATGAGACCACTAAGCCTTTCATTTTCCGGAATTGGGCCATATCCTGGGCGCGTGAAGATAGACTTTAGCGAGCTAAACCCCAAGGGACTCTATCTAATTGTTGGGCCGACTGGTGCGGGAAAAACCACTCTATTTGACGCCATGGCTTTTGCACTCTACGGCAGGGTGCCAAGCGACCGTGCGTCAGACATAGTCAGCGCCTATGAGGATCGGCTTCCGCCCGAGATTGAATTCGCGTTTTCTCATGGTGACCGCACATATATTGTTCATCGCGAACTCGCCACGCCAAACAAAAAGCCGATCCCAAGCAAACAGTGGTTTCGCGAGTTCAGTCTCGATGGAGCAGAACTACACGCTGTGACGGGTACTACAGCCGTCAATGAGAGATGCAGTGGGGTAATTGGCCTGAACGTTGATGAGTTTCTTCAAGTTATTCTTTTGCCGCAGGGAAAGTTTCAAAAGTTCTTGATGGCAACGGGTTCAGTTAAACAGAATCTGCTGCAAACCATTTTTGGCACAATGACCTACCGAAGGGTAGTGGAGCAGCTGCGTGAAACAACCGAACGTTTGCGAGCAGAAGTTGCGAACGATGAAGCAACAGTTCGGGAACAATGGGCTGTCATCAATGCGAATGTTCAGCCTCTCTACAGAAGTTCAATATTTGACGCGCTTCCAGATCCTTATGAAGATATCGATGCTGCGGTCGGCTTCATCGCCGAACGCTTAGAAGAGCTTATTGCCCTCGACAAGAACGCCCGCGAAACACTGATGGATGCACAGAGCCTCCACACCAAAGCACAAACTGATGCGGATCGATTCGACAAGTTTGTACAGATGGAAACCTTGCGGAAGCGGCAACAAGGCACCAAAAAGCAAACAGAGATGTTTAAGCAGAAAATCATGGCACACGATGGCGCTGTGCCAGTTGTCGCGGCCGCTAACGCGCAACACAATCTAGCAGCAGCTTTAGGTGTGGCTCAAAAGTCTGTACTTTCAGCACGCGCTGTCCTCAAGACAGCCGCTACTCAATTCAAAACTTCTGCTGGTGTGGCAAAAGCATTCATCGCTGCTATCAAACAATCGTCCCCAGCAAAGCTGTCAAGTGAACTTGCTAAACTTCAAAGTGCCTTGGCTGATTGCGATCGGGCTTACAAAGAGTTATCGGTTTTACGTAAAGCAATCGACGCTAATGATGTCAAGCAACGTGAACAATTGAGCGAGCTTCGTAAACTTCATGCAGAATACGCGAAACAGAAACGTTTAGCGGCTCAAGCAAAACGCGATCTTGGAGCAGCGCGTAACAAGGTGAAGAGTTTAGCCGCCGCTACTTCCGCAGTTTCTCAGTTAGAGAAGCTCCGCGAGAAGGCAGACGTCGGTGGTGCTAAACGCACACTGATTGCAGCCAATTCTGGACTCAGAACAGCACTGCAGCGATTTGAACAAGCAAACGCGAAGCTCCAATCTGCGCTCAATCTGCGCGCGAAAGAAATGGCGGGTCAGCTGGCGGCAACCCTCCTGGAAGATGAAGCATGTCCGGTGTGTGGATCTATGACGCACCCGCGTAAGGCTAAGTCGTCTAACTCGACGGCGAATGTCGAGGTCGCCGAAACTTCACGTGATAAGGCGTTCGGAGAACTAACCAATGCAGAGCGCAATGTGAAAGACGCGCAGAAAGCTCTGTCAGTTGCACAAGAGTATGAAGCAAAACTACCTAGCGTTGTCGTGCAGAAAAAAATCTTTAAAAAGTTCGAGGAACTCACAACTATTGGAGAGTCAATTGATGATCTTGAGAAGATTTCCAATGAAGAAAGTGAGCATCTGGCTCGCACCCGTGCTGCGATAAGCGAAATTGAACGAACGTTGGCGGTGGCTGTAACCGAGGGCAGCAACCTATCCAAGCAACGGCACCAATTACAAGCCCAGGTGTCTAAAGTCGGCCAGCCACAACACGTTAAGAATGGACTCTCTATCTGCAAACAGTTGAAAAGTGGGGTGGCTGATCTTGAGAGGTTCGTTACGCAGAGCAACATGTTAGGGGGTGAGGCTCAATTGGCAGCATTTAACGCGTCTGCCGCGCTAGAAAGCTCGATTTTTGCTACCGAATATGCAGCGCGGGCGGCCTTCTTGGAAGGCGATGAGTTGACAAGTTTAAAGAATTCTGTGGACGCCTCTGATGCGATTGATCTCGAGATCATTAAACTTCGTGCAGCAATAGGATCGGAGCCGGTGCCGAAGGGTCGGCCAAATTTGGACGTTCTGAGTGAGCGCCTTCAGGCTGCAGAAAACGCTTCCAGGGAACTATCAAGCCACGTTACAGAGGTCAAACTTGCGAGCGAGCAGATTGATTCTGCCCGCAAGGTGATTAGCACCATTGAGGCGGCGATTGAAGGCAAGGCTTCTAACTACAGGAAGGCGGAGTCCATCGCAGCAGTTTTCGATAAAGGTGCTGGCGGTCCAAGTGGTCAATTGAGCCTAGAAATGTGGGTACAGCGTACTCGCTTTGAAGAGGTGTGCTTAGTGGCAAACACCCAACTTCGAGAATTGAGCGCGAACCGCTATTCCCTCACGCTAGAACAAGAAGAAGGCGGAGTGGCGAAAAGTCGCGGCAGCGGGCTCGATATCTATGTCTTAGATTCATATACGGGCTATACGCGCCCCGTACAGTCAATGTCCGGTGGTGAACAGTTCATCGCATCTCTAGCTTTAGCACTGGCCTTGGCCGAAGTGGTGCAACGCCATGCCGGTGGAATCGAGCTGCCATGTCTCTTTATTGATGAAGGATTTGGCAGCTTGGACCTCGAATCTTTGGACCGCGCGGTCGAGGTGCTAGGAAAGATTCATGCAGCCGGTAGAACAGTGGGAATCATTACACACGTGGAAACAATGCAACAACAATTGCCAATTGGGATTCGCGTGAATAAAACTGACCAAGGAAGCACGCTCGAAGTGCTTTCGAATTAGCCGTCTCGGGCTATCTCGTTGGCCTCAAGCTTGGTACGCAAGTAGCGATCCCAGCCGACTAAAGAGACGCTAGCCCGGAGACGGGGGCAAGCACGTCGCATTTCCGATCGTCTCTGCGACCGATTTCGCGCGCTTCGCCTAACGCTATTCCAGAATCCCTATCACTGTTGACACAGGTACCCTACGTGAGGTAACATCACAGTTGTCAGTTCAAGTGTCTGCACGAAGGCCGCCCCTCGAAAGCGGCGCCTGGTTCAATACCTAAAACTCCCGCGACGTCCGGCTTTAGCCGACGCTGCCCAACGCCATTAGGAGGCTCTATGTCTGAGATCGATGTAAACCGCCTACGTACGGAGCGTGTGGAGCCAATAGCGTCTTTTGGCCATGTTCTAGTTGAGATGGGTGGCTCCATCACCATCCGCCTCAGTGTGGATGAGGCTGAAAAGCTAGCCCATGCGCTCCCGTTCACAAACGCCCTGGGAAAAGAGATTCGGGAGGCGCTGCGGAACGGTGGTCCGATCAGCCCGATGATCGTCTACTAGTAGGCACGGGCCGCTCGCCCCTCATCGAGCCACTACTCAACCCAGCGCATCACGAGGAGGTTTTCATGAGCAATCCGAACACGCCTTCGACCAGCGAAATGGTCTACGTCTACACCCCAGAGTTCGCGAATTGGAACCTCGGGCCAACCCATCCCACGAAGGGGATCCGGTACGTGCACGCCACCACGCGCATTGGCGAACTTGCCGATTCGTATGGTGTTTCGATTCGCACCATTGCCCCGCGGCCAGCTACCCGAGAAGAGCTCGCCCTAGTCCATAGCGAGGCGTACATCGCCACGGTGCTCGACGGTGGGGATTGCCCGGAGTCAACCTGGAGAGAGCCACGCCCTGATCTCTCAGTGCTGGCCCAGCTCATGGCGGGCGGCACGCTCACGGCCCTCGAGGCCCTGGCGCGGGGCGTGACCCTCACGGCGGTGAATCTGCCTGGGGCGAAGCACCACGCCCAGCGAAACTCGTCAGCGGGCTACTGCGTCTTTGGCGACCTCGCCATGGCGGCCGAGCTCGTGACACAGGGGCGCGTGGGCAACTGGAAGCGCGTCGCGATCTTTGACTTTGACGTGCACCACGGCGATGGCACCGAGGCACTCCTGTTGGAGAACGCCAACGCGCTCACCTACTCCGTACACCGCTACGGAATCTACCCAGGAACCGGTGAGAAGTC
>JACCDP010829655.1_pt1 | contig 14766 bp, 10 predicted proteins | sample 7445841 | NCBI WGS metagenome assembly JACCDP01 (sample SAMN15323441, study PRJNA562643) | freshwater metagenome | isolation source: river surface water | place: USA:Blue River Watershed | collected 2017-08-17 | reverse complement strand
GCCTTGTGCACCTTGGTTTCCTTGTGCTCCTTGGTTTCCTTGTGCTCCAGCTGCGCCCTGTGCACCTTGTGCTCCCTGGTTTCCTTGTGCTCCAGCTGCGCCCTGTGCACCTTGTGCTCCCTGGTTTCCTTGTGCACCTTGTGCTCCTTGATTTCCTTGTGCTCCCTGGTTTCCTTGTGCTCCAGTAGCACCAGATGTACCACTAGACCCTGAAGATCCGCTAGTTCCTGAAGTTCCACTTATTCCACTTATTCCACTTGATCCAGAAGTTCCTGAAGAACCACTAGACCCTGAAGATCCACTGGTACCCGAAGATCCTGAAGTACCGCTTGATCCAGAAGTTCCTGAAGAACCACTAGACCCTGAAGATCCACTGGTGCCTGAAGATCCTGAGGTTCCTCTTGTTCCACTCGACCCAGAAGATCCACTTGATCCACTTGATCCAGAAGTTCCTGATGAACCACTGGTGCCGCTCGATCCAGAAGTTCCCGACGAACCGCTAGTACCACTAGATCCGCTAGTACCACTCGATCCACTCGAACCGCTAGTACCACTAGATCCACTAGTACCACTCGAACCTGATGTTCCTGAAGAACCACTCGTTCCACTCGATCCACTCGAACCTGATGTCCCAGCCGCTCCTTGTGCACCTTGAGCTCCTTGGTTTCCTTGTGCTCCAGCAGCTCCTTGCGCACCTTGTGCTCCCTGATTTCCTTGCGCTCCTTGATTTCCCTGTGCTCCAGCTGCTCCTTGTGCACCCTGAGCTCCCTGATTTCCTTGAGCTCCTTGGTTTCCTTGTGCTCCAGCAGCTCCTTGCGCGCCTTGAGCTCCTTGGTTTCCTTGAGCTCCTGTAGCTCCTGAAGTCCCAGATGACCCTGAAGATCCACTCGATCCGCTCGTTCCTGAACTTCCAGAAGTACCACTTGAACCAGATGTTCCTGAACTTCCACTCGAACCTGAAGTACCTCTAGTACCACTTGAACCTGAAGATCCAGAAGAACCTGAACTTCCACTTGATCCACTAGTACCTGAAGAACCTGAAGTTCCAGATGAACCTGATGTACCACTTGAACCACTAGTTCCAGAAGACCCCGAAGAACCCGAAGTACCACTTGCTCCAGAAAATCCACTAGTACCGCTTGAACCTGAAGATCCAGAAGAACCTGAACTTCCACTTGATCCACTCGATCCAGAAGAACCTGAAGTTCCAGAACTTCCACTTGATCCACTCGATCCACTCGATCCACTTGTTCCAGAAGAACCCGAAGTTCCACTCGATCCCGAAGTTCCAGAAGAACCGCTACTACCGGAAGATCCTGAAGAACCACTCGATCCACCAGTACCAGATGAGCCTGATGTACCCGAAGAACCTGAAGTTCCAGACGAACCCGAAGTTCCAGAACTTCCACTTGATCCACTCGTTCCAGAAGAACCTGAAGTTCCACTTGATCCGCTTGTTCCCGAACTTCCAGAAGTTCCACTCGATCCGGATGATCCTGAAGATCCACTAGTACCCGAAGAACCCGATGTTCCTCTAGTTCCCGAAGATCCTGAGCTACCACTTGATCCACTCGATCCAGAAGTACCGCTCGATCCACTAGTACCAGATGAGCCACTTGACCCAGATGAACCTGAACTTCCATTTGAACCACTAGTACCTGAAGAACCGCTAGTTCCACTAGAACCTGAGGTACCGCTCGACCCTGAAGTACCAGAAGACCCGGATGATCCTGAACTTCCAGAAGAACCACTCGTTCCGCTAGAACCTGATGTACCACTCGAACCACTAGTTCCCGATGAACCTGATGTACCACTCGAACCACTAGAACCTGAAGAACCACTAGATCCAGAAGAACCTGATGTTCCACTTGATCCAGATGTTCCACTTGATCCAGATGAACCGCTAGTTCCAGAAGATCCAGAAGATCCTGAAGAACCATTAGTACCTGATGTCCCCGAAGAACCGCTCGTTCCGCTAGAACCTGATGTACCACTCGAACCGCTAGTCCCTGAAGATCCACTTGAACCTGATGTGCCTGAAGACCCCGAAGAACCTGAACTTCCGCTCGTTCCTGAAGATCCTGAAGTTCCACTCGAACCACTCGTTCCGCTAGAACCTGAGCTTCCACTGGTACCCGAAGTACCTGATGCTCCACTTACACCACTAGTACCAGATGTTCCCGAACTTCCACTAGAACCACTCGTTCCTGACGATCCGCTCGATCCGCTTGTTCCTGAACTTCCGGAAGTGCCACTCGATCCAGAAGTCCCTGACGATCCAGAAGTTCCTCTAGTTCCACTGGAACCCGAGCTCCCTGATGATCCACTACTTCCACTAGATCCTGAAGTTCCACTAGAACCTGAAGTTCCCGATGACCCTGAACTACCTGATGTTCCAGAACTTCCACTCGAACCGCTTGTTCCAGAAGAACCACTTGTTCCACTAGATCCTGAGGTTCCAGAAGAGCCGGAGCTTCCACTCGTTCCTGAAGATCCACTCGAACCCGAGCTACCTGATGTTCCTGAAGAACCACTAGTACCAGATGATCCGGATGTTCCACTCGATCCTGAACTTCCAGATGATCCACTGCTTCCGCTCGAACCTGAAGTTCCAGATGAACCACTTGTTCCACTAGATCCTGAGGTTCCAGAAGAACCCGAACTACCTGAAGAGCCAGAAGTGCCCGAGCTGCCAGATGTACCACTAGAACCACTAGTACCTGAAGATCCACTCGAACCTGATGTACCTCTAGTTCCACTAGATCCCGAAGATCCACTAGATCCTGAAGATCCGCTCGTTCCGCTTGAACCTGATGACCCACTAGACCCTGAAGTACCTGAAGAACCGCTTGTTCCACTCGAACCCGAGCTACCTGATGTTCCTGAACTTCCACTGGTTCCACTAGATCCAGACGTTCCACTCGAACCTGAGCTACCAGATGTTCCTGAGCTACCGCTCGAACCACTTGTTCCACTCGAACCTGAAGTTCCAGATGATCCACTAGATCCCGAAGTTCCAGAAGAACCACTAGTACCGGAAGATCCCGAAGTTCCAGAAGAACCACTAGTACCGGAAGATCCTGAACTTCCAGAAGATCCCGAAGTTCCACTCGATCCTGAAGTCCCAGACGAACCGCTTGTTCCTGAAGATCCCGAACTTCCTGAAGTACCACTCGTACCACTCGAACCAGAAGTACCACTTGATCCACTAGATCCCGAACTACCTGATGAACCTGAACTTCCTGATGAACCTGAACTTCCTGATGTTCCACTAGATCCTGATGTTCCACTAGATCCTGAGGTCCCAGAAGATCCAGATGTTCCACTAGATCCCGAAGAACCACTCGTTCCACTCGATCCTGAACTACCGCTTGTTCCGCTTGATCCTGAAGTTCCACTCGATCCCGAAGTTCCACTCGATCCGCTCGTTCCTGAAGATCCTGAACTACCTGAAGTACCTCTGGTTCCACTAGATCCTGAACTACCTGACGAACCAGAACTTCCAGATGTTCCACTAGAACCTGAAGTTCCGCTAGAGCCAGAAGATCCTGACGAACCAGAACTTCCAGATGTTCCACTAGAACCTGAAGTTCCGCTAGAGCCAGAAGATCCTGAGGTACCTGATGAACCGCTCGATCCTGAACTGCCACTTGTCCCAGAAGATCCTGAAGTACCACTAGAACCAGATGTTCCTGAACTACCTGAACTACCTGAACTACCACTAGATCCAGATGTTCCACTAGATCCAGATGTCCCTGAACTACCTGAAGTACCTCTGGTTCCACTAGATCCCGAAGATCCGGAACTTCCGCTTGAACCTGAAGAACCACTTGTTCCACTTGAGCCAGATGATCCACTTGTTCCCGAAGAACCGCTCGTTCCGCTCGACCCTGATGTTCCGCTCGATCCACTTGAACCGGAAGTTCCTGACGATCCTGAAGAACCAGATGAACCGGATGATCCACTTGATCCTGATGTTCCGCTCGATCCAGATGAACCTGAAGAACCGCTTGTGCCTGAAGAGCCAGAAGTTCCTGAAGAACCTGAAGTACCGGATGATCCACTTGTTCCCGAAGAACCCGAAGAACCGCTTGAACCCGAAGAACCACTTGTTCCAGAAGAACCCGATGTTCCACTAGATCCTGAGCTTCCACTAGTTCCTGATGAACCACTCGAACCAGATGTTCCTCTTGTTCCGCTCGATCCTGAAGAACCAGAGCTTCCACTCGAACCGGATGTTCCTGAACTGCCACTAGATCCTGAAGAACCGCTCGTACCGCTAGAACCAGATGTTCCGCTAGAACCTGAACTACCACTAGATCCTGAAGAACCGCTCGATCCTGAACTGCCGCTAGTTCCGGAAGTACCAGATGAACCGCTTGTTCCGCTTGAGCCTGAAGATCCATTAGATCCACTAGTACCCGAAGATCCGCTCGAACCGGATGTTCCTGAACTCCCAGAAGAACCTGAGCTACCACTCGTTCCAGAAGAACCAGATGTTCCACTTGAACCGCTTGAACCTGAAGATCCTGAGCTACCACTAGTACCAGACGATCCGGATGTTCCACTCGAACCAGAAGATCCAGAAGAACCGCTTGAACCTGAGCTTCCACTTGATCCTGAAGTTCCAGACGAACCACTTGTTCCACTAGATCCAGATGTTCCAGATGACCCTGAACTACCACTAGTTCCAGAGGAACCAGATGTTCCTGAACTTCCTGAACTTCCTGATGAACCTGAACTACCACTAGATCCAGATGTTCCAGATGACCCTGAACTACCCGAAGTACCTCTGGTTCCACTAGATCCCGAAGATCCGGAACTTCCGCTAGTTCCTGATGATCCACTCGTTCCCGAAGAACCGCTTGTTCCACTAGATCCTGATGTTCCGCTCGATCCACTTGTTCCCGAAGAACCGCTCGAACCTGAAGAACCAGACGTTCCTGAAGAACCTGAAGTTCCTGATGAACCCGAACTGCCACTAGATCCTGATGTTCCAGAAGAACCAGATGATCCCGAAGTTCCTGAAGAACCACTCGTTCCACTTGTTCCCGAAGAACCGCTTGAACCTGAAGAACCGCTTGAACCGCTTGTTCCAGAAGAACCACTCGTTCCACTCGATCCTGATGTTCCGGATGAACACGAACTGCCACTAGATCCTCATGTTCCAGAAGATCCTGATGTTCCACTAGAACCTGATGTTCCACTAGATCCTGAGCTTCCACTCGAACCAGATGATCCTGAACTGCCACTAGATCCTGAAGATCCGCTTGTACCGCTAGAACCGGATGTTCCCGATGAACCTGAACTGCCGCTAGTTCCCGAAGAACCACTTGATCCTGAACTGCCGCTAGTTCCGGAAGTACCAGATGAACCACTACTTCCACTTGACCCAGAAGATCCTGAAGATCCCGATGTCCCAGAAGAACCGCTTGTACCTGAAGATCCGGATGTACCGCTCGACCCTGAAGTTCCAGACGAACCACTTGAACCTGAAGTTCCAGACGAACCGCTGCTGCCCGATGTTCCTGATGAACCACTTGATCCCGAAGTACCTGAAGAACCAGATGTTCCACTAGAACCGCTAGAACCGCCTGAACCTGATGTACCAGAAGAACCTGAGCTACCACTAGTTCCACTAGAACCAGATGTTCCACTAGAACCTGAACTACCGCTTGAACCTGAAGATCCTGAGCTACCACTCGTTCCTGAAGAACCGCTCGTTCCTGAAGAACCACTTGTTCCGCTTGAACCTGAAGATCCCGAAGAGCCTGAGCTGCCCGAAGTTCCAGAAGAGCCACTTGTTCCACTCGATCCAGATGAACCCGAAGTACCTCGAGTTCCACTTGACCCAGAGCTTCCTGAAGATCCACTAGATCCTGAGGTCCCAGACGAACCTGAAGATCCACTAGAACCATTCGTCCCTGAAGTTCCAGAAGAACCGCTTGAACCAGACGTTCCAGAAGAACCGCTAGTCCCAGATGACCCCGAAGAACCTGATGTACCTGAAGTACCGCTCGAGCCTGAAGAACCTGAAGAACCACTCGAACCTGAAGAACCAGAGCTACCACTTGTTCCTGAAGAACCTGATGTGCCACTCGATCCCGAAGAACCAGATGTTCCATTCGTCCCTGAAGTTCCGCTTGAACCTGAGCTACCACTAGTTCCACTTGATCCAGAGCTTCCACTTGATCCAGAGCTTCCACTTGATCCACTTGTTCCACTTGAACCTGAGCTACCACTTGATCCAGATGTACCTGATGATCCTGAGCTTCCACTTGATCCTGAAGTTCCACTTGATCCTGAAGTTCCACTTGATCCTGAAGTTCCAGAAGAACCTGAGCTACCTGAAGTTCCGGATGATCCAGAACTTCCACTCGACCCAGAAGAGCCTGATGATCCAGAACTTCCACTCGATCCAGAAGAGCCTGATGTTCCTGAACTACCCGAGGTTCCTGAACTACCTGACGAACCGCTTGTTCCAGAGCTTCCGCTCGAACCTGCTGCAGGTAACCAAGAAGTTCCAGTAAATCTGTATATCTGTTTAGTAGTATTATCAAATACAATCGTACCTGTATCTATACCAACTGTAGATAAAACTGAAGCATTTGGAACAATAGGAAGTCTAAAACCTTTACCTGCTGTTCCACTGTCTACTTCAACACCCTGACTATTTTTAATTATATACGCCATTAAAGCTCTTCTTTCTTTTGTATTTTATATATTCACTATTTTAGAATAGAGTTTGAGTGAATCTCACAAAGGCTGAAACCTTTATAGGTGAAGCTCCCAAAAGTTCGGTAACCGTAACTCTAAGAATTCCAGATGATGCAGTAACATCTACTCTGATTAATTCAGAATCCTGAGCAACAATAAATTCAGTAACAGTTCCTACTATCACGGTGGTCCCTGTGTTTTTAATTAACCCTTCATATCTTCTAAATGATGCATCACCAGATCCTGCAGTTTGTAATGCCACTAGATGGATTTCGAATCCCATTGCAGAATCAGAAGGAACTGATATTTGCGATGAGGTTCCATCTGTATAAATATCGGTACTTGCGCTTGCATTTATCGTATTATATAGTACAGTCTGATTTGTTTGAGCATCTCCATCAACAGAAATTTGCCCTCTCTGATGACCTATCGAGTTATGTGTTGCAGGTGAAACATTACCACCCATCTTAAGAACTACCGGCGATGAAGTAGTTTCATCCAGCGGAAATGCAGAATTACCTACAGTTGTAGCTGAGGTAAACTTAACATATCGATTAGTCGTACCGCTAACTGCTACAGAAGTTCCACTCGTTCCACTAGAACCTGAGCTTCCCGAACTACCAGAAGAACCTGAAGATCCTGAAGTGCCTCGGGTACCCGATGAACCTGAACTACCGCTGGATCCCGAAGATCCTGAAGTGCCCGAAGACCCAGAACTACCTGAAGAACCTGATGTGCCCGAAGACCCTGATGATCCTGAAGTTCCACTAGAACCACTAGAACCACTCAAACCTGATGTGCCTGAAGAGCCACTCGACCCCGAAGTACCGCTTGCTCCACTTGCGCCAGAAGATCCACTAGTTCCTGACGAACCAGACGATCCACTCGACCCCGAACTACCCGAAGATCCACTTGAACCACTCGATCCTGATGTGCCGCTAGATCCCGACGTTCCTGACGAACCGGATGAACCGGATGAACCGCTTGAACCCGAAGTTCCAGAAGAACCACTCGAACCAGAAGTGCCTGAAGAACCAGAAGTTCCTGAAGAACCACTAGTTCCACTCGAACCTGAAGAACCTGATTTTCCTACACCTATAACTTGAACTAAAACATCATCAGCATTTGAAGGTAACCATCCAGTGCCAGATGAATAATCTAAAGAGAATTCCCAATATGTGCCATTGTCAACACCAGATCCGTTCTGAACGTAATAAACTACATTTGAACCTCCTACTTGTCTAGAGATTTTCCATACAGTTCCACTTCCTAATGCAGAATAAATTGAACTATAGTTAGGAGATCCAGAAAGAGGTGTTTCTCCTATATTAATGGTGAAAGATCCAGTAGATGGGAATCCAGTTCCTGCAGCATCTCTAACCTTTTGATTTCCAGGAGTACTAGTAGTGTAATCCCAAATATCATTTATAACATAACCGCTCGCACCTGATGAACCTGAACTTCCACTTGATCCAGACGAACCAGATGTTCCTGATGAACCACTAGATCCGCTGGATCCTGAAGAACCACTAGATCCTGAAGTACCCGAGGATCCTGAGCTTCCGCTAGATCCACTCGAACCCGAAGAACCGCTTGATCCGCTGGTTCCTGAAGAACCACTAGATCCTGAAGTACCTGAGGATCCACTTGATCCAGATGAACCAGATGTTCCCGAAGTTCCTCTAGTTCCCGAAGAACCCGAAGAGCCTGACGTTCCTGATGAACCACTAGATCCTGAAGATCCACTCGAACCACTAGTTCCCGAACTTCCTGAGCTACCACTAGTTCCACTAGAACCAGATGTTCCACTAGAACCTGACGTACCTGAAGACCCAGAAGACCCTGAAGTACCACTTGAACCTGAAGATCCGGAGCTTCCGCTGGTTCCCGAAGATCCAGAACTTCCACTTATACCGCTCGTTCCTGATGAACCGCTAGAACCCGATGTCCCAGAAGATCCTGAAGTTCCGCTAGAACCGCTAGTTCCGCTCGAACCTGATGTACCTGAACTACCGCTTGAACCTGATGTTCCTGAACTTCCACTCGAACCAGAAGCCCCAGAGGAACCGCTAGTCCCAGATGACCCTGAAGAACCCGATGTACCACTCAAACCGCTAGTTCCGCTCGATCCGCTTGAACCGCTCGTTCCACTCGTTCCACTAATACCACTAATACCACTTGAACCTGAAGTTCCAGAAGATCCAGAAGAACCACTTGAACCTGAAGTTCCAGAAGATCCCGAACTTCCTGAAGAACCACTCGAGCCTGAAGATCCAGATGAACCTGAACTTCCACTAGAACCCGAAGAACCACTCGAACCCGAAGATCCAGAGCTACCGCTTGATCCAGAACTACCTGAACTTCCACTTGATCCACTAGTCCCAGAAGAACCTGACGACCCACTAGATCCAGAAGAGCCAGATGAACCACCAGTACCTGAAGTTCCTGATGAACCGCTTGATCCCGAGGTTCCATTTATCCCTGATGTACCTGAACTTCCCGAAGAACCGCTCGATCCCGAACTTCCTGAAGAACCGCTAGAACCTGAAGATCCGCTTGTGCCGCTCGACCCAGAAGATCCGCTTGTACCACTTGAACCTGATGTACCCGAAGAACCACTCGAACCTGATGTACCCGAAGAACCCGAACTACCTGAAGTTCCTGATGTACCACTAGATCCAGAAGATCCGCTCGACCCAGAAGATCCACTAGATCCAGAAGTTCCTGATGTACCACCACCGACTATCAAAGAAGCTTCGAACCACGTTCCACCACTCGCCCCATTTATATTTTGAGATACAGGATTTCCTGTAAATGCCGTAACTTCGATAAAATCTGTAGTACCATTAAAATAGATTATAGAATCTAATTCTTGCGCATACCCAGCACCGGTTAAAATTTGGATCTGATTAATAGCTACTTGCGTAGTTCCATTTTTTCTAAACTGGATGTTGCTTTGGTTGGTTGCTGTAGAACCGGCATCCCACCATACTTGAGCATTAACAATATAATAGCCTGCAATAGTTGGTTGAATTTTATTAGAAGATAACCAGTTATTAGGATCAAAATCATCAACAAATGTAACAACTTGATCTGAACCGTTCGTTACTGTCTGCGAAGAACCATTTTTAAATCCTCTTACAATATAGTTAGAAGCAACCAACCCAGTAGGAGAAGTTCCAGAAGTACCACTCGAACCTGAAGATCCTGATGAACCTGAAGTTCCCGAAGATCCCGAACTTCCACCAGTTCCCGAGGTTCCAGAACTTCCACTCGATCCCGAAGAACCAGAAGATCCGTTTGTACCACTTGTTCCAGAAGACCCAGAAGTTCCGTTTATACCTGAAGTACCACTAGATCCAGAGCTACCTGATGTTCCTCTAGTACCTGAACTTCCTGAAGAACCAGATGATCCCGAGCTTCCCGATGTTGATGTATATGCTACTGCAGCAACACCTACGTTCTTAACATTGACAATGATAGAAGGCGCAGCTGGAGAATTGTAGGGTGGAGATGTAGTCGCAGATAAAGAAGTCAATTGTACGTATTGACTATCCGAAACCATAATCAATTCAATATAATCTCCCTGATTTATTGAGAGTATAACACTTACAAAAGGTAACTGTTTTGCACTATTTGAAACTAAATTTACATAAGAGTTTGTTCCTGCTATATCAGTTCCATTTTTTCTTATCCACCATGCAACAAATGCATCAGTTCCCTGTGTCTTTTCGACTTGTGGAGAAAAAGAGAATTCATATATACCGGAATATGTAAAAGTAACACGAGAACCACTCACCACAGAAATTCCATTTTCTATGTCTATTGTGTTATATGTAATAGCAGTAGGAGTATTTGCAGCTGAAACCGGCTGAATTGCAGTACTGCTATATTCAGCATAGTAGTTTAATACACCAGCCCCTGATGTACCTGAGCTGCCAGAAGAGCCCGAACTTCCAGAAGAACCGCTCGATCCAGATGATCCGGAACTACCTGAAGAACCTGAGGTTCCACTTGAACCAGAGCTTCCACTAGATCCTGACGTTCCTGAAGACCCCGAACTTCCAGAAGACCCCGAAGATCCTGAACTTCCACTAGATCCTGAAGTCCCCGAAGTTCCTCTAGTACCTGAACTACCCGAAGAACCGCTTGATCCCGAACTACCCGAAGAACCACTCGATCCAGACGAACCAGAAGTACCTGAAGAACCAGAAGTTCCGCTAGATCCTGAAGTTCCGCTAGAACCCGAACTACCAGAAGTTCCCGAAGAACCAGAAGTTCCCGAAGAACCAGAAGTTCCCGAAGAACCAGAAGTTCCAGAGCTACCGCTTGATCCAGAACTACCTGAAGTTCCTGAAGAACCACTTGTGCCTGAGCTCCCTGAAGAACCACCAGTACCGCTCGTACCCGAAGAACCGCTTGATCCAGAACTACCCGAAGTTCCTGAAGAACCACTTGTACCCGAGCTCCCTGAAGAACCACCAGTACCGCTCGTACCTGAAGAACCGCTTGAACCTGAAGCACCGCTAGAACCACTTGTTCCACTTGTACCTGATGCACCGCTTACACCGCTTGTTCCAGATGTTCCCGAAGATCCAGAAGAACCACTGCTTCCACTAGAACCCGAGGATCCACTCGTTCCACTCGAACCTGATGTACCACTAGATCCAGACGAACCGCTCGATCCACTTGTTCCACTAGAACCCGAAGTTCCTGAAGAACCACTTGTGCCTGAGCTCCCTGAAGAACCACCAGTACCGCTTGTACCTGAAGAACCGCTTGAACCACTCGTTCCACTCGAACCTGATGTACCACTAGATCCAGACGAACCCGAAGAACCGCTAGAACCTGAAGTTCCTGAAGAACCGCTTGTGCCGGAAGATCCTGAAGATCCGCCGGTCCCAGAAGTTCCAGATGAACCGCTGGATCCCGAAGATCCTGAAGACCCTGAAGACCCTGAAGACCCTGAAGATCCTGAAGTACCTCTAGTTCCGCTTGAACCTGATGAACCGCTTGAACCCGAACTTCCACTCGTTCCGCTCGAACCTGAAGAACCTCCAGTTCCTGATGAACCAGAAGTACCATCAGTACCATCTACACCGGAAATACCTGAGGTTCCGCTAGAACCTGAAGTACCTGAACTTCCGCTAGATCCAGAAGTCCCTGACGAGCCTGAAGATCCACTTGTTCCTGATGAACCAGATGTTCCTCTAGTACCGCTTGAACCTGAAGAACCGCTAGAACCTGAGCTACCGCTTGCTCCAGAAGAACCAGAAGTTCCCGAAGAACCACTAGATCCAGAAGTTCCTGAAGAACCGCTCGATCCAGAAGTCCCAGAACTACCTGAAGAACCGCTAGATCCAGACGTACCGCTAGATCCAGACGTACCCGATGAACCAGAAGTTCCCGAAGAACCACTCGAACCAGAAGCACCTGAAGTACCCGAACTTCCACTAGAACCTGAACTTCCGCTAGAACCCGAAGTTCCACTAGAGCCTGAGGTTCCACTCGATCCAGAAGTTCCCGACGAGCCTGAAGATCCACTAGTTCCATCTACACCAGAAATTCCACTAGTACCGCTTGTTCCACTCGATCCTGATGTTCCACTTGATCCACTCGAACCAGAGGTTCCCGAAGAACCACTCGAACCGCTCGTGCCTGAAGAACCGCTGGTACCAGATGAGCCTGATGTTCCACTCGACCCAGAAGATCCTGAAGAACCTGAAGATCCGCTCGATCCTGATGTTCCGTTTATACCTGAAGTTCCGCTGCTTCCACTCGATCCGGAAGAACCACTTGAACCTGATGTTCCACTTGATCCAGAAGTCCCAGACGATCCCGAAGATCCTGAAGTACCATTAGTTCCTGAAGTACCGTTGGTACCGCTTGTCCCAGAAGTCCCGCTCGAACCTGAGGTTCCGCTCGAACCAGAAGAACCACTCGAACCCGATGAACCACTCGAACCTGATGAACCACTCGACCCAGAAGAACCTGAAGATCCACTGGTACCATCTGTTCCTGAAGTACCATTAGTACCACTTGTTCCAGAAGTTCCGCTCGAACCCGAACTTCCTGAAGTACCACTTGTGCCCGAAGTACCACTAGTACCCGAGCTACCACTAGTACCCGAGCTACCACTCGAACCTGAAGATCCACTGGTACCATCTGTTCCTGAAGTACCATTAGTTCCTGAAGTACCATTAGTACCACTTGTTCCTGAAGTACCATCAGTACCTGAAGTTCCGCTCGAACCTGAGCTACCACTCGTTCCCGAAGATCCACTGGTACCATTAGTCCCTGAAGTTCCAGAAGTTCCATCCGTTCCTGAAGTACCGCTTGTACCATCTGTTCCAGAAGTACCATTAGTACCGCTCGTTCCAGAAGTTCCATTGGTACCACTTGTTCCAGAGCTACCATTTGTTCCTGAAGTACCATCAGTACCTGAAGTACCGTTAGTACCGCTTGTACCATTTGTTCCTGATGTTCCGGAAGTACCATCAGCTCCAGACGTACCAGCAGTTCCGGAAGTACCTGAACTTCCACTCGATCCACTAATACCTGAAGTACCGGAAATACCTGAAGTACCAGAAGTACCATTTCTACCACTAGTACCTGATGTCCCGCTAGTACCAGCAATTTCACCACCGCCTTGGCCTCCGATGATATCCCATTGTGAGTTTATAAATTCACCTCGAGTAGTTCTTGTATTTGCTCTAAACCAAACCAAGCCTATTACTCCGCTTGAAATCTCGGCTTCGTGGTATACAATGTTACCTTCTTCGTAAATTCTGTTAGGCGACCATGGGTTCGCGACCATCTTAAAGTTATCATCAACTTCAACGTTTAGAAGCTCTCTACCGAGCTCTAATCTGAATTTAATGTACTCTTTCAAATTGAATAGGGACATCTATCTAATTTATATTTGTTTGTTCATTATTCTTATTCTATCACGTTCCAAATCTGATGTATATTTGAAATATCCAGGTTTTGCATAAATAAACGCATAAATCGTAGGATATGGAAATATAAAAGGAAGGAAATAGAGATTATATTCTTTTATCTTATCTTCAACTGCAAACTTCTGAAAGTCTGTAATTCTTTTTAAATACTCTGAAAATTTGTCATTACTACCTACCGTGAGAACATAATCTCCGAGTACATCTCTAGCAGATATATCTAAAGTATAACCCAGAGAGTCGTAGGTAACCAGAAAAGATTCAATGCTCACAAGAGCACCAGCTCTATCACTCAACTGGTATCCTTCGTAAGTAGCTTTGAATTCATCTACCATTTCAGAAAGCGTCGCATAATTATACTTTTCTCTCTTTCCAGATGCAATATCGTAAAAATCTACCTTAATAGAAGTCACGTTGGCATCACCGACTGAAACATCAGTTAGAAAATTTAAGGCTAGTTTATAAGTAATCGCTTCTAGATACACTCTGAATGCACGTATTTTTTTATATATCAACGTGCAGAAACATTGGCTCGGAAAAGAAGCTCCAGCTTATCAGAAAACATAAAAAAACAGGTCTATAAGACCTGTCTTTTTCGATATTTAATCAGATTAAAAAGCCCCGTATTCTTCGGCTAGAGTATGAACATCTCCATAAGAGATTTCGCAAGATTCAAAAATCTTCCAATGTTCAGTATCTCTGTATTGTTCAACCCAATACACCATTTTAAATCCAGCATTCGCTAAGACTTTGGTGCACATTTTACAGGGTGAAAGAGTTAAAAGAATGATGTAGTTTTCAGGATCAGGTTCTTTAAACTTGGCTATCATATTAATCTCGGCGTGAATAAAACCAGATTCACCTGGGACCAGGCTTTCTTCTTCAGATCCTGTTTCTGGATTGATGGGCGCTCCAGGATATGATCCATTATATCCAAATGCACCAATTTTTGAAAAATCCTTTTTGATTGCGATGCATCCAACTTTCTTTGTAGTAGCTGAGGAGAGTTCTGCAACTGACTTTACAATTTCAGCGAAAGTTTTAATTTTTTGATCTATTCTTTTTTGATTAGCCATGTATGACGTGATGTGTT
>JACCDP010793687.1_pt1 | contig 14767 bp, 21 predicted proteins | sample 7445841 | NCBI WGS metagenome assembly JACCDP01 (sample SAMN15323441, study PRJNA562643) | freshwater metagenome | isolation source: river surface water | place: USA:Blue River Watershed | collected 2017-08-17 | reverse complement strand
GATTCTAAAGATTTGCGTTAGCTATTCACAAAATCGCGTTACCTTTGTTCAAACGTTCTTTGGGGTCGACATTGGATTTGACAGCGGTAGCGGTAGTCAAGTGTCAGCATGCAGAGGGTTGTGGTGTTCCTCTATAATCTCATGTCACAAACAATAATTGACAACACGTCATACGCACTTGCTGCTTAATTAACTGAATGTTAATTGGCTTAATTCGACCGAAGCATAGTAAGTTGAACAAGTACTTCCGGTAGATTGCCGCCCATTCGGTTTGCCATACGGAAGTTCATCTCATTGGGCTAGCCGAGGTGATGGTTTTAAGTTTCGGTGAAATTTAAAAACCTACGTTGTAGTTTTGGGTGTTCTTGTCCGAGCTGCAGCCGACAATCAATCAAGAAATAAGCATGTAGAAAGCTAGAATACTCACTGTTTGGACGAGGGTTCGAACCCCTCCGACTCCACTCTAATAGAGTTCTAATTAATTGATTTTCAATATTTTAGAACTCTATTTTTAGAAATTGTAAAAACAAAAATAAAAACAATTGTTTTTTGTTTTTATTTATCTAGACATTTCCAAATTAAAAAAACAACTATCTCATTCCTACCTTTCCTATCATTTCCATAACCTCCCTCCTACTTTCCTCCCTCGTATCCTTCCGTCCATATAACTTGATTTCCTCCCTGTGGAAGGGTTCAATCCCTTAAAAAAAGGATCTCCGTTTTAAAACTCGCTCTATCCCTCAAAAAAAAAATTTGGGCATTTTTTGCCCAAAGTCAAGGTTCTTGGTATTTATGATTATGATACGAAACAATCTGAATAGAAAAGAGAATTTAAAACGAGCGAATGAGTTTGTCAAATCAATAAAAAAATATCCTGTTGGTTTGATCCGTGCTTCTTTTGAGTTTAACGCTCAAGAAAGTAGAATACAAGAAATTACAAAAGAGACCATAAAGCTATTGACCCAAAAATCGGTTGAAATGTCAAAAAAAATTTTGGGTAAAAAAATTAGAATTGCGGTCTATCCATTGTTGGATTGGGACAATAACAACCATATACACCAAGTGAGTATAAAGATTATAATTGCTGGGGACATCAAAATTGATAAGGCGAAAAAACTATATGATGAACTTTGGAAGTTGAATAATGAAACTTTTGATGACCAACTGAAATTAAGATTGATAAGAGAAAATACATTGGAAGATGTTTTTATTGAAGTGTTCCCTGTTCAATTTGATGAATACCTAACAGATTTAGAAACCTTCCAAATCAACAATGAATTTCCTAAATTTTATAGTAGGGACTTATTCACATTCTTAACAAGTCCAATGGAAATCTATTAAACGATAAAAACACTTTTTAGCTGGAAAACATGTTAGGTTTGACATTTGACGAAAATTGGTTTATTGTTGAGGTGAAAATGAAATTGGAAAATTTCTTTTTGAAGTTCAAAAACCCGTCTCACTATTACAGGTGTTTATCTCAAGGGAACTGGCACTTTTTAAAAAAGTCAAATCGTTCATTTTTCAAGGCTTTTTCAAATGGAATGTATAGAAGTGTTATTGATGAAGAGAAAGTTGTTCTTGTGTTCTTATTGAGGGTAAAAAACAAGGGAAGAATAAATTCCACATCTAAAGAATTAACGATTAGAATGAAGAAATTATTAAACTCTCCAATTCAGGTTTATGGAGTTAAACAAATGAGTGAAACTGATAGGAAACTTCTTTCTTTTAAAAATGGAGTTTCTTTCTATAATCAAATATTAAAATCACAATGAAACAGACAAGTAAATATCATTAATCTCTTGTTGTCGTATTCCTAAATATCTTTTGGTAATAGACATTGAAGAATGACCAAACAACTCCATCAATAACACCAAACTTTCATTTGAGAAGTTATTTAATTCCATTACTCTTCTGCCGAGAGTTTTCCTAAATAAATGGGAACTGATATTTCCATCAAGTTTAATTCTGTTTTTTGAGAATATTTCTTTCAACTTGACATTGACATAACTTTTGTCAATTGGTTTGGTTCCAAACCTGTTTAAAAAGATTAGTTGATTGGAATGAGTAAAGTTTTGTTTTTTATAAATCCGTTGAACCAATATTTGAAGGTCGTTATTGACACGAATGGTTCTTGTCTTACCCGTTTTTTGTTCTTTTAAAATGAGCGTTGTTTTATCCAATAAATCAGAATACTTCAATTTCAACAAATCTGAAATACGGAGACCTGTGAAAACACCTATTGAAATCAAAAGACAGAATTTATATTCTCCCTTATTTTCTAATCGGGTGATGAGTGAGACGAATGTGTCCCACTCCATATAACCCGTTGTTGTGATTGTTCCTTTTAAACTCATATTACACTTTTGTTATTTAAATAACGGAAGTATAATATAAAGATTACAGAATTTATTTTAGTATTTGATTATCAGTATTTTACAACTTATACTTTTATCAAAAGTGTAAGGTCAATCTATTTCTTCTTTTTGCCAAGCCGCCGAATTGTTCCATGTAATTTTTGGACCTTGATTATAATAATATGGATCCCATCTATAAACCGAACCAGCATCAACAAAATAAACTTTACCTTCGTAAATAACACCGTTGGAACCGATTGGTGCATTTGAAATACTGGTATTTTTAATTTCCTTTTTGTCCTTCTCTGAATTTGAATATGCCGGACTAATCGTATAAATCATAAATCCAAAGGATGACATCATCATAGATGTACCCACCATCAGTTTATACCAATTTTCTTTAATAAATTTTTTCATACTATAAAATTTGAAGTTTGGAATAAAGATAGGAAATATAGATATAGATTAATTATCTGTTGATGTGTTGGTTGCGTGAGTGACCCTACCCAAATCAGATGATTTAGGTGGACACTCACACACTCAATTCTGTTAGATTGAGAGGTTTAATGGTATCAGTGAAAACCATTATTTGTCGGCAACTTTGGAATGGTCACTCATCCCCAGATTACACCTTCCGACTTTGTGCTGGTGTTGAACTTTAATCTGCCCCAGAGTAGTTCAATTTAAAATACCGCTCTCGTCTTATCTACCGTTCAGTATAGAAATTAAATTGTTAAACATTATCTTTTACAATCTATATTAAATATACCATAGAAAGTATCAAGGTAAAGACCTCTTGGAAAATATCCATTTGCCTGATAATTAATTTTATTATATTTTTACAAATCTATATTATATATAAGAATTCCTATGATTTTCAGGTCGCTTTCTTCATACTTAACAATTCTGTTTTTTACAATCTGTGCAATTTCATGGACTCAAACCAAACCAAACATAGATAAATGTGATGATGCTGTAGTTGTAATTCAATTATTTGATTTTCAGGGAAATCAGATTGGACATGGAAGTGGTTTTATTATTGACTCCAAAGGGACGGTCGTAACCAATTATCATGTAATAAATGATGTATTCTCCTTGAAAGTAATTACTGATATTGATAATAAAAAAGAAACTCATGAAGTAGAAAGAATTATTTCTGGCGATTCTATTAAGGATTTAGCGAAGATTTCTTTGAAAAATAAAACAAACAGAATATTTCCTTTTTTAAAATTGTCAGAAAAGAGACCTTCAAAAGGAGAAAATGTTTGGGCAATTGGAACACCTGCAGATGAAGTTTATATGAATACTTTGAGTGAGGGGATTGTTTCAAATTTGTATTTTACAGATTCAATTAAAATAATTCAAACTACAGCGGAGATTGCACACGGTAGTAGCGGTGGAGTATTACTTAATAGTTTAGGCGAAGCAATAGGTGTTACATCTAGTGGTGATGGAACTTCAGACGGACAACGTGCAAATATTAACTTTGCAATTTCAGTATTAGAAACAAAAAAATTACCTATTATTGACAAGAAGTCACTGGTCGATCCCTCAAAAGTTCCTTGTCAATTAAGCTTTTATACTAATGACCCTTATATTGGATCCGTATATCTTTACGTAGATAAAATTTATATAGGAAAATTTGAAAAGTATTTCAAAGACAATTTCAAACCGAATTGTGGGGATGCTGGAACAATTACAAGAAATTTATATTCCGGAACACACATTTATACAGTTTATTTTCAAGAGTCCAAAAAATATCTTTCATATTCTATTAATTTGGTTCCAGGAGAATGTATTGTTATTAACATTCTCAAACCTCATTTAGAAAAAAATGAAACCCAAAATAAAAGTTCAGAAAACAAGCATACTACAAAAACATACGAAAAAAGAAAAACAGATTTTTCAGAATTCAAATTTAACGAGTTAAAGTTTGATAATATTATTTCTTTAAGCCTTACTTCAAATTCATTCACTTCAAATTTTGACGAGAAAAGAATTTTACCATTTAGTTTATTTTACGAAGCACGATTTAAGGGGGATCGTAATTCATTAAGATTCAATTACCTATTTTTTAAAAATAAGTTGAACTCAACAGATCATAATATTACTAATAGTTTTAATTCGTTCATTTTAGATTATAAATTTATTTTTCCACTCAAAAAGAATACGAATTATTACATTTCACCTTGTTTAGGAATATTAGACATTGTACGATATTATTATTATCCTAATTATTCATATCGTAGAAGTGAAAACTCTTTTTTAATTGGTCCTAGATTGGGAATAGATTATACGACAAAAAATAATTTATACTTTTCATTAGATTGTGGCGTAAGTGTATTAACACGTTCTAGTTATTATAATTTTGTATCCGAAATAAACCTTTCAATCGGATACCGATTTAGAAATAATTAAGTTTTTCCTCGTTAAATTATTTTAAACGAAAAACAATTCTAAAAATTATGTTCAACTTTTTATCCGAACCAAATGTTGATTTTGCTCAAGAAAATCCTGAATACGAATTGATGCTTTAGCAGAATATACCTTTGATCTATCTACACCATAATACCTACATCCATGTGCGATTGCAATTATTCCGGTAGTTGATAATCCCCCATATACATCTAATACAACATCATTTGGATCTGTTGTGGACAAAATACAAACCATTGGAACCTCTAAAGGAAAAAGGGCATTATGTTGAAGTTCAAATCCCTTTTTCCTAAATAATTTAACCAAATAGAAATTATTAACTCCGGTCGTAGAGAGTAAACCTTGATGTAAAGGAATATTACTTGTCTTTGGGTCGGGTGGATAATAAATCATAACATTTCTAAATCTTCGCTGACCATCATTTTGACCATGAGTTATATTCCCTAAAAATTCATCCTCTTGACCATACCAATTACTCCTCCATTTATAATTTTTATCCTTCACAAAATGTAAAATATATTCCATGGATGGTTGAAACACGTTTCTATCTTGGTAGATTGGATTTATTTTATACCAAATAATTGTTTGAACACAACTCAATCCATGTTCCTTCATTAATTCAATTAATTTACCAGGTATATTCATGATAACCCCATCTTGGGTAGTGTCAGCTATATTAACAAATATAGAACCTGTTTTTTTCAATACCCTTTTACATTCTAGATATACCTTTAATAAGTTATTCAAATAATCATTTACATCGTCTTCATGTCCTGTTTGAACTAAGCCTTTTTTAGAACTCTTAACTTTAATATTGTCATCTAAATAGGTTCTAACAGCGCCAAAATAAGGAGGCGAATTTGGGATACAATCAACTTCCTCTCCCTTAAAATATTCTGATAAGTCGGTAGAGTCGCCATGAATTATTTTAACCAAGTCATTATCTAATAATGTTGTATCTTCTGCTTGATTTGAATTTTTGATTTCATCTACCTGACCTTTAATGTCTTTGTAAATAGTATTAATCTCCTTTCTTCTTTCTGTGTGTTGTTTATGTAACCATTCCCAAGAGTCGTCGTCAGACCAATTCACATTTGATTCTTTTTCTAATTCTGTTTTTAATTTTTTTGATGATAAAACACGCTTTACAGACGTAAGTGAAGTATTGTTTTCATTAATAATTGTATTTTGAGCCAACAGTGACGCCTCACTTCTTTCTTTATCCTTTACACCTTGTTTCATTCCGAATCTTTTTCGGATTAACTCAATCTCTCTAGCTATTTGAACAACATTTTTAATACGCTGTTGATTATAATTAATAATTGAAAACTCATCAATTTCTTCATCTTTTATATCTGAATAAATAACAGGGATTTCTGTAATGCCTCCTAAAAATAAGGCAACCTTTAGCCTTCTATTACCTGATATTACTAAATTATTTTTAGTAACAATCAATGGCTCTAATATTCCTTCATTTTCAATGCTTTTGAATAGTATTGCATCTTGTTCATTTAGAAGAGAAAAGGAACCATATATCTTCTCAGAAAGTGGATTTAACTTGAGTAGTGCTTTATCTATTTTAACCATAACTTATTTGAAGTTAATTGGGAATTTTTTCTTTAAAACCTCTTCTGATTTCTTATAAAAATCATCTATCAGATTTGGGTCTTTTTCACCAATATAATTCGAAATTGAACCAATTTCAAACTCTAATTTTAAAGGGGAGTCTACGTAAGGAACATTAATTTCTATATATCCATAATAAACTTGTTCAATAACTTTTACAGAAAAATCAGGTTCAAACAAACTATTTAAAAATGGATATGCAAAGTTAAATTCATCCAAAATTGTCTGAAGTTCAGAGATTTGATTGAGTAATATTTCTCTATCTTTTTTTAATTGTAAATAACCTTCTTTACTAAAATTAACACCTATACTCATGATTTAATTATTTGTCTAAAATTAGTAACCTATAATTTTAAATGCAAGAAAAAAGTTCATTTGGACTTTTTTGATTAATTTTTCATATCAATATGCTTTGAAACCAAACTATGAATTGAGGTTTTATTCATTACAATTTCTATTGGTAATGAAAGAAATAAAAGAATTAGAACATCTCAATCAAAAACAACTCAAACGAAGATTTTGGATGTATAAGGTTTTATATTATTCAAATACGGAGGAGTTTTCATTCTATTGGTCGTTATTTTTTAGTATAATCCCTTTATGTTTCTATGGTTCAGGTATTTTTACTTGGTTTATGGCTCTTTTATTTCATTATTTCGTTTATTGGAAAAAAATACACCCTTATTTAGATAAAAAATACAATTCTGAAAGAGAACGAGAGGAAATCTTGGAGATTATTGACCACATTAAGGTTAAATTGAACAAATAGTGGGAGTTTAACCGATTTTATCTTCAAAAACACTTTGTTTTCTTGCTTCCTGTTCTTTTTCATCTATCATTCTATTTATAAATATGAAAACTGAACCCGATAAAGTCCTTATTTACCAATTTGTCAATCTGTATTACAACAATTTCTATGGAATGCTCGCTAAAATCCATTATTTTCTCGAAGAATACCACTCTTTGATGTTCAAAAATGGAAAACAACACTATTTTCTTGAAAATTCGGTAATTGAAAATGAAATAGAGATGAATTTCGGAGATATAATACCTCCATTTCTTAAAAATCCATACATCTTGACTTACAATATTGATGAAAACCTTGTGGTGAATGAACTTTCCAAACAAATCCATAATGACCTACTTTTCATTTACTACGATCACAAGGAAATTTCCCAAGAAACAATCGTGGTTGAAATAAAACACTTATTGTCCAATGAAAATGATAAAAGTTAAATTCAATTTCAGTTTAAAAAACTATATCAACCATTTTGAATTTTTGGAAAAGATAATGGAAAGAGCCAAAACGTATATGGATAAACCTTCTGTTTCAGAAAAATCATTATTTACTTTTTGGTATAGCAAAAATGAAAATGAATACTTGGAATTTGGAGATATTAGTCCTGACTTTTTAATGAACGATATTCAGGAGTATTCAATTAGTGATTATCCCAATTATTTAAGTTTGATGAAGGTTATTAATGAAGATTTCTTCAATTATTTAAGAACTCAACCCAATCTCTTTGTCAAAAATTATAACGTTCAACTTCTTTATGAATTTAAACCACCGAGAAAGGTCTTTGATCCAAATGAAGAATACCATAAGTTTTATAAAGACAACAAAAAAGGATGACCAACACAACAAAACAAACAGGTTCCATCATCAAACGAATAAAGAATTTTCCAACGACATTGGTGGAAGTGAATATCACTCAATCAATTTTGACTTCAAAACTGGCATCAATGGATAAATCAACGATTGAAATGGTGGTAAATACGATTATTCATTTGATTAAAAATGTATTGGATAAAACCTATGATAAAATTGATTGTATAGCATATAGAATTGATACGCTCAAAAATGATTTTTTCTCCTATGACCATATCCAACATCGTTTGATTTTTATGGGTAATGGGTTTGAAAGGAAACTTCCTATTTTAAAAGAAAAATTAAAATCCTTTGTTAAGACAAAAATGGGTGATTCATTTTCTTTGATTCTAAGGGAGGAACAGGACAGCGATGAGGTTTATACCTATTTCAAAAACCAAGTGGAAAACAGCACCAACAAAAAGGAGTTTATATCGGAGAAAATGTTGAAGTTTTACCACACTGATTTATATTCCATTTCCGAACAGGGATGGCATATTTTGAACCCCAAAGAATTGAAAAGTTCGTTTGTGGTATTTGAATAGTTGGCGTTATATTAGCCCAAATCAATGGGTTATGAAAAAAGGAGACATCGTCAGATCGACTGGTAAAGGAAAAAAAATCTAAAGGAAATTGCATTTTGAAACTAAATTAGAAAGTGAAAACTCAATATCTTACTTAAAGACAAGACTACTCTCTTCTGTTTTCCCTTTTATAGTATTAAATCCTTTTTGTTTTAATATAAACTTTTGGTCTATGTCATTGAAGACAAGTTCCGATAAAATTTCTGTAGGTTTATAATCGTTTCTCCCCTGATAAGTTTTTTCTCCAATAAAGGTCAATGGGAATGAATAAGAAGAAGCCTGATATTCACCTATTTTAGCCTTAAATTCAAAATCTTCATCTGAATTATTAACATGAATATGAATAGTAATTATATTGTCAGAACTTATCTCTATCCATTTAGATGGTATAATTACATTTCTGATCTTCTTATTTTTCATATTTTCTGGAATCACTTTTTTTACAACTTCATTCCTAGTTGCTTCTAGGTTTGAGGACTCATCCTTACTTCCGCAACTTAAAAAAAACAAAGATGTAACTAAAAGAAATAATAAATTTTTCATTGGTATTTTTTTCGAGATTGAGTCACAAATATATAAAAAATAAGTTTTTTTCCAAAAAGTTATATTAATGAAAATATATTTGCATAAAATTTATTCTATGCCTTGCAATCACAAATTTTTAGATTCTACACAATTAAATAACTTATTACCCATTTGGAAATGTAAAACCCTAATAATTGGCACATTTAATCCTGAAAATGACTTTCATCCTAAAAATTCTGCTAATTTTTTCTATCAAAGAAAAAGAAATTACTTCTGGGATGTTTTGCCTCAAATATGTGGTAAGAATGCCATCGACAAAGAAGATACAATTAGTCAAATTAAGTTTTTAAAAAACCAAAAGATTGGCATTACTGATTTGCTTTTATCAATAGAGGATGCTGATCACAGCAATAATTGCCATATCAGATTATTATCAGGTGTTAAAGACGATGACATAGAAAATTTTTCTGTTTTGAAATGGAATACAGGTAATATAATCGACTTTATTGAAAAAGATAGTATTGAGGCGGTATTTTTCACAAAGTTAGGAAATATAGATAGAGTCAAAATCCATGAAAATACTTTTGAATTTCAAATGAGAAAAGTGGAGAACTATTGTATAAAGAATAATGTCTATACCTCAAGACTTCACACCCCTACCGGGATGGGTTTAGGGCGTGGTTCAAGAATTGAAAGCTTATCTGCTAGATGGGTAAATAAAATTGGGTCTAAAATTAATCTTTTTAAATAAATCATTATTTCGTCAAAAGTGATAACAAAATTTAGAACTTTTATTTGATAAATGGGCACTTTCCGCCTATGGCTCAACAAATTATTATTTGATTCAAGAATCTACCGAATCTCAAGGAGGATTAACTTTTAATGTCAATGGACTTCATCACAAGAGTCAAGTTTCAATTCTTTTAAAATGGACTGACGTATATGTGGTTAGATTCAGTAAAAACGGAATTGTTTTATAAGAAAATGATGAGGTTAATTGTGATATAAAGGTTGATGTTTTAGATTACATTGAGTTTGTTTAGAATAAATACAACCTTTTAAGAATCAAAAAATGTAATATTATATACCAGTTCCCGTTCTAGCCTGCCAATATGAAAAAAAGAACATTGGAATTGGATTTTATCAGGTTAGGAGCTTTATACAAACTTCATATTAAATCATTAACCTTTTCCGTAAAAGAATTACACGAGTATTATCTATTGATGGAGTTTTGGGGAGTTGATATAATAACCAACGAAGAGATCATCAGACAAAACTATAAACTCTATTGTTTTGTAAGATTATGTAAGATCAATATCCGTTATATGGGTATTCCCACAAACCTCATCATAGAATATTTTAATATAAGGGAGAATGTGAATTAACCGTCTAATAAGTTTGAAATTTTCTTGGTGTTTTCAATTGAAGTTAAAGTTGATAAGGAATTAACATAAATTTCTGTTTGCTTTACTGATGTATGTCCCAACATATTTTTTAAGTCATATATATCCACTCCAAGTCCTTTGGAGATGGATGTAATACTATGTCTTGAAAGATGGTTTGTTATTCTTTTGTTAATCTCTAGTTTATGACCTATTTCTTGTAATGAACGATTAATTAACACAGTGGAGGTACTAATTTTATTAGCCAATTTATTTATATCAGTTTCATTCTCCATTCCTTTCAAAAATGGAAATATATACTTGTTTTTGTTTTCGGGTTTCTTTGAAAAATTTTTAATGTGATGAACTATTGAATCAAAAAATAATTTCCTAACTCTTTTTATTTCACCATCAAGATAAGTTAATTCATCATTTTGATCTTTCATAAAATCATAAAATTCTTTTGTATTCCTACTGCTTCTTAAATGTATATTTGAATCCTTATTGAAGAATGGAAAATCATAATGTTCCGACAATTCTTCCCAATGATTTAATAGAGTAAAATACTCTATATAATTATCATAGACGAAATCATTCCATTTCGGGAATTTTTCCTTGAGTTTTTTCAATAATTCCCAATTGTGATTAACAATTTCTGTATCATCTTCGTCAAAAAAATAACTCTTAAATTTAAATGTAAATGACTTTTTATCCCAATCATATAAACTCGGAAAATCTTCTAAATACCAAAACAAACGAAAGCAATTCTTATCGGTCAAAGGAATGGTTAATAACCTTCCTGTTTTACCCATTTTTATTACAATTAAGTCGTCTTCTATATTTCCCCATTTTAATCTCAAACAATCACCAATCCTTAAACCCTGAGACCAAAAATTAAACATGAAAGTATTGAGAGAATCAAACAATAATGGTCTCATGATTGGATTAAAAATTTGAGTATTATCTAATGCCCAAACATCATTTAAATCCAATGTTCTTTTAGGGGTTGCGACTTTTCTTGGTAAAATTTTACGGATAATGGACAAATCTCCGAGATATTTCCCCTCTCTTTTTTGTTCATTTAAAAAAGTAGATAAAACTTTCAAATACCCGAAAATTGTATTTTCTGAGGGAGTATTGCTTAATGTATCTCGTGATTTAATGTTTTCAGTCAGATAGTTTTTAAAATCTAAAAAAAACTCTTTGTCAATATCAAAATAATTAAGTTCTAAATTACCCCAAAATCTTTCCAAATGGTAATAAAGGGTTCTATGTTTTTTACGATTACCATATTTGTTTTTAAGTTCAACTTGAATTTTATGTTCTAAATCCACAAATACATTTAGATTAGAATTCAAAAATTTATTACTCACCTTATACACCTCTTCATATTCCTTCAACTTTTTTTCTATGATGTAGTTGTATTCTTCGTGTTTAGGGTGAGAAGATGAAATACGATCTACTGATTTTAACCAATATCTTTTTTCAATTTGAATCGGTAAAGGAATGTATTTACTCTTTCTATTCTCACAAAATCTAATCTTTATAGGATATAAATTATTCTTACCTTTTCTTGGATAAAGAACAACAGCGATTGTTCGTTTTTTAATCATAAAAATTATTTACACTAATTTACAAAAAAATTAGAAAGTAAAAACAATGTAAAAACATTTTTAATATATAACCGAATTTAATAATAAAATAAAATTATTAAAATATTGATTATCAATATATTTAAAACATATAAAAATTAAACTAGTAGAACCTCCGACTCCACTCTGATAAAAGCACTTTTCATAGAAAGGTGCTTTTTTAATTTTCAGAATGAACGAAGCTTGCTTTAGTGAAATTCGGAAATTAAAAAAAAAATATGAACGAAGTGAATATGTGATTTTATCCACTGCACGTGAGTTTTTAGGGCTCATGAAAATACCCCCTCCGACTCCACTCTGATAAAAGCACTTTTCATAGAAAGGTGCTTTTTTTATTTTCAGAATGAACGAAGCTTGCTTTAGTGAAATTAGGCGAAGTCAATGCCAAAGACTCAAAAAATGTGTGGATTGGAGCCGAATTTCTAAGCGCGATTATATGAATGCCATGGTTTTAAGCCCAACCAATAGTCAAGTGCTCAAAACTACAATTGAAAGTTCCCTTACCGATAAAATCAACGATCGAGAAATGTACATGAAGGGAATTGATTATTCGTATTATTACGAGGAAAACGAGTAGTTCGTTTAAGCCAGTTCAATCCTTCTTGGTCTTTAGTTCCACCGTTTTTGATCCTGATATGTCTGTTCTTTTTGAACCAATTAATCTTGATTAATATTCTATTTACGTTCAATCACACATCATCATTACCACATCCTTGATTTTGGTGAAGGAATTGGAAGTGCACAATTTGATTTTACAACTACCAATTTTGTAGACGTATTCAAACTGGTTCATTCCTTTTGATTTGAGAAAGCCACGTTGAGTTTCGTTGCGCAATTTAACACGCCACGTTCTTTTTTCATCTGGAAGATAAAATAATAAGTACTCCGAATATATTCCTGTTCGGTGAAACTCAAGCTTTCCTCCCTGAACTATGGTTAATGAGACGTTCATCATTTCTTCCTCCTATATTTCCCCCTCGTTTGGTAATAATACCGCGAGCGATTTTGGTTTTTGATGGCGTTTTTGTCGGTGCTTACTTTTTTGCGAACGTGACCTTTGCGGGTTTGACCTTTGTAATCTACAGAAGGTTTTACGTAAGTTCCACCTGCTGAATCGGATTTTTTAGCATCGCAAGAACCTAGTGAAAAAATTAGAAATCCCAGGGTCAGGAGTATAGTTGTGAGAAAAAGAGTGATTGTCTTAACCCTGAACATCTTGATTCACTAAATTTAGTTTTAACTGTATTTTGCTAAAAAATCCCCAATCTTTAGGATGTGGTCGCGAAGAACATTGGCCTCCACGAAGTTGTGTGCGGCTAAGCATTCGTTCTTGCGTTGCGTAAGCTCATCGCAATCTTTTAAAAGCTTGGTACGAAATTCTTGAAAAACATCTTGATACAAAGTTTTCGACTCATCCACCGTGCTAATTTCTCGGAGTACTTCTTGACATAAGGCCTGAATTTTCAGATTTTCAGGAGTGGATGCAAGTTCGTGCAGTTTTCGAATAAACAACAAGCGTTGGTCCATCAGTACATTGATGAAGTTTTTCTCATCCAAGCGCAGCTTCGCTGCTTGCTCGTACAATTGTTTGCTTATGACCTCTTCTTTTTGAATGGCGATTTTGGCAAGTTGGAGCTTTATTTCCAATACCTGTTCTTTGATGTGTAACATCTTGTTGTAATCGTCTAGCTGATAGGGATCAGGAAATGACATTCGATTGAATTTAAAGTGTGAATTTACACATTTTAGAAAGCAAACAACTGAATACGATTAAAAAATAAAATCCACTTTTCACTTGATTGTAAATAGATTACGATGATGTTTATTTTCCTTTGTAAACAATTAGAAACTATGAACATAACACAACTTAAAAACGATGATTTCTTTCGTGAATTACTGCAACGAGCAGACGAATATGCCGTACAATGTGCTTGAATGAATTACGTTCCCTATAAAATTCAGCAAAAGACATTGCGAGAAAACGAGGAGTTCTTTCACGATTGGCTCGCGGGAAACTACGAAGACTTTGGATTTTCAGAAACAGAAGATCCCAATATCCTAAATAGTGAAATTGCGCTGTTTTTAAGCACCCAATCTCGCACAGAAAAGTTGGAAATATACCGCGATTTTATGACCTCCTACGGCGTAATTGAGGACCTAATGTGCCTAGACATAGACGAACGCCTAGAAGTAGTAATGGAGTTGGGGGTGTATAATTGACTACTGATTCTAGTTATTAGTTAATTATATATTTTTGAGGTTAATTACAATTATTTTTTCAATGAAAATTACGGGTATTATTTTAAGTTTCTTAATCTTTTCTTGTGGCACTAATGAACTCAAGCCAATCGATTCAACATATGAGGAGAGTATTGACTCTTCAACAGAATCTTCAATTAAAGAACTGAGTCCTGAAGAAAAAAGTAAAGTAACAGAAAAACTTAAAACGGAATTCAAAAAACTCTACAAAGAACTTTTAAAATTTAAAAAAGAAAAAGATTTTCATGAGTTAGGATTTGGTATTGGAAGTCCATACAAGAAATGGTTTGATGATGTT
>JACCDP010679816.1_pt1 | contig 14771 bp, 14 predicted proteins | sample 7445841 | NCBI WGS metagenome assembly JACCDP01 (sample SAMN15323441, study PRJNA562643) | freshwater metagenome | isolation source: river surface water | place: USA:Blue River Watershed | collected 2017-08-17 | reverse complement strand
TTTACAGAACAAGTATTTCAAAAAATAAAAGATTTTGTTATATTTTATGAAAGTAAAGGTATTAAAACTAAAGTATGGTGTTGGCAAGATGATTTAATAAAATATCTTAAAACAGATTCTTATTTTTCGGATAAATTTATTAAATTTGAATATGAAGGAGAAAAATACGATTGTTTAGATTATATGATAAATTTAAATGAAAACTTATTAATATCAAACGATAAGATTAATTTTACAGAATTAATATCAGACCATCATCCATCTAAATTATGTCACGAAATAATTGCTAAAAGTATAATAAAAAATATAGAAAAAGATTTAATATGAGTTCACCTAAATACACCCCATATAAGGACGCATTAACCAATTCAATGACTTATCTTGGTCAACAAGAAAACACCGTTTTTATAGGTCAACAAGTCCTTTGGCATGGTAATCCTATGAGTACAACAATAGGAGATGTACCTAAAGATAAATTAATTGAACTTCCTGTTATGGAAGAATCTCAAATGGGTATGTCGTTAGGTATGGCAATGGCAGGTAAGTTTGTTATTACTTTCTATCCTCGTTGGGATTTCTTAGTGTGTGCCACAAATCAATTGGTTAACCACGTTGATAAAATTGGTTTGATGAGTCAGGGTAAATGGAATCCCAATATGATTATTCGTTTAGGTAAAGGTTCGGATAAACCATTAGACCCAGGTCATCAGCATAGAGGTAATTATTTTAATGAATTTAAATCTATGTGTCCAAACATTACATTCCATAATTTAGTTGAGTGGAATAATATTGAATTGATTTACAAAAAGTCCTACATAGATGGTGGTATTCATGTTATAGTGGAATATCCTGAATTATATTATATCTAATTTATTTAACACATGATGAAAATTATGTGTTACTGTTTCTTTATCACTTATTCTAAGTAGTTCATTAACAAATGAATTGTAAAAAGGATGTGTTTCTTTAAACACTGAAATTTCTTCCACTTCGTCTACACTATAAGCACCATCCCCCCAATGTACATGTTGTGTATAATTCAAATTAATTTTAAATGTACTGTCCTTAAATATTTCTGACATTTTCTCATAGAAAATAAACATTTCCAAATAATTTTTTTCACTTACTACAAAGGATAAACACAAATTATTTATTGTTTTAATTGTACTTATAAACTTTAAATTATTTATTAGAATATTCCAATCACCATACAATCTGGTAACATTTTCATAAGTGTATTTAGTGCCAGCATCAATACTTATTTCAATTGATTTTATGTGTTTGGATGCGGACATTTTATTCCATATTTTTTCATTTAACATTCTACCATTTGTAATTATTTTTATATTTTCTAAACTTGGATATTTTTCACTATTAAAATTTATTAAATAATTTCTATATATGTTAGAATAAAATGGGTCACCACTTCCTGTAATTGAAATGGTTTTTATATTTTTTGAAAACTTATCCTCTATTGTTTTCAATGTTTTCATTTTTTCTTGATATTCTTTAGATTCCATATCATCATTTGGTACAAAATCTAATCTACAAGATGGACATTTCAAATTACAACTTCTATCGAAACCAAATAATACATGTTCAGGATTTGTTTCTATTTTATGTACATCATCAATACCGTTTATTTCATGTATTTTAAAAAAATCTTCTTTTTTTATAAAATTATTAGGTACATCATCGGTATTAAGTAATCTATTTAAACTTGGGCAAACTTGGTGATTACAATGTCTATAAGAACCGTCCATAACTGATTTTCTTATATCTATAGCAGAATCGGTGTCCCAAGATATTTCTTCTTTCTCATCTCTAATACTTGTTGGGCACCAAGATGGACAACAAACATATACTTGATATGGTTGTAAATCCATATAATTGAATGGGTGAACACATACGTAATTCGATAACTTATCCTTCATCGTTTTGTTTTTTCGGCCAACTAACTTCCCAATCTTTGAAATCTGCAGCAATACAATCTATTTTGTAATCTTTTCTACCACCAAAAACTTCTTGTATTTTATTTTTAGCGGTGTTCCTTATGCCATTTAAACCGTGTGTTAGGGCTAACATACTTGGACCCTCTTTACCACTTCTAACATTTGATTCGTTATACCAAATATGTGTATTCATTTGAGCACAAACAATTACAGCTCTTAACATCTCGGCTGTCATAACTTTATTATTTTCATCTAATATGAGTTGTATATCATGTACAATATCATCAATTTCTTTCGCATATTCTTCTTTATGTTCTGGTATTTTAACTTCTTTTAATTGTACAATAGACAACCTATCTAATAATTCTGAAATAGTTGGTAAAAATCTTCTTTGACTCATATTATATTTGTTTTTTTATTTTTAATTTCTTCGTATAAAACTTTGGCAATTTCTTTATGTGCGATTGCTGACGGATGACCGCACTTTGTAATATATCCATTATCACTTATTTTGTCAATCTTATTTACATATCCCCAAAAATCATGTGCGTGGTCAGGATGAATCAATTCATCTCTCCCCTCTAAATGGCAAAGAAAATCGGTCACACAATTAAAACCACCTGGTTTAATAAAGTTGTCCCAATTAATTATGTTCAATAATCTACTAATATAATAGTCATTACCATAAAGATAATTTTGTTTATCTTCTTTATCACCTTTTATCATAGTATTGAAAACTTCTTTACGATAATCAGGTCTAAACGCACTAGTAACGATTAGTTTAGCATTATTAGCTTTACACCATGTCTCGGCTTCGGAAATATTTAATAACATTTCAATTACACCAAATCTATCATTCCATATATGTTCCAAATATAAATCCCATAAATCACTCCAATCGTGTTTTGATTTATGTACATTAGGCCACATTGTAATATAGTGAACATGTTCGTTGAAATTTTTATGAATGAAATCGAATCTCTCCATTCCTGTTAACATAAAAACAACTATCTTCTCTTTATATTTGTGTAATTCTAATTCAGGATGAAGATATAACTCTTTTACCGCACCTCTATTTCCTCTTCCAGTCATACCCATGTTAATAGAGACATAATCTGTTAAATGGTTTTTTGTTAATTGATTAACCCATGAATTTTCATAATAAGATTCCCAAAGTTCTCTCTCTTGTTCGGGAGTTGCTGTGTTCAAATCCCAATTATATTTTTCATATAAATCCAACGAACATGCTCCTTGTCCTTGTGTAAAACTATCACCTATCCCAATCAATAATTTAGCGTTTGTCCCGTCTATTTTTCTTAACTTATCGTACTTATACCAATCAAACATATTAATTAAACTTATTTACGTAATCTCTCAATTTTACGTATGCATATGGTAATTCATATAATTTACCAATTAGTTTATTGTAATTAAATTCCACAATTTCTTGGGTTGATTTATACCAACCCAATTTATCTTCGACCATGTCTAATTTCTTAATAGATTCGATTATAGACCCTAATCTATCGTGGGTAGGTAAACTGTCATATGATTCATCAATAAGTCCCTCAAAGGTCTTATATCCAATTTCTCTCATCATTTTCAAACTATCTTTATTACCCATAAACATAAACGGATGATTAACCGCAATTACTTTAAATGTTTTTTCACTCAAAAACATAGTTTGGTCATAATCACCACAATGTGCCTCACTAATAACCGTCACTAATGTATCTAATGCAATTTGGTCATTAAAACGTCTGATATAAAAATTATCATCAAATTCATCATTACGTTTTTCGTGTACCAATAAAGGTAATATTGAACTTACTTCTATTATTTGTTCTTTTGTTAATTCTCTACCTTCCCAAGGATACGTATGTTGGTCGAATTCATTCATACTAACCAATCCTTTATTTAATAAACCCGAGTAATATAGATGGGAATAAAACCAAACACGATGTGGTCTAATTCTTTTATTTAAACAAGCGAATGTTTTTATGTCATTGACATTTTCTTTTTTATAATCAATATGATTTTGAAATGATGGTAAAGGATTATCACTTAAAGAACGGTCATATGCACATTTCGCCATATCTAATTCAAAATGAGGATAACCAATCGTTTTAATTCTAACTGTTATGTTATTATTGTCTGCCCATTCTTTATACACATCTTCGACAATCATATTACCTGTTACATAAATTAATCGTTCAGGTGATATTCCCCAATTTTGACACTCTTGATGTAAATATTCAAACAACCAATGAGTTTGATATCCCTCTAAACTTTGGTCTAACATTAAAAATGCCTTATTTTCTCTTAAATCTTTTAAGTATTTCTCATTTAAGTGATAAAAAAAACTTTTAACTTTTGAGTCATATCCAGTCCAATCGTCAGGACTATGATTTACTGCCGCAGGAATAACATAATTTGTCACATCATCATTTTCACCTAACTGAAACATTTTCAATTCTTCAGATGAATCTTTTTTAATCATACTGAAATGAATTTGTGTTGCTGTAATTAATGGTGAAATACCAAATCGTCTAATACCTGATGTGTTTAAATCATCACAATTAATAAAATTTGAAAGTCCAAATTTATCTTCGTATAATAAATTAATCATCTATTTTTTATAATTTTCTTTATCTGAAATATATACACCAGGTTCATAATGTGTAATTCTACCATCAGTTACCTTTACATCGGGAATAGTATTATCAATCTGAATTGAATCATACCAATCCGCCAACTCAGGGAATGTTTCTTGGAAATTTTTATTTCTTCTTATGTCATATTGTACATAAAAACTTTTGAAATCGTGGTATTGCATCTCAACATCAGTTTCAGTTGATACGTGTCCTCTGTTCACAACTTCAATGTAATCAATTAATCTTTGAATCTGTGCACCTTCATGCATATTGATTAATGGATTCTTCTTGTGTTTTCTCCACCACATTGATAATTTACCGTGTAAATCTTGCTTAATATCATCTGGTAATGTTAATGGTGACATAAATGCTGGCCATCTTAATATGTTGAAATCTACAATAGGTTTATGTGTACCATACTTAGCTTTTAGTGATAACATATCATCCAAAAATTCAGTGATACTAAACAAACATAAACTATTGATGGTCATCATAATAACTACTTGTCTAATTTTAGCTTCTTCAATTACCTTAACTAAATTGTTTCTCCAAACATCATATTTTAAACCATCTCTAATATATTCCGCTTGTGCACCATAAGCTTCACAACTTGTATACAAATCAAATTCTTTAATATCTAACTCGTGTGATATATTAATCAATCGATTAACTGTTGCCTCATTTAAACCTAAATTTGAATTAACTGCCAATCTTAAATTAGGTGATGGGTATTGTTTCATCAAATCCATAAATTGCCAGAAGTTACGTGATTGAGATGGTTCGCCACCGGTTACACGAATTTCCATTAATTTTTGTGATAATTCAGGCCACCATTCCAAAAATGCCTTAACATATGGATTGTTCTCATTATACTTTCCATAAATTTCAGACCAAGAACCATCCGCATAATATGCGCCCGCACTAGTTGTTTTGAATTTTTGATACGCACCATTCTCTTTAATATCCTTACCCCAAGTTGTTGAATATCCTGAATTACAATATGAACATGCAAAGTTACATGTTCTATCAAAACTAACTTCAATAGTTCTCGGAGTAATGTCAGCATCCCAAGGTAAGTCCTTCAACTCAGCAATTTCTTGTTCAGTGTAAATTTGACTTTTATAAACACGGTCGGAAATGTTGTTTCTACCAATATCCTCAATTCTCCAACAATAAGAACATTCAGCTGGTCTTACACCCTCTAACATCATCTTACGTATTTCTTTTTTGAAATCAGTATTATGCAATGCGGACGGGTTAGTTTTGATTGCTTCTTCATCGATAGGATGTGGTAATGGTAAATGACATGAGTTTGTAAATCCGTGACCCAAGTGTAAACTTACGTTTAACCATTTAGCAGCACAAAAACTACAACTTACTTTATTTAAATGTTCATCTCTCCAATTTGCTAATTGTTCAGACATATTTTTTCTTTTTTATAATATAACTAATTTTTTTTATTTTACGTAATCTAAAGGTACTTTTTCTAAGAAATTACTATACTTCGATTCATCATAGACAATACCCAAGTTGTTTATTGTTTTGAAGTCATAATAACATAATAAATTGTCATAATATCTTCTAATCAATAGGTTATGGGTGTCAATAGTACATACATCTTTTGCAATCTCAATATCCGATTCGTTAATTAAGATAGAAAAATGATTTATATCTACTTCTCCATGGTATCTTTGTTCTATAGATTCACATTCAGGACTCGAACAACCTAAAAATAAACTGGTTTCTTTATAGTCATAAACCATATTACCATTAAATTCCAAGTGATTACTTTCTTCAAAATTTTTATACACTGTAATTCTATTTCCATTTCTTATAATTGAAACCCACACACCGGTTTCGATTTCCTTTTGTGTGATATTCGGAAATTTTATTTGGTTAAACGCATCTCCTTTATTACTAATAGTCCAAAATTCATAGGCTAAACCTTTTGTTTCTGAATTATAAGATAAACCTAAATTTTTACCTGGTTTACCAAACACCATATTAATTTTATCTTTTTTATAGTGATTCTTAATTTTAAAAAAACAATTAATAATATAATGTTCTCTATGTAAAAATTCGTAGAAGATTGGATTTTCTTCTTTATCATGTTCGGTTACATATTGGTTATCGTGATGTTCACTCATATCCCATTGAAACTTAACCCAATATGGTTCTTTATATTTTATTTTCATTTTCTATATTTTTAATAAATTGATTTAATTCAGGATAATATTGTTCACAAACTAATCCTCTCCTAAGTTCATACTGTCTAATAAACTTTATAAAATCTTTTTTATCGTTATCAAATTCCTTAATATCTCTATCATAATCTGAAACAAACAAATCTCTTAATCTTGCAATCTTTTCAATTTCTTGTGTGGAAAAACCAACATCAGTTTTTTCTTGTGTTTTATGAAAATTTAAACTTCTGAATGTTGAGTTGAATTTCATATATTTTAACCATCTATCAAAAAATTCTACGTCGATATAATCCTTAAGTAATCTGAAACTCATAAATGATGGATATCTTAAATAAGATGTGTCCAAAATAATTGCTGAGTTCCAATATCTAACAGTATTAAAATGTTTAACTTTTAATTTGTGAATTTTTCTAATCAATTGTTCATATGAAAACACACTAAAAATATTAAACGTCGACATAACAACAACAGTAACTTTTGGTAGTTTAGTTAAAATCTTATCGATGTTTTGGAATGTTTTTTCAAAGTCCATACCAAATCTTGTGTACTCCGCTTGTTTACCGTACCCATCACAAGATGTGAATATGATAATTTCTTTAACTCTATTCTCAGTTATGATTGTATCTAATTTAGTAACCAATTTATCAACCAATTCATCCGGTATACCCAAATTACTATTAATAGATAATTTTAAATTTTCATTCGGTGTTTCACTATTAATAATATAGTCCAACACTTTCCAAGTATCCTTAGATAATAATGGTTCTCCTCCGGTGATTCTAAATGTATCTAAGTTTTCATACAGCTCAGGAAACCATTCCCAAAATGCATCAACATATGGGTTTTGTTCTGTTTGTTTATATGGTTTAGTATTTCTCTCTTCTAAGTTCTTTACACTATTATATTCAAACGATAAATTATATGCGCCAAATTCATTAATCTCTTCCATCCATTTAGATGAATATTCAGGACCACAATAAGCACATTTAAAATTACATGTATTAGAAAAACTTACTTCGGCATATTTTGGATTGTAATCTGATCTCCAGTTTGATTTTGCAATCTCATTGAAGTATGGTTCAGACCAAGGTTCCGATGATTTATAAATTCTATCAGAAAACGATGTTGAATTATCTTCCACGTTCCAACAATAATTACATTCAGTCGGTCTCTTATCTTCCAACATTTCCTTTCTCGCTTCTTTCTTAATTTTACTATTATGAAGTGCAGTTGGATTTCTTTTAATCTCTTCTAAACCTACTTTATGTGGACTTGGGTGGTGACAAGAATGTGTTGTACCATTATGTAAGTGCATTGTAACTTGGGTCCATTTAGCTAAACAGAAACCACTACCAACATTATCCAATCTGTCCTTCATGATTTCAAAACCAACTGAAGACATTTTATTTTTCTTCTTTAAGAAAGTCAGATTTTTAACCTCATCAAATAATAAAAACTCATCTTCATTAGATTCAAAATTGTAAAAACATAAATTATCATCATACTCAGGTGTATTAATTAACTGAGTTTGTTTAGTGATAATACTCTCTAATGTTTTTATATCAATCGCTTTATTAAATACACTAAAATGATATACATCCATTTCAGTTATACACTTATGTCTGTCATTAATACTATCCATATTATGACATCCAAGATATATAGGTTCATTTACATAATCATCTATTAAAGGTTTGTTATCAACTATTGTATCGAATAGTTTGAAATCTTTATATAACTTATATGTTTCTCCATCATATGTTACAGTTATTGTTAAACCTTTATTTAATGTTTTATCATTAATAATATCATAGGTATAACAATTGAATTTATCCTCTTCCTCTTCAATTCTTCTCTTTGTCCAATATTCGAACACAAATAAATCAACTTCGTAATCATAACTAATACCAAAGTTTTTACCTGCAACCCCAAAGAATCCAATTTTAGTATCTTTCTTGTAATTCTTATCAACTTTAAATGTTAATGTAATAGAATAGTTGCTAGATGAGATTACATTTGTCTGTGGTTGATTTAATTTTGGTTTTAAAAACCATGGTTTTTGATATTCTATTTTCATTTCATTCTTACATTTATAAATTTAGTGTTTGGATAAAGATTGTCATCAACGTTGTCAATCTCCAACACGTCTAATATATTATTTAATCCATCTTTTTTATAATCTATCTTTCTTTGTTGCATTTCAGTAACAAATCTTTTTTCGTTACGAGCGGTTGTTTCTCCTTTAGCCCATTTACCATCTACAAATCCCTCGTCTTTGTGAAACATACAATTAAAATTACCTTCTCTTCTGAATGGTATAATATTTTCTATCACATTGATATTCTCTTTGGTTATTAAAATATTTTGATTTTCACAAATCTCACCGTTTATTTTGATTTGGTCAGTTACTTCCAAATTTAATAATAGATTGTTTGTGTTCTCAAACACCTCATCGATGTTTTTCATGAATTTATCATAAATCTTAACTTCCGCAATTTGTCCTTTAAAAAACGTTTTCTGATTACTACAAAAACCAAGAATAAATGGATTGGTGAAATCATGTGTTTTTAATTTTTCTCCGACCATAAATGGTTTATTTTCTTTTATACCATTCATATTAGTAACTAACTCATCATTAACAAAAAAATAAATCTCTTTTGAGTTTTTACTATAGGATATCGTAACCCAAGTCCACTCTCCTTCAAATTTTTTTGCCCAAGTATTATGGTAGTTATTTTTATTATCAAAAACAGTCATATTAACAGTTCTTGAGTTATTAAACGATAACCCCCAAGTCCAAGATTCGTGTTTTCTTAATATTGGATATTCAACAAATCTTTTTTCTTCGTCACCAACTAACCATATTGGTACCTTTTCTTGTTGTTGTTCAGCTTTAAACAAAACTGATATCGTATGATTACCTGAAAGACACTTACTAATTTTATCAGTCGTCGGTATTAAAACTAATGAACTATCTCCGTTAAAATTCAACACTGGTTTATCTTTGTATGATTTGAAAACGGTACCAGTTGTATATCCTTCGAAATAACATCTCCAAAATAAATCATCATCTTCTTGACCCCAATCCCAATAATCGTTTGAATATCCGTTTGTCTTATATGCCTGTTCTTTACTGAATAATATAACTCCACCAAAGTATTGATCATATCCTAAACCATAATTGTATTTAGATAAACGAGTTGCAATATGTATTGGTGTTGTTTCAGGATATGAATAATCACAAATTAAACCGTCTCTATCTTCAGCCAACATATCCACATCATGCCAAGCCACGTAATCACATCCATCTTCAAATGCATAATGTGCCGCAATATTTTTAGTTGCACCACGATTAAATAATTTATCATCTACTTGATGTCCAACATAAAACTTATGGTCAATACCCTTCTGATTCAAATAATTTGATAGATGAGGTATTAAATTTTCAATATGTTCTTTTCTGTTTCTATATGGAATACAGATGCCTAATTTATGACTCATAGTCCGACGTTAATCTCAGTTAAATTTCTATATTTTATTTTATCGTGTTCAACAAACTCTAATGTACTTAATCCATCTTCAATTACCAAATCTTCGTTTTTAAAAATCTCATTATGAAATCTTAATTGATTCCATCTTGTGTCTTGACTCTTCCATTTGTTATTAAAGAAACCATTTTCTTCGTGTTTTTGTGATTGGAAAACAGATTGTCTTCTATGTGGAATATGAACCGTTCTATATTCTTCAAAATCTAAATCAACAATTTCACAATTAATCATTTTACCATTGTAAATCTTGTTAACCAAGTTTTTCATCTCATAGTTTTCAATTTTATTCGCATCAAAATAAATTGTTAAACTATCACCTGAATTGTAGACACCAAAACTCGTTCTTAAATCTAAATGTTCGTTCTCTGAAATTTCTAAAATTTCTTCATCACTTAACACTTTAGAATATGATGCAAATGAAGTTAAGTAACCTTTAAAAAATCTCTCATCACCTTGTCTCTCAGGTTGACCAACTCCCAAATAGAAAAATCTCTCATAAAGATAAGATAATAACGTATTTGTGATTTTAGTTTCACCCACAAAATGTCCATCTTGAAACATTCTAATTACTTTATTATCATTATCAACGGTAACACAAATATTTGTTTTATAGTTTTTCTTAATCTTGGTGTTAATATATAACGATTCTCTATCTTCATCAAAAGTTAAAAAACTATATCTTGAAAATGAATTATATGATATTGATGTATCATAACCCGGTATACTGAATATTGTATAATAATCATTTTCTTTTGTGTGGTCACAAATGATGTCATCAGGATAAAAGGAGATAAAGAATGTTGTATTATAATCTAAATCATATATGTTTCTTACTTTAATGTAAGAATCAATACCATTAAATCTAATGGCTTTACTTGGTTTACCCATATTCTTTATCTTAATTATATCTAAATCAATTCCTTGATTAACACAACGATAAAGTAAATCGGTATCTTCATATCCCCAACCCCAATATTTGTTGGAGTATCCGTTTATTTTCCTAAATGTTTCAACAGGAAATAATGTTACTCCACCAAAATACTCTTCGAACATCTCTCTTTCTTTTTCATCACTATCAGTTCTAACATCTGTTGCCAAATGTAAAGGTATATCGGAATAACTGTAATCAACATTAACCGGTAACATATCTACGTCATGAAAAATTACGTATGTGCAATGCATTTTTTCGGCATGTAAAAAACCAATATTCAATAACATTCCTCTATTAAATTGTTTGGCATTATCTTGATTAACAATGATAATCTCAAACCTAATATCTTTTAGATATTCGGTCATCCTTAAAATAAATTCTTTTAATTGTTCTTCTCTTAAACGATATGGAACAATCAAACCTAATTTATGCCTCATCTTCGTCGTTCTTTTTAACAACTCCTGTATGGAACTCAGCTAAGTAATATTGAATTCTTTGACTCCACTCATCCTTATCAATTTCTTCAAACCAAATTGTTAAAGAATCTAATGAATTTGCAATTTTTTCTAATGCTTTCACTTTTCTAAGTTCAAGTGATTGTTCTTCTGTTTGTTTTTTATCACTCATATTGATATTATTTTTTTTATAAGTTTATTCCAATTTTTATATCCACCAAATTCTGGTTTTATCAAACCTTCTTCAAACATATAATCAGAATTTTTTAAATCAATTAAAAAATTATTTCTTTTTAATTCTTTATACATAACATCATATTCTTTTGAATATGAATATTCCTGATTCTTACTCGCAACATCTAAAACCCTTTCGATTGATGTTTCGTCCCATTTGAAATGATGTACCTGAACTGAATATTTTTCAATTGGTGCTATCAATGGGTGATTCCAACCTTGCCATCTCCATGTTGTTTGTCCGTCCAATTTAGCATAATGTTGTCCAGATGTTATTTCAACATACCCTCTCATTATACAAACTTTATTTGGACAGGCATTACTCATAATATAACGAAAAAATCCAGCATTCGGAAATTGTTGCCATATTGATATTGCATTTAATATTTTTGGGAACGTACCATTAGGTCCGATTCTATCTACGAATCCACCTCTAACCATATCCCAATCATTTGATTCACAATCACTTATAATTTCATTTAATGGTTTGGAGTATAAATGAAATTCATCGATATCTGCAACCACCCACCAAATATTTTTTTCTTTAGATTTTACGTAGTTATACATTTGTGTAACCTTATCCCAATCATAAATTCTATCTTTAAATGTTAATACGATTTTAACATTATTAAAATCTTTAATAATTTCCTTTACTTCGTTCTCAATGTCTGGATATTTCTCAGTTACATAAACTGCAAGACAAATTTCGTCAACTTGTCCTCTGTAATGATTGATAAAATGGGGAATTAAATTTGTTCCGTGACCAATTACTGTTACTAATTTAACCATTTTTTTTATTAATTATCGTTATACCTGTCGATGACGGCTTATTAGGTAATATACGAAAATTATGTAATTTAATCAAATTATATAATGGATTATTTTCCAATTCATTAACTAATTTTGATGGTCCATCAAATCTGTGAAAATCTTTTTTTGCGTCTTCGGTGACTAATAAACTTTCTTCATATTCATTATCCGTGTCGTGTATAATTATTATACCTTTATCATTTAATAACGTTGAATATAATTCAAAATCTTTTTTTACACCTTCATATGAATGGTCTCCATCTATATATAAGACATCTATTTTAATATCTTGTAAAACAAAGAAATTATAATAAGCATCTTCTGATGTTGATTTAATTAAACGAGGATAGAATTTTTTATTATAGAAAGAATCCTCATCTTCTAAATCATTAGGACCCCCAACACCATTACATGCATCGACAATATATGTGACACCAATGTCACCCCAATTCATATCAGGATTACCTTCAAAAATATTTTGTTTGTGTAAATCTAAACGAGCTTGTGTCATTATTCGTGGTATGAAACCACCACCACTTCCAATACATACACAGGTCTTCGCTCTCATATGTTGGATTATTGAATATACAATAAGTCCATCACCCATGTGTTCTGTTGTTGCACCATGTGTCCATCTATATGGAACAGGTTCACCTGCGTTTGTTGTAATATTTCCTGTTATGAAATCTTGATTGGTAATCATCAAGATAATATACTAAAAATTATTCAAAAATGAAATTATATTCTACCAACTATTACTTTACCTGATTGTGCAGATGGGAAATAAACTTCAATATTATTTGAATCTATTGATTTTATATCCGAGGGTACTACAACATATCTATCATTATTCCACACTGTTACTAATGGGAAATCAAAATTTAAATTATGATTTACTGACCACGTAGTCAAAGATGTAAAACTTGCAGTTATACCCGCAAATCCATCAGCACCACTTGTTCCTGATGTACCCGATGTACCCGCAGTTCCAGCGCCACCTACAGTAACACTTATTATACCTGTTTGATTTGATGGGAAATAAACATTGAGATTATTATCATCGATTGCACGTATTTCACTTGGTATTACTACATAACCATTATCATCAAACACTGTAATTGATGGATATCTCTCACCCATTTGGTGATTGAATGACCATGTTGTTGATGGTGTACTAAAATTTTGTGTTTTTGTTTGTCCGTCTAAAACAACTGCATTTAACGCATGTGATGCAGTTAATGCGAAGGATGATGTACCCGCGAATTGTGATGCTACTGATGATGTATAACTATTAAAATCTGTTTCATTTAGTTTACCAGTACCTACAACTTCACCATTCAAATATAATGAACCTGTAACTCTTAATGCACCTGTGAGGTACATATCACCACTTTCGTGAAGTAATAAATTTCTATCTCCGTTTCTACTGAAAATTAAACCATCAACATCAGTTGTCAAACCTCTTGCAGCACCAATAGTCCAATTCTCATTAGACCAATTAAATCTTATACCTGAAGCAACTCTATCGGGTGTGTTAAAACCCGCATTATTATAAACTGAACTTGATGGAACAAATGCTTGAACATTTGCAACGGGGTCTGCTCCCGATACAACTAAAGTTGTTAATGATGTGTCACCTGTTACTTGTAAAAGTCCATTTACTAAAATTGAACCTGTAACTGTTTCTGTACCGTTTAATCTGATACTACCACTTAGATTTATCGAACCTGTATTCGACGCGTTGGTCACAATAGCTTCTTCAACTGTTGCAGATAATGCACCTGAAACGGCCATGAATATTTTACCGTCAGATGTGTTTAACGCTAATTCTCCTAATTGTAAGTTGGAATTGGTCGGTTTTTGACCTGATACACTACTTCTACGTAGTTTTACTATTTGTGCCATATGTATGGAATACTTAAAAATCTATGTGGTATATACCACGGTTTAATAACCTATATAGGTCTTTTTATAAATAGTTGT
>JACCDP010225831.1_pt1 | contig 14772 bp, 12 predicted proteins | sample 7445841 | NCBI WGS metagenome assembly JACCDP01 (sample SAMN15323441, study PRJNA562643) | freshwater metagenome | isolation source: river surface water | place: USA:Blue River Watershed | collected 2017-08-17 | reverse complement strand
TTTTATTTCTTTTAGGCTTAACGAAGTTGTCTTTAAGTTCTTTGCGCCAGAAATGCCTAAATCACCCTTTTCGCCGTGACAACTTGCACAGTGTGATAAATATAGTTCTTCTCCAAGAGGAATAGCACTCTGTGGGGAAGGGGATGATGGCGTTGATTCCTTACAAGCAAATAAAATACTTGCCATTAGAACCAAGCTCCACCCAAATTTGCTCGAAACGGCCATGGAATACTTGCTAAAATTATGATCAACCCAACAATATAAAACAGTTTAATCGGTTTGTAAATCTCTGCTGGAGTAGTGCCTTTTTTCGATTTTACATACCCAAAGGTGATTAAAGCAATGGCAATTACCATTCCTGCTAAATGTTCCATGCCATAAAACCTATAAATTGGATCTTTCATCCAACCATCGAAGAATCTAACTTTTGGTGAATCTATCCAAAAATAAAGGATCAGCCCCAAAATAAGTTGGGTATGAAGGCTTACCATAGAAAAGAGATTAATTAATTTCTCTCGTTTATTAAATTCTTTAGCGGTAATTGAATTATATATCGCTAATAAAATAAGAATTAAGGCAACCCATCGTAACCCAGAGTGCGTGTGTTTTAATATTTCGTACATAACTTATAAATTAATCGTTTAATTTTAATACGGCTAGGAAGGCTTCTTGAGGCACCTCAACCCGACCTACTTGGCGCATACGTTTTTTTCCTGCTTTTTGTTTCTCTAATAATTTTCGTTTTCTCGTGATATCACCACCATAACATTTGGCGGTAACATCTTTTCTTAGCGCCTTGATGGTCTCCCGGGCAATGACTTTTGCACCAATCGCCGCTTGAATAGGGATTTCAAATTGTTGCCTTGGGATTAACTCACGCAGTTTAATGCAGATTTTTTTACCTAAGTCAAATGCATTACTTCGGTGAACTAATGCAGATAAGGCATCTACTTGTTCTCCATTGAGTAGTAAGTCCATTTTAACCAGGTCGGATTCTTTATATCCTATTGGGTGATAGTCGAACGAGGCATAGCCTTTTGAAACCGTTTTTAACCGATCATAAAAATCAAAGACAATTTCTGCAAGGGGCATTTCAAAGGTGATTTCAACGCGATCTTGTGTCAGATATACTTGATTCTTTAGTTCGCCTCGCTTTTCAATACATAAGGTCATAATGGAACCCACAAATTCAGATTTTGTAATGACTTGTGCTTTTATATAGGGTTCTTCAATACGATCTACTCCGGCGGGATCAGGCAATTCAGAAGGGTTATTAACGATAAGCCTAGCTTCTACATCTCGCTTCATGTAGGTGTGATAGGATACATTGGGAACCGTGGTAATAACGGTCATGTTGAATTCCCGTTCAAGGCGTTCTTGGATAATTTCCATGTGAAGCATACCTAAAAACCCACAACGAAATCCAAAACCTAACGCAGCGGATGATTCAGGTTCGAAAACAAGGGAAGAATCATTTAATTGCAATTTCTCCATCGAGTACCGAAGCTCTTCGTAATCTTCATTATCCACGGGATAGATTCCGGCAAATACCATGGGCTTCACATCTTCAAACCCTTTGATTGCTGAATCACATGGACGTTCGGCTGTAGTAATTGTATCTCCAACTTTGACTTCATTCGCTGCTTTTATTCCGGAAATTATATAACCCACATCTCCTGCTCTAACTTCTTTTTTGGGTACAAGATCCATTTTCAGAATGCCGATTTCATCAGCGTTGTAGTCTTTCCCAGTATTAAAGAAGCGAACTTTTTGCCCCTTTTTAATTACGCCATTTCTTACCCGATAATACGCAATAATTCCGCGAAAGGAGTTAAATACAGAGTCGAAAATCATGGCCTGCAGGGGTGCTTCTTCGTCGCCTTTTGGGCATGGAATCCGATTGATAACAGCATCTAGAATTTGATCAACCCCCAATCCGGTTTTTCCTGAAGCGGGTATAATTTCTTCTGGTTTGCACCCAATAAGCTCGATAATTTGGTCAGAAACCTCCTCGGGCATAGCACTCGGAAGGTCCATTTTATTTAGAATGGGAATTATTTCTAAATCATGTTCTAACGCTAAATATAAATTAGAAATGGTTTGTGCTTCAATTCCTTGGGTTGCATCAACGATAAGCAAGGCACCTTCACAGGCGGCAATGGAACGAGAAACTTCATATGAAAAGTCAACGTGTCCTGGGGTATCAATTAAATTTAAGATGTAATCTTCTCCATTGTGCTGATAATTCATTTGAATCGCATGGCTTTTTATGGTAATGCCTCGCTCGCGCTCAAGGTCCATATCATCAAGCGCTTGATCTTGCATTTCTCGATCAGAAATGGTGTTGGTCGCTTGTAATAATCGGTCAGCAAGTGTACTTTTCCCGTGATCAATATGGGCAATAATGCAAAAATTACGTATGTTCTTCATAGTTAGTGCGAAGTTACAATAACTCTTGGTATTCTTGGGCGAATTACACTATTTTATCACGGTGATGTGCCCCGTCAGTTGTTGTTCTTGCCCTCGGTTTCTTCGATATATAAGTTTCCAGGTGTACACACCGTCAGGAACCTTGGCGCCGTTATATGTTCCATCCCATTTAAAATCCAGTTGATCGGAGAAAAATAAGCGCTCTCCCCATCGATTAAACACCTCAATGTTTATCCATTCTACGCCAACAAAGCTTCCTGAAAACACATCGTTGATTCGGTTTTCATCCGGAATAAATGTATTAGGAATGTAAATATAGAATTCCTCTTGAATGTAAATCGGTTTGGTAATGCTATCAACACAGCCATTCATGTCTGTAGCAATTAACGTAATAAAATATTCCCCATTTGGAGAGAAGGTGTGTGTAGGATGAACTTCATATGAACCACTACCATCTCCAAAAAACCATTGGTATCCAAAGCCATTTTGCGTCAGGTTATAAAAGGAGGTAGGTAAATTCTCTGTTGGATTTGTGGTTAAAATCGTGAAGTCCGCTTCGGGTTTAACAATCTGAACTTGACTAAATCCACTGACATTGAATGACTGACATTCATCAGACACCAATACTTGATAGCTGTTGGTACTGTTGGGATAAACCCAAATCCCAGGAGTTGTAGCACCGTTCGATGGCCATAGATAGTAATAGTTTCCATAACCACCACTCGCAATCACACTTACAAAGGCACTGTCTCCCGGACAGATATATTGTGTTGGCGTCATGCTTAATAAGAGTGGGGGGCTTGTAATGGTATAGGTTACGGTATCACGAGCAATGTTACCACATCCGTCTGTTACGGTAAAAACGTAGCTGTTTGTACTGCTTGGCGTAACGCTTAGGCTATCCGAGGATGATAGCACCGAATTTGATCCAAGGGTTCTCCAGGCATAGGTATAGTTTCCATTTCCGCCAATAACGGTACTGTAAAATGTATGGGTAAGATAGGGGCAAATTTCGGTTACATCGGGTGAAAGCGAAATGGAGAGTGGAGGGAAAACTGGAACGCTCACCAAGGCTGAATCTGTTAGTGTAAGCCCGGTGCAATTATCGGTAACCTGTACATAAATGGTTTGCGACGACTGCGCAGTAAATGAAATAGCTGCTGTAGTTGCTCCTGTGCTCCAAAGATAGGTGTATGGCTGAACTCCTCCGCTAATTAATGCTGTTAAACTTATGGGTTGGTTCGGACATAACAAGGTGGTGTCATTAAGGCTAAGTGTTAACGGCGGAACATCTTGAATATACAGGGTTAATGGAATTGGGGTGACATTCCCGCAGGGGTCAGCCACGTTGAAATTGAGAATTATGGTCTCGAGTCCTTCCGCAAAATTATCTGCAGTTACATTGATTTGAAACGTGTAAACAGCCTGGCCGGGACTAAAATTTACGGCATTGGGTATTCCGGAATAATCAACCCCTTGGGTAGCAGAACCAGTAACCGATAAAGGAATTGAAAGAGCGCTGTTTATGTTGCTTTGACGCGTTACCGTTACCGTAGCTGAAACACAGCCTTCCGCCATCCAGTCGGGATTAGGGAACACTTGTTGAGAAATGGTGGCGCTTACATCAACCGGAGTTTTTGAACTTAAACTGTTGGCTTCTAAAAAAATCCCAGAGTCCCATGAACCATCACCAACGTCTGCAATGGCAAGGATTAAGTGGTATGTTTGACCACATTGTACCGCCGAAACAGCTTCTAGTACATCTGTGAATCCATCATATTGAATATAATTTGGAGAAGTGTTGTACGGGGCCATTGTTCCATCGCCATTGGAATTATAATATATCGAATTGGTAATTGCATTTACATTATTTATGGATACTACTCCACCACCATTTGGAAGCTGCGCAATATTTTGCAGTCCAGCTATCCCGGGGCCTGAAATGAAGAAACCAAAAACATCATTATAGGTTGAATTATTTGGTGGGGCAAATTCAGGATATTCTTCTGAACCAAAGACATATTTGAATCTTACGGTGTCCGCATACGGGATAAAATCAAATTCAAGCGTCGCCGCATTATACGTTTGGGTTCCTTGAATGATTCCGGAAAGGATTCCTGAACCCGGCATGTTGTTATCTGTTCCAGCGGAAGCGGCATTGTTTGGGCCCTGAGGTCCGGCGCCGTTATTCATAATGGTACCCGTTGTCATTACAATGCCTTGTGTTATACCCAGATTTGTTCCGGCTGCAGTAAACGAACCAATTGCCGTTGGACTTCCATTGTATAAAATGTTACTGACAGTAACTCCCGGACCAATTAACACATTTTGTACTAATCCTTGTGGGGCTTGTCCGCTTGCGGTAATTAACTGACTGAGGCCAAGGTTTAGTTTAAGCAGAAATATTAAAGCCAATAAAATGTGCCAAGCCCTCATCATAGAATTCAACGAAAGAAAACGAAAAACGTTGGTAAAAGTTAAGCCTTTTTTTAATTATTTTCAAGACCTATGCCTTGTAGTTGACAAAACCGAGCATATTCTCCTTTTTTCTGGAGCAGATCTTTATGAGAGCCAGTCTCTACAATTTCACCTTTTTTGAAAACAATGATAATGTCAGCGTTGATAATAGTACTTAATCGGTGCGCTACAACTATACTTGTTTTTCCTTTCATGATGGCATCTAATGCGAGTTGTACTTGCCTTTCGGATTCCGTGTCTAGCGCTGAGGTTGCTTCATCAAGCAAAAGGATTTCCGGGTTTTTGTACATTGCACGAGCGATGCTGATGCGTTGTTTTTGACCTCCGGAAAGTTTGTTTCCTCGATCTCCAACATTGTATTCAAATTCACCATCTAGCGCGCTAATAAAGTCAAAGGCGTTAGCATTCTTTGCAGCTGTAATCGCTCGATTGATGTCTGGGGTTTCATCACCAAAAGCTATGTTTTCTAAAATGGTGGCATTAAACAGTAAGGAGTCTTGTGCAACGATTCCAATTAATTCCCTTGTGTCATTAATATCAATCGTCCGCAAGTCTATTCCATCAATTGTTATTTTACCATTGGATGGATCATGAAATCTCGGGATTAAATCCAGGAGTGTAGATTTCCCACTTCCAGATTCGCCTACGATGGCAATGGTTTGACCCTTTTTAACGGTAAAAGACACGTTTTTAAGTACCAAGTCTGATTTGTATGAAAATGAAACGTTTTCAAAACGAATCGAATCCGCAAAGGTGTTTAACTTAACTGCATCCGGAGAATTTTTTATTACTTCATCGTGTGCAAGAATTTCATTGATACGATCTAAAGAAACACGTGCTTTAGCTAAATTGGCAAGTGCAGATGATATGCCTTGAATCGGGCGGAGCATTTGTGAAAAAACAATTACAAAGGTGAGAAAAACCTCTCCTGAAAGCCCATCGCTTTGACGATCAAGAATCAATACCCCACCAAAATAAACAAGTAATAGCATGATGAGTGCGCCTAGGGTTTCGTTGATAAGGGGTGCAAGGTCTTTTTTTCTAAACGTTTTAGTAATAAGTTGTTGATGCCTTAAGTTAACAGCTTCAAAGCGTTTTTTAATGAACTGAATCGCGTTGAATGCCTTAATAATTCGTATACCGTTAAGGGCTTCATCAATGGATGAATATAAAACTCCTGTTTGTTCTTGCCCTTGCTTGGCTGTTTTTTTCAAGCTTTTATTTATTCGAGAAATAACTAAGGCCGAAATCGGCAATAGAAATAAGGAGAACAAGGTGAGTTCTGGGCTTAGAAGAATTAACGTAACCACATTGATAATGACTGCTATTGGCTCACGAAAAATAAGTTCAAGCATACTAACTACAGCGATTTCAATCTCGCCAACGTCGCTATTCATTCGTGCCATAATGTCTCCTCGGCGCTCATTTGAATGAAACGAAAGGGGTAAGATAAGTGATTTATAAAAGATTTTATTTCGCACATCTCTCACAACAGCCATGCGTAATTCCGATTGAAACCAAACGGCGCCATATCTAAACAGATTCTTGAGAAAAAACGCCGTGAAAACGCTTAAACATACAACGATAAGCGCAAATTTTGGGGCATGTTTTACTAAGGAAGCCATTTGAAATTGATAGAACTCTTTAAGAAATGTCCCGAAATCTAGGAGTGAATTCGGGGAGCTTGGGTACGCGGGTATATCAAGCTCAGCAGGATCTCTAAAAATGAGTTGCAATACAGGGATAAACAATACCAGCGAAAGCAGATTGAAAATAACGAACAGCAAGTTGCATACAACAACAAGTATTGCAATACCTTTGTATACAAACGTATACCTGATAATTTCTTTAAGGTCTTTCAAGGAGGCACAAAGATACATTTTGTTAAGACAAGGTAAAAGACCTCGCGAAGATTCGTAACTTTGACGCAATGAGCAGTATAAGACAGCAAAAAATAGAGGCCGCCATTCGTCAAGAATTATCAAGTTTCCTATTGACGAAAGCAAGTGAAATAACCTTAGGTGCAATGGTATCTGTAACTGTGGTTCGGGTTACAGCTGATTTATCATTGGCGCGATGTTATCTTAGTGTTTTCGCCCATCAAGAACCGCAGCGCGTATTGCAATCCATTGAGTCAAATACAGGGGTAATTAGAAGAGAAGTTGGTAACCGACTCAAAAACATGCGTAAAATACCGAGTTTGCGATTTTTCTTGGATGATTCATTGGATTATGCAGATCAAATAGACAAGTTGCTGAAAAAGTGAAACTTCGCACCGTATTTTTTATTGCAACCCGCTTATTAATTTCAAGACAAAAAAAAACTGCCGTATCGGTAATTTCTTGGATTGCTGTTCTTGGCATGTTGGTTTCTGCGGCTGCCATGGTTATTTTACTCTCTGCCTTTAATGGAATTGAAGGAATGATCGAAGGATTGTACACGGAATTTGATCAGGAGATTATTGTGCGGCCTAGAGAAAGCAAGAAAATCCATCCAGATTCTTTAAAACAACTTGTCTCTTTTTCAGAACAACTTCAAGGCGTAGAACGAACAAGTTTATTTATTCAAGAGCGAATAATTCTCCGTAAGAAAAAGAAGTGGGCAAATGCAGAATTGTGGGCAGTAGAACCATCATTCAATCAAATGGCCAAGTTGTACACACGCGAACATTTAATCAATGGAAGAGTGGCTGAAAATGAAAACCAATCATTGATTGGTGTGGGACTTAAATATAAACTTGGCTTGCGTTCCATGGATTTAATGCCGGAGTCTGCCGTATTGTATATTCTGCGCCAAGACCGTAAAATCCGAATAGGAAAATCGCCCTTTTTCCAGCAAAACATAGCGGTTGTTGGCGCGATGGATTACAATAAAGAAGTTAATGATCAAATTTTATTGGTTTCCTTGAGCTTTGCAAAAGGGTATTTTAATGATGAGGTTAGCGGACTGTTAATCCAGACTCAAATCAACCGTCGATCAGCTGTAAATACTATCCTAAACAACAAGTTTGGCAAGCAATTTACGATTAAAACTAACCTAGAAAAGAATGAATTAATTTTCAAAACAAGTAATTCAGAAAAACTTATTGTAGTTGTTATTTTAGTATTTGTTTTCATTTTGTCGCTATTCAATCTTTCTGCTTCCTTAACAATGACCTTTCTAGAGAAAAAATCACAACTCAACACCATGTATTCTTTAGGTTTAAGTTCTGTTGATGTGAAACGTGTATTTATAGTGTTAGGACTTATCATTGTGGGTTTCGGTGTCTTTATGGGCTTAGGGTTAGGTTCCTTATTAGTTTTCCTTCATGAACAACTGCATTTAATAACGATTCCAGGCACCCTCAACGCATTCCCTTCAAAATTTGACGTTTTACAGGTGTTGTCCTTGCTTTTTCTGCTAATAAGCCTCGGTTTTGTTGCAACGTTTATTACAACATCATTTTTAATGAAATCGAGAGAAAAAGCATAATTGTTTTTGCATTCGGATTAATTTAATTCCGTATATTTGCGCCCAAAATAAACACACGATTTATAATGATTAAAGGTAGAATTTCTCAGGTTATTGGTCCGGTAGTGGACGTTGCATTTGATAACGGTTCCGCACTTCCAACTATTTACGACGCACTCGAAGTAAGAAAAAAAGACGGTACACGTGTTGTGTTGGAGGTTCAGGCACACGTTGGTGAAAATGCTGTTAGAGCAATATCAATGGACTCAACCGATGGATTTACACGGGGAATGGAGGTAACATCTACGGGTAGCGCGATTAAAATGCCCATTGGCGATAAAATCAAAGGACGCCTATTCAATGTAGTTGGTGATGCAATTGATGGGATTAATGATGTAGACGCGTCTAATGGTTTACCAATTCACCGTGAAGCACCTAAATTTGAAGATTTATCTACCGCTTCAGAAATATTATTTACAGGAATCAAGGTTATTGATTTAATTGAACCTTATGCTAAAGGAGGTAAAATTGGTCTTTTCGGTGGGGCCGGTGTAGGTAAAACCGTATTGATTCAGGAATTGATTAATAACATTGCTAAGGGACACGGCGGACTTTCTGTGTTTGCAGGAGTTGGTGAGCGTACGCGTGAAGGAAATGACTTGCTTCGAGAGATGTTAGAGGCAGGAATTATTAAATATGGTGATGCCTTTATGCACTCTATGGAAGAAGGCGGCTGGGATCTTACAAAAGTTGACCTTGAGGAAATGAAAGAATCAAAAGCAACCTTTGTATTTGGTCAGATGAATGAGCCTCCTGGCGCACGTGCACGTGTGGCATTGTCCGGATTAACAATTGCTGAGTATTACCGTGATGGTGAAGGTGATGGACAAGGAAAAGATATCTTATTCTTCGTAGACAACATTTTCCGATTTACGCAAGCGGGTTCAGAAGTTTCTGCTCTTCTTGGACGTATGCCTTCTGCCGTAGGTTATCAGCCAACATTGGCTACAGAGATGGGGGCAATGCAAGAGCGAATTACCTCTACAAAGAACGGTTCAATTACATCGGTTCAAGCGGTTTATGTACCTGCGGATGACCTTACGGATCCGGCTCCGGCAAATACCTTTGCCCACCTAGATGCCACTACTGTACTTTCTCGTAAAATTTCAGAACTTGGTATCTATCCTGCCGTTGATCCATTGGATTCTACATCGCGAATTTTAACGCGTGAAATCGTTGGGGATGCGCACTATGATTGTGCTCAACGTGTAAAAGTAACCTTACAGCGATATAAAGAACTTCAAGATATTATTGCCATTTTAGGAATGGATGAGCTTTCTGAAGAGGATAAGTTAATTGTACACAGAGCACGTCGCGTGCAACGATTTTTATCTCAACCGTTCCATGTTGCCGAGCAATTTACGGGGATACCTGGTGTATTTGTTGATATCAACGATACCATTACAGCATTTAACGAAATCTTAGATGGTAAGTACGACCAATATCCAGAAGCTGCATTTAACCTGAAAGGGGGAATACATGAAGTGGTAACTGCTGGTGAAAAAATGTTAGCTGAAGCATAATGATTTTAGATATCCTAACTCCAGAAGCCCTTGTTTTTCATGGCGCTGTAGACGCTGTTAAAATGCCGGGAATTGAAGGTGAATTTCAAGTATTAAATGGTCACGCGGCGATAATTTCTGCATTAAAGGCGGGGACAGTGATTATTGATGTTGCTCAGGCCACTCCTGAAATTACAGAGAAATTAACGAAAACAACAGACTCCAATAAATTTAGTTTTGAAATCAAGGGCGGTGTGGCTGAAATGCTTGGCGATAAGATTGTTTTATTAGCTGATTAGGCTGTTAAGACATGTTAACTTGCTCCTTTGTTTTGGGTGAAGCGCCTTACTTTATTTATATTCGTGCAAATTAAACCATAATTAAGGTGCCAAAGCAACTCGATTCATCAAATATTCCCAAGCATATTGCAATCATTATGGATGGAAATGGACGGTGGGCAAGAGCGAAAGGTCATGATCGTCTTTATGGTCATTCAAGTGGAGTTGATTCCGTTCGTGAAACTCTAAAGGCCGCGGTTGAATTCGGTGTCAAACACTTAACCTTATATGCATTTTCAGCTGAAAACTGGGGTAGACCACAGGAGGAGATAGATGGCTTAATGGAACTATTAGTTGCCTCTATCCATGGAGAATTACCGGTTTTAAATGAAAATGGAGTAAAACTTACAACCATTGGAGATGTAAGTAAGTTACCTGCTGCCTGCATCGAGAGTTTAAGTGAAGCAGTTAATGCAACGTCAAAAAACGATAAAATTAATTTGATTTTAGCGCTTAATTATTCCTCTAGAGAAGAAATTGTTACCGCAACAAAAAAAATAGTACAGCGGGTACTTGATGGAGCGTTAGCCCCGGATAAAATTAATATACAGGAGTTTCAACAGGCGCTCTACACGGCCGATATACCCGATCCAGAACTTGTTATTCGAACGAGCGGGGAGCACCGCGTAAGCAATTTTTTACTTTGGCAATTGGCTTATGCGGAACTGCACTTTACACCTGTGTTTTGGCCAGAATTTCGTAGAGCGCATTTAATGGAAGCTATTTATGATTATCAACGCAGAGAGCGCCGCTTTGGAAAAACATCAGAACAAGTAATTTTAGAAAAATGAGAATTCTAGTATATATATTCTTGATCTGTTGTTCCACGGTATTTGGGCAGTTTATCAATAACACTTCAGATTTTTCAGTCCCTACCGAATATGAAATTGGACCTGTACGAGTTGTTGGTGCTGATAATTTCGATCAGCAAGCCATAAAAGCTGTTGCAGGGCTGAGACAAGGACAGAAAATCACGATACCTGGTGACCAACTGAGTAAAGCGATTAGAAACCTTTGGGAAGAAGAATTGTTCTCTGATATTTCAATTGTATTAGACAAGGAAATTCAAGGCGTAGTGTATTTATCGATTCATTTAAAGGCACGACCTAAATTGTCTCATTTTAAGTTCAGAGGAATTCCGAAGCGTGAGGCAGATAAACTGCGCGAGGAATTGGATTTGTTCTCAGGAAAAACAATTACAGAAAATTTATTATTTCAAACCGACGCTAAAATTCGAGGATATTTTAGAGAGAAAGGTTTTTACTCCATTGCTGCGGATATTACCCGGATTAAGGATACCATAATGAATGACTCTGAGATTTTTGTTATCAATATTGAACGGGGTGAAAAAGTTGGAATTAAAGAAATTCAACTTGAAGGTGCTGAAAGTGTTGCAACGTGGAAGTTGTATATGGCAATGAAAGACACCAAAAAGAAGTCTATTTTGCGGATATTCAAACGTTCAAAATTTACAGTATCTACCTATGAAAAAGATAAAAAAGCCCTGATTGAAAAGTTCTATGCGGCTGGATTACGAGATGCACAAATAGTAAGTGATACGGTGTATTTTCAAGACCCGAAAAACTTAATTGTTCGCATTACCATTAACGAGGGGAGCAAATATTATTTTGGTGATTTTGAGTGGTTTGGCAATAGTAAATACCGTTCTAGTTTTCTTGATTCTGTAATTGGCATTAAAAAGGGTGATGTATATAATAAAACACTGTTGGACAAACGCTTGAATGGTGGAGAGGATGGCAGGGATATTAATTCCTTGTACATGAATAAGGGCCACCTGTTTTTTCAAATTTATCCTGTAGAAACAGGCGTTACCGGTAATTTCATCAATTATCAATTTAGAATTTATGAGGGTAAGGAAGCCAGGTATGGAGAGATAACTGTTATTGGAAATACCAAAACCAACGACCAGGTAATTTACCGCGAAATTCGAACGAAGCCGGGTGATTTGTTTAATAAGGAGGACATCATGCGGACACAGCGGGAGTTGTCTCAACTCGGATTTTTCAACGACCAAACCATGAAGGTTAATCCCATGCCTAACCCAGAAAAAGGAACGGTTGATATTCAATATGTTGTAGAAGAAAAATCTTCCGATCAAATTGAATTATCGGGTGGGTATGGTGGCGCTGGTCCAACAGGATCCGGACGTGTCATTGGCACCCTAGGCTTAACATTTAATAATTTTTCCACCAAGAATTTTTTCAAAAAATCAGCTTGGTCTCCGCTTCCGGGTGGCGATGGTCAACGTCTTTCTATTCGAGCGCAATCTAATGGACGATTTTATCAAGGCTATACTTTTTCATTTACTGAACCATGGTTAGGGGGTAAAAAACCAAATGCACTTTCGTTTTGGATAAATAATACGGCATTATCTTCCAACGGCTTTATACGTACTAATCCAGCCTACAATGGAATTTCAATTACCGGGGTTGGGGTAGGACTACAACGAAGAAAAAAAATCCCAGATGACTATTTTACCGCGTATTATGAATTGAGTTATCAGTATTATGATGTGGTGAATGATTTCAGGTTTCCGTTATTTCCTAAAGGGTATTCTAACGATATCGCGTTGAAATATGTGCTACAACGATCTTCCGTTAGCGCACCCATTTATCCACAAAGTGGATCGAATTTTACCTTGACAGCAAAATCAACATTACCCTATTCCTATTTCCAGAAAGGATTAGATTATTCGAAAATGTCCATCGCAGAAAAGTACCTGTATTTAGAGTATTTCAAATTTAAATTTACAGGGGAATGGTATTTACCTCTAACGGCGAATAGAAAGCTTGTCCTAATGCCACGCTTTGGCTTTGGTTATATTGGTGCCTATACCGCGGCGAAAGGGGTTACACCATTCGATCGTTTTACGATGGGAGGAAGTGGATTAACAGGGGTTAACCAGCTTGGAGGACGTGAAATCATTGCACTTCGTGGATATGAAGATCAAGCGATTTCATCCGCTGGATCCGATCCGATCATTGCAAAATATACGCTTGAGTTACGTTATCCGATTTCATTGAATCCCCAAGCAACCTTTTATGTTACTGGATTCTTAGAAGCAGGAAACACCTATCCAGATTTGAAAAACTTTAACCCATTCAACGTTAAACGAGCAGCAGGAGTTGGAATTCGAGTGTTCCTTCCGATGTTCGGAATGTTAGGCCTTGATTATGGGTTGGGCTTCGATAAATTAGATTCTTGGGGCTCTGGATATAATGGTCCATCCGATGCCTCAATTACAACAAAAGGATTTTATCCAAAGCTAAGTTTCACGATTGGCATGAACCTTGGTGAATTGTAAAATTTGATAATATTATTGTAAATTCGCCGTTCGCAGTCAAAAAACACACATGAGATCATTGCACGTAGTTATTTTCCTGATGATGGCCCTGTTTACAAAAGTAAACGCTCAGTCTTTTGCCTTCATAGATTCTGATTATATGTTGAATAGCATTCCAGAATATGCCGAATCTAAAGCAAAACTTGATAAACTCGCCGAAACTTGGACAAAGGATATTGAAGACCGGTTCAATGTAATAAAAACGCAAAAAGAAAATTTTAACAAGGAAGAGATTTTATTACCGGCAGAGGAAAAAGCAAAACGGAAATCAGAAATAGAAAAATTAGAAAAAGAAACCTTGGAGCTTCAGACCCAACGGTTTGGATTGAATGGAGATTATTTCATGAAACGCCAGGAATTAATTAAACCAATTCAAGACCGAATCTATACAGCCATGAAGAAAGTTGCTAAATCAGAAGGGTATACCTTTGTTTTTGATAAAGCCAATCAAAGTAATTTGATTTATGCCGATAAAGAAGCCGATATTAGCAACACTGTTTTGGAAGAAATGGGAATTACAAAAGAATAAACTTAAACACGTAAACATGAAACAAATTGTATTAGTTATTGCTACCGTCTTAATGACAGTGACCTTAAATGCTCAAATGAAAATCGCTCATGTGAATTCACAAAGCTTGTTAGATTCGTTACCTTCTTATTTGAAAGCGGAGTCTGATTTAAAGAAATTTCAAGACGATGGTGTGGCGGAGTTATCGGTACTAGAAAAGCAAATCAATGATGCCTATGTTCGCTTGGATGGGATTAAAGGTGACTTAACCCCAACCATGTTAAAAATTGAACAAGAGAAAATCATGGGATTAGAACAACGTTATCAGCAAACGCAATCTTTGCTTCAACAACAACTTCAAACCTTGGCGAATGATTATAATCAACCAATCCTTGACAGACTTCAAAAAGCAGTAGAAATTGTTGCAGATCGAAAGAAAGTAAATTATGTACTTGATGTTTCTAAACTTTTATATTCAAAGACAGGCATTGACATTACGGCTGAGGTTAAATCTGAATTAGCCCGTTTAGATGCGGAAGCAATGAAGAAGTAAGAACCTATAAAGAATTAAAAGGGGCTTTTGCCCCTTTTTTTATACCTTTATTTTGTGGAACGGAAAGGAAAAATAGGTGTTTTTGATTC
>JACCDP010173682.1_pt1 | contig 14772 bp, 18 predicted proteins | sample 7445841 | NCBI WGS metagenome assembly JACCDP01 (sample SAMN15323441, study PRJNA562643) | freshwater metagenome | isolation source: river surface water | place: USA:Blue River Watershed | collected 2017-08-17 | reverse complement strand
TATTGTTGTGTCTAATTTTGCTAAAAAAGGTTTTGATAATGGTGTGTTTACAGCAACAGATCAAAGAACTGGTCAACAGATTCCAAATTTTAAAGTAACAACACCAATTGAAGTTGTTAATTATTCTGTTAGAAAGAATGAGACTACTGATATTAATTTAGATATTACAACTGATTTTAATTTTCTTGTTGTAGCGCAAGCAGGACCAAGAAAAAACTTTGCAAATACTCTTAAATGGTTTGTCGAAGAATTTAAAAATGAAAATGTTGGTCTTGTTTGTAAAACACATCTTGCAGGAGCATCACAAATAGATAGAGAGGCAATAACTAATAACATTCAACAAATTCTTGCTCCCTATAAAGATAGAAAATGTAAGGTCTATCTTCTTCACGGTGATATGACTGACGCAGAAATGGCTTCTCTTTATAAACATCCAAAAATTAAAGCTTTAATATCACTTTCTCATGGCGAAGGGTTTGGTCTACCATTATTTGAAGCTGCTGGATATGGACTTCCTATAATTACAACTGAGTGGTCTGGTCATACAGATTTTATGTATTGTGAAAATAAAGAAGGCAAAGTTAAACCACATTTTGCAAGAGTAGACTTTACACTTCAACCAGTGCAACCAGAAGCGTTGTGGGAAGGGGTAATTGAAAAAGATACTATGTGGGCATTTCCTGTTGGAGCATCTGCCAAATCTCAAATGAGAGCAGTTTACAAGGATTGGGATAGATACCGTGGACAAGCTAAACGTTTAGCAGCTCATATTGAAAAAGAATTCGCAACTGACAAGATTTATGATCAATTTATTAAAATATTAGGGGTCGAACAAGAAAACAAAATAGATATAGATAGCTGGTTTAACCAATTAAACTCAGAACTCATTCATAATGAATAATATAATTTATATTTCAGATTTTTTTGCTGATGAAATACTTGGTGGCGGCGAACTAAACGATAATGAACTAATAAATATATTTATTAATAAAGGCATAAATATAATAAAGTTTAAATCATCACAAATAAACCAAGAAATACTAAAAAAGTATAAAACTAATCATTTTATAATTTCAAATTTTGTATCATTATCTGAACAGTCTAAAAATTTTTTAATTAATGAATGTAGATATATAATATACGAACATGATCACAAATATTTAAGAAATAGAAATCCTGCAATTTATGAAGAATATAAAGCACCACAAGAACAAATTATAAATTTAAATTTTTATTCAAAAGCAAAAGCTATTCTTTGTCAATCAAATTTTCACAAACAAATAATTTATAAAAATTTATTATTAGAAAATATTATAAATTTAAGTGGTAATTTGTGGCCTTTAGAAACATTAAACTTTATTAATAGTATTAATTCCAATACAAAAGATGAAAGTTATGCAATTCTTAATTCTAATGTTGATCATAAAAATACGTTAGAAGCAATAAAATATTGTAATTATAAAAATTATAAATATGATTTAGTATCAGATAATAATCATAAAAATTTTCTGTTAAAACTTAATAGAAATAAAACTTTAATTTTTCTTCCAAAAACACCAGAAACTTTATCAAGATTAGTTGTTGAAAGTAGAATGTTAAATTTAGAAACCATATGTAATAAGAATGTTGGTGCTGTTTATGAAACCTGGTTTCATTTAAAAGGTGAATCTTTAGTTAATTATATGATTGAAAAAAGAGAAATAATTTATAAAATTGTTTTGGAGAATTTAATTGAATAAATTTTTAATAATTTGTCCATTTTATAATGTAGAGAAATGGATTGATAAAACTATAAAATCTATATTATTACAAGAATATGAAAATTATAGATGTTTATTAATAAATGATAATTCTAATGATAATTCTTTAAAAATAGCAAAAAATTTGATTAGTTTAAATAATAAATTTATAATTGTAGATAATGATAATAGAAATTTTTCATTAAAAAACATTTATGAAGGAATACACAAACATTCTTTAGATGATAAAGAAATAATAATAATTTTAGATGGTGATGATTTCTTTTCTAATAAAAATGTTCTTAATATTTTAAATGATGTTTATAAAAAAACAAATTGTTTATTAACGTATGGAAGTTATGTTAACTTATCTAACAAAACTAGAGGTAAATTTTCAAAAAAAATACCACAACATATTATAGAAAATAATATGTTTAGAAATTATGAATGGTGTACCTCTCATTTGCGTTCATTTAAAGCAGGGTTGTTTAAAAAAATAAATATTAATGATTTAAAAGATAAAAATAATAATTTTTATACAATAACTGGTGATTTAGCTATTATGTTTCCTATGTTAGAACTGGCATCTAATAGAACTGAGTATATAGATGAAATATTATATATATGGAATGATTTAAACATTTTAAATGATCACAAAAAAGATAATTCTTTTCAAATTGAAATAGAAAAAGAAATAAGAAGTAAAGCAAAATATGAGGAACTATATGATATCTAATACTTCAATTGGACATTATGGTAGATTAGGAAATCAAATATTTCAATATGCACTTTTAAAAGTTGTTGGAATAAAAAATAATTATGAAGTTGTTTTACCACAAGATAACGAAACTAACGTAATGATTGGCAGGTATAATCCATCTGACAATAAAATTGATACATATAGATTAGATTTATATGAATGCTTTAAAATAAATGATAAAAAAGCACCTATAAGTCAAATAACAACACACACTACATATAATGAAAAACATATGCACTTTGACCCAGAAGTATTTAATGTAAAAGATGGAACTAATTTTCACGGATATTATCAGTGTGCTGATTATTTTTACGAATACGAAGATGAATTAAAAAAATCACTTTCTTTTAATGATAATATAGAACAAATTTGTGAAAGATATATCAAACAAATAAAGAATGCAAAAAATGTAAAAAATGTAACTACTGTTCATGTTAGAAGAGGCGATGGGGTAGTTGATCAAGGAAAATATCAAGTTTTATTGTCTATACAATATTATAAAAATTTAATTTCTAAACTTAGAAATAACAATAATATATTTTTAATAATTTCTGATGATATAAATTGGTGTAAGCAACACTTTAATGAAAATGATGTAGTGCTTTCACAGGTCAGTTCTATGCCAATATCCATTTCTAAACATTTAATAGATTTTTGTCTTCTATCAAAAGGAGATGCCATTATAATGGCAAATAGTTCTTATAGCTGGTGGGCTGCTTGGCTAAGTAAAGCACAAAATATTTATTGTCCAGATAAGTGGTGGGGAACTTTGAATTCTCATTTTGATGAAACAAGCTTAAGACATAAAAAATGGAGTTTAATTAATGTTGAATAAAATAAGAATAGATGTAGGGCTTTCTTATTCTGCGCCTTGCAGCTTTGATTGGTTAAAAAAAGATAAAAATTTAATTGTTCATGGATTTGAACCAAGTCCAAAAAATATTAATTTAATTAAAAAAACAGAAAATTTTAATTTATTTGCAGATAGATTTGTATTGCATGAATATGGGCTATCAAATTGTGAAAGTGACCAAATAGTAAAATTTTATGAAACAGAAGTTGATTCTGGCTGTAGTAGTTATTTCCACCCAAATAGTAATTTAAATATACCATTTAATACAATTGATGTATTAATAAAAAATGCTAACGTTATGTTTGACCTAACAAACAATTGCACAATAGAATTATTAAAGATTGATACCCAAGGTAATGATTATAATATTCTACAAACAATTCAAAATAAATTAAATAATATTGTATTTTTAGATGTAGAATTAGAAGCAAATCAATATATTTTAAACCATGATTATCAAAATTTAAAATTAATTAATTTTATAGAACTTAATAATTTTAAATTAGTTGAAATAACTAATGGAAATGGTAGGTTTTATAATAAATCTTTTATTGACGAAATCAATAAAGGTGTGTATAATAATAATACAATTTATCCATTTGATTAAAAGGAAATTATGACTGAAAGCATAACATTTATTCTCCCAACCAGAAACGATGAATATTCTTGTTCATCTGAGAATAAAGAGGAAGAACAAATAAAAAAAATATTATTACCTATAATTTCATCAAAAATAAATTTTCCAAATAGTAAGTTTATTATTGTTGAATATTGTCCAAAACCAGATAAAAAATCTATTAAAGAATTATTGAAAAATAAAATTAATAATGTAAAAATTGTAACAATAAAAAATAATTTACAACACGATTTAGAGAATGATTTTACAAATAAAAAAATGAATTTTTATGAACATGTTTCTAAACATATTGGTATTTTAGTATCTGACACAAAATATATTTGTGTATTAAATCAAGATGTTATATTATCTAATAAAAATATTAATATTTTATTAGATAACTTAAAACAAGATAAGATTTGTTTAGCTAAAAAATGTAAAATTTCTTATGATTGTATGAAATTAGAAATAAAAGATATTTTATCAAATGTATATAATAATAATTATAATTATACCGAAGTTGGTCTTTGGGGTAATGGTGATTTTTTGATGTTATCAAAAGAATTATATAATAAAATTGGTGGTTTATTAATGGCCCATCAAAATTGGGCAATAGATAATGAAATCTTATTAAGAAGTGGTTTATTAGATATGAACAATTTGATATCTAAAACTAATGTACAATTTACAAGACCATATGAAATAATATGTCCTCAGCATATGACAGACGGATTAGATAGACCATTTGTTGGTGATATTTCCGACCCTTATGCTAAAAATGCAAAATTAATTTCACAAAATATTGTTGATAAAATTAACAATTTAAATTATGTTGAAAAAATTGAGGAAATATAAAATATGATGGAAAGAATACAAAACAGACCTTGGCCTTCTTGGGGCTATGCAAACGAAATTGGTTGTTCAAATGATAAAGAAGATGATTTTTTTATTGAATTACTACAAAATAAAAAAAATGGATTTATTGTTGATGCTGGAGCTTGTGATGGTGTAACAGGTTCTAATTCATTCAAACTTATAAACGAATATAATTGGAAAGCACTTTTAATAGAATGTAATAAACAAGCAGTTAATTATTTAGAATATCTTTATTGTGACAATCCTAATGTATTTATTGAAAATATTGCTGTTGCTTTAGAAGCAGGAACACAACAATTTTATTTTTCATATTCTCCTGGTACACATTCTATTAGTAAGGAATTTGTAACCGAAGGAATGCATTCTTCTGATTTTACAGGTAACTCAACAGAAGTAGAATGTGAAACATTAAATAATATAATTTTTAAAAAAATAAAAGATCAAAAAATTGATATACTATCAATAGATATTGAAGGTATGGACTTACATATTGTTAAGCACTTTAACTTTTCAATAAACAAACCAAGCATAGTTTGTGTTGAATGGCCTTCTGGTACAAGAAATAGAGATTATAATGTTGTAAATAAAAATAATTTTAATATAGAATTGATAAATGAAATGAAGAATAAAAATTTTAAATTTGTTAAATCAACTTATAGTAATGCTATATTTTATAATAGTGAATGGTTATGAAAATATATATATTTGACTTAGATCACACTTTGTGTGATACAAAAAGAAAAGAAAATGGTGATTGGGATTACATCGGCTCTATTCCTTATGAAGAAAGAATTAAAAAAGTTAATGACTTATATGATGCAGGTAATAGGATCATAATAGAAACAGCAAGGGGCTGTGTATCTAAAAGAAATTGGTATTTAGAAACATATAATCAACTTGTATCGTGGAATCTTAAATTTCATGAACTGAGAACGGGTGTTAAATTTGCAGCAGATTTTTATATCGATGATAAAGCAATAAATTCAGAAGATTTCTTTAGGAAGTAATATGGGTGTAGTAAACAGCGTAATAAAAAAGCAACCATTAATTATAAAACAAATATTTTATAATCTTGTTCCATTTGAATATAGATATGGTGATGAATTTAGAAAAACATATAATGAAATAATGAATAATTTAAGTTTACCTACGGAAAAACTTAAAGAAAAACAATTTCAAGAATTAAAGAAATTATTAATTCATTCTAAAGAAAATGTTAAATATTATAATAAACTTTTTTCTGATTATAGTTTTGATCCTTATAAATTTCAAGATTTTAAAGATATTGAAAAATTACCATATTTAACAAAAGATATAATAAAAGAAAATTATCAAGATTTAATAGCTAATAACTTTAAAGATAAAAAATTATATACTCTCAAAACATCTGGCTCTACTGGCAAAAAATTAGAATTTGCAGCTACAGATGATGTGTTTAAAAAAGAAGCTGCATTTATTCTAAGAGCGTATAAAGTTCATGGAGCAACATTATACGATAAACCAAGTATATGGTTAAGAAGATATGTACCAGATACAAATGCTTCTTTATGGAATTATGATTATGAGCTTAAAAGGCTTTATATGTCTGCATATCATTTAAATCAAAATACTTTAGATAGTTATATAAAAGAAATAAATAAAAGAGATTATCATACATTAGTTGGATATCCTTCAAGTATTTACGCTTTTGCTTGTGCATTAGAAGAATCGGGAAAGAAAATTAATATCAAAGCAATACATACAGCTTCTGAAATGATGCTACCTCAGTGGAGAGAAAAAATAAATGAAGTATTTGGTATTAATGTAAAATCTCATTATGGTCAAATGGAAAAAGTTTCATTATTTATACAAAACAAAGATGATGAAATTTATAGTGATTGTATCGATTACTCTTATAATGAATTTGTAAACGAAAACAATCAAAATGTTGTAGTTGGAACTGGATTTTTAAACTATGCTATGCCATTTATTAGATACAAAACTAATGATACTATAGAAATACAAGGGTTTGATGCAAAAGTTGGTCTACCAAAAATAATTAAACAAGTTAATGGAAGATGTGATGATATACTCATTTCAACAGATGGATCAAGATTACCAGGAGTCAATTTTTATACTATGATGTATAAAATTGATGGTGTGAAAATGTTTCAAATAATCCAAAAATCAAGAGACAATATTATATTTAAACTTGTAAAGAATGAAACTTTTAACAATAATACTTTAAATTTAATTGAGAATGGATTGAAAAATAGAATTGGAAATGTTAATATATCATTTGACTTTGTAGATGAAATTGAAAGAAGTAAAACTACAGGCAAAGTAAGGTGTATATTTAATGAAATACAATAAAAATATAGATAATATTGAACCATATATTGTTTCAAAAGGTGCAGAATTATCCGACAACGAACAACAAGAATGGCTTAAACTTGATTGGAACGAAGCAACAACACAACCAAATCCACAAGTAATACAAGATATTAAATTATTTTGTGAACGTAATAAATTATTTAATTACCCAGATGTTTTAGCCCTTGAGTTAAAAGAACAAATTGCAAAATATAATAATATAAGTCCTAAAGACATAGAATTATTTAATGGCTCTGATTCAGCCTTAAATACTATATTCTCCGTTTTTATAGATAACTCAAATGTTTTATTATTTGAGCCAACTTACACACAAGTTAAGCCATTTATTATTTTACATGGTGGTAAAATAATAAGCTCAGAAATTCAAAATATATTTACTTCCCATAATTATAATTTTGAAGATATAAAAAAAGCAGATATTATCTATATTGTGAATCCTAATAATCCAACAGGAAATGCAATAAGCAGAAAAACAATTTTAGAATTAGCAAATCAATATAAAAATAAGTTATTTATTATAGACGAAGCTTATTGCGAGTTTTCTGATATAACAGTAGTACAAGATGTTACTAAATTTGAAAATATTATTGTTACAAGGACATTTTCAAAAGCATTTGCATTAGCTGGAACAAGATTAGGCTATATCGCTTCTAATCAAAATATACTAAATTTAATTAATAAAGTTAGAAACAGTAAGGATATAAATTCAATTGCTCAGGTAGCTGCAACGTCTTCGTTAAAGAATATTGAATATATAAAAAATTATTGTAAAGAAGTAAAACTAGCAAAGCAATATTTTATTAAATGTTTAAGAGAGCTAAACTATCAAGTTGCTGATAGCCAATCAAACTTTGTTTTAATTAAAGTAAATAATTCTAAACAATTTGTTCAATTCTTAAATGACAATAAAATTTTAATTAGAGATAGAAGTAACTTGATTAATTTAAATAATTGTGTTAGAATTACAATTGGTAACATTACTCAAATGAATAGAGTAATAAATATAATTAAGGATTATAAAAATGAATAAAGTATCTTTTATTGGATTAGGTAAGTTAGGTTTACCTTTAGCAACTTGTATGGCTAAAAATGGTATAAGTATAGTTGCACTAGATGTAAATAATAAAGTCATAGAAAGCTTAAATAACGTTAAAGCTCCATTTTATGAAACAGATCTTCAAAAGAATATTGAGCTTGCAAAAGAAAATATAGTTTATAGCTTAAATTATGACTTAGCAAAAGATACAAATACCACAATAATTTTAGTTAATACACCATCTAATAAAAAAGATGGATCGTTTTCAAACCTATATATTGAACAAGCTTTAACAGAAGCTTGTAAAAGAGTAAAAGACAAATCTACATATCATCTTTTTGTAATCAGTAGCACAGTAATGCCAGGATCAATACAAGATAGCTTTATTCCTTTAATAGAAACAAATACAAATTGGAAATTAAACAAAGAATATGGACTTTGCTATATTCCAGATTTTGTTGCTCTTGGAACAATTATCAAAGATTTTGAAAATCCAGAATTTGTTGTTTTAGGACAAAGCGACCAAAAAGCTGGCGATAAAGCACTTGAATTATATTCTAAAGTATTTGTGAACAATCCACCAGTAAAGAGAATGTCGCTAATAGAAGCAGAAATAGCAAAAATTAGTTTAAATGCTTATATCTGTACAAAGATTAGTTTTTCTAATTTCTTAACAAGAGTTTGTGAAAAATTTGATAATGTAAATGTTGATAATATAACAGAATCTATTGGAATTGATAAAAGAATATCGCCACACTATTTTAAAGGTGGTTTATCTTTTGGTGGAACTTGTTTCCCAAGAGATACATGGGCTTTTATGAAAATGTCCGAAAAATTGGGTATTAAAGCACATCATATCGAAGCAGCAGAAAAACTTAATCAAGAACAAGATAGACATTTACTTGACAAAGTTATAAAAGTAGTTTTAGATAATAACTTATCAAATGAAATCTCTATTTTAGGTTTAGGGTTTAAAAACAACACACCAGTTATTAATGAATCTGCTTCTATAAAATTAATAGAAAAATTATTAAATATGAATTACAAAATTCACGTTTATGATCCTGTGGAAGAAGCAGTGGATAATACTAAACAAGTATTTTCAAATAAAATAGAATATTACAATACACCACAAGAATGCGTTAATAGTTCAAAATTATGTGTTGTAATTAATTTTAATAAACAATATAAAGATTTGACAAATTGGTCAAAAGATGGATATATAATTGATTGTTGGAGAAGTATAACTTCTAATTCAAACAATATATTTTATATAGGAAAATAAATATGAAAAAAGCATTAGTACTGGGTGCAGGTGGCTTTATTGGCTCCCACCTTGTTAAACGTTTAAAATCAGAAGGTTATTGGGTTCGCGGAGTTGATGTTAAAGTCCCAGAATTTTCAAAATCTCAAGCAGATGAATTTATACTTGGAGATTTAAGAAATCCGATAGTTTGTGATTCTGTTGTTGATTATGAAGTTGATGAAATATATCAATTAGCAGCAGATATGGGTGGTGCTGGTTATGTATTTACTGGCGACCACGATGCAGATATTATGCACAATTCTGCTATTATAAATCTCAACATTATGGAACAAGCAGTAAAGAAAAAGGTAAAGAAGATATTCTATAGTTCCTCTGCTTGTATGTATCCAGCATATAATCAAGAAGATGAATCAAATCCTGTATGTTCTGAACCATCGGCTTATCCAGCAGCACCAGATTCAGAATACGGTTGGGAAAAGTTATTTAGTGAACGTATATTCTTAGCTCTTATGAGAAATTATGGAATTCAAGTTCGTGTTGCTCGCTATCACAATATATTTGGACCAGAAGGAACTTGGCATGGTGGTAGAGAGAAATCACCAGCAGCTTTGTGTCGTAAAGTTTCAGAAGCTTCAAATGGTTCATTAATTGAAGTTTGGGGTGATGGAAAACAAACCCGATCTTTTATGTATATTAATGAATGTGTAGAGGCAACAAGACGTTTGATGGATTCTGATTTTACAGGTCCAGTAAATATTGGCTCTGAAGAAATGATTGCTATCAACGATTTAGCCCAAATGGTTATTGATATTTCTGGTAAGCAACTTACAATCAATAATATTCCTGGTCCTGTAGGAGTTAGAGGTAGAAATTCTGATAATAAACTTTATAAAGAAAAGATTGGTTGGGAAACACAAAAGAAATTAATAGATGGTATTCGTTCAACATATTCGTGGATTGATGAACAAGTAAAAAATAATAGATATTCAGATAACGATCTTAAAGTATTACTTAAATTAGGAGAATAAAATGACACTTTCAAATCAAGCAGTAGGAGCAATTATGTTAGCTCTTCAAAAATCACTCATGGAACAATCCGATATAGTTCCTGTTCTTCGCGAGTTTGACTTGGTAGAAACAGGCGACGGATTGGTTGTTACAAACCCTCCAATTCTCTCTATGGATTCCGTAGAGCCTAACTAATGCCAAGATACTCTTACACTTGTACAAGCTGTGAGAGCACTGTAGAAGCCTCTCATTCAATCAATGAGAGGCTTTCTTGTTGTGACTCTTGTGGTACAGACACCTTAAAGAAAAATCTGTCAATTCCAACAATAATCAAGCAACCAGAAACCAATAATTTGACAAGTAATAAAAATGGTGCTATAGTTAAAGAGAAGATCGAAGAATTTAAAAAAGATCTTAAAGAACAAAAACAACAATTAAAGAATAGGGACTTATGATTACTTTATCAATCTTATTGTTAATATCAATTACAATAAATGGCTTGTTATTTTGGTATACCAGAAAACTGTTAGAAAAGCTTTCTGTATTTACTGAAGGCATTATTGAATTTAGAATGAAACTGCAAGAATTGGCAGGACATTTGGAGTCTGTTCATCAATTGGAAATGTTTTATGGAGAGCCTGTATTACAAAGGCTTATTCAACATATGAAACTTACAGTTATAGAGATAAAAATGTTTAGTGATTCCTTCATCATTAGCGAAGGTGAAGAAAAAGAGGAACCAGTTAATGACCAAGAAAAAGCAGAATAATTATTTCACAGATGCTCATGAACAAGCAATAATCAACTATGCACTGACAGATGATAATAAGATTAGAACCGAACTTTATGTAACCTACATTGAACCAGCGTTTAATGAAATGGTGGATAAAATAGTATTTACATATAAGTTTACTACTCTTCCAAACATTGATGACCTTAGATCTGAATGCAAGATTTGGCTTACTACTATATTAGATAAGTTTAATCCTTCATCTGGTTCTAAGGCTTTTTCGTATTTTTCTGTTATTACTAAAAATTGGTTTATTCATAAAGTTAAGAAAACAGCAGAGCAAACTAAAAGAGAAGTTGGTATTGAAGACCTTACCAAAACCTCTTGCCACGAAACTCTTATTGTTGAACACAATTACTTTATAAACAGAGAAGGAAATGAATTTTGGAGAGAGTTTTGGTATGAGATAAACAGTTGGGAACATGTAGAAATGAAAGTTAATGAAAGAAGAGTTGTAGAAGCAATTAAGATATTAATGCAAGAGCCAGATCACATTGAAATTTTTAATAAAAAAGCAATATATCTTTATATAAGAGAAATTACTGGTCTTAATACAAAACAAATTGTCAATAACTTAACAAAAGTTCGCAATAGATACAAAGACTTTAAGAATGATTGGGATTCTGGAAATATTTGATAAGGTTCTAATTATAGTATGGCAAAAAGAAAAACATTAGATGATTATGTTCAACAAGCATTACAAAATATAGAAAAAGATAGAGAAATAACTAACGAGCTTTTACAAGATGTTTCTCAATATATTGGTAAAGATGAACACAGACACGCTGAAGTTGGTCATGTTGCTGCAAAATACGTTGAATCGTTACAAAGATCAAATGAGCAACTAGTAAAGTTAACCGCATTGATGATGAAAAGAGAATCATCTATATATGGTGACCTAAACGACTCAGACAGAGAAGAAATTTATAATTCTTTAAACGAGGAATCGTAAATGTCCAATACTCCTATAGATAATAAAGATAATTTAAAAAAATATATATATGGTAATTTAAACGTAGCTACTACTCAAAAAAATAGAGATAAATTATATCCAACAAAAATTACCAATACATTTTTAAATACAATAGAAGCTGGTGAGAAGCTGTTTGAGCCAAACGTGCTTGATTCTACAGGCCCATATAGAGCTATTGTTTTAAGTGTTAGCGATGCTGCTCCTTTTGAAAGCACAGACAGCATATTATCAGTATTATTTAATTTTCCTTGGGAAACTACTAGAAAAACTGCAATAGCAAGAATAAATGAATACCATCATGCTGCAATACCAATGCCACCAAAGTTTGATGACGGCACAGATGGTATACATCAATTTTTTATTGATATGCATGACAGATTTACATCTTTAGAACCAATCGATATTGCAGTTGGTGATATAATATTGGTTGATTACAAAGATAGAAAAAATAAAAAAGATGGATTTATAATAAAATCTATTTCAAAAGCCGATACTGCTGGCGGCGAATCAAGCCCAGGAGCACAACAGGCTTCTGAAGAATATCCTACATCTGAAAATGACGATTCATTTACCCCAGTACAACCCTCAAAAACTTACAAAGCACAAAATTTATGTGGTGATTCTGCCGAAATTATAGAAACTGCAAAAAGAATTGGCATAGAACCAGCAATGTTAGCAGCATTTAGATCTGTTGAAAGTGGAGGTGGAAGAAACCCAAGCACTATAAGATTTGAGCCTCATCTTTTTAACCCTTGTGTTAACTCAAGCGAAAGAGGCAAACCAATGTCAGACACTAGACGCATAGGTAAAGATGGTAAAGAAGAAGGGTTTTCAAGAGTAGGTTCAGAAACTAAACAGGCAGCATTTCAAAAAGCTTTTTCAATAAATAAAAAATGTGCTTTAGATTCAACAAGCTTTGGAACGTATCAAGTATTAGGTTCTAATTTTACAGGAATTAACAGCAATACCGAAGAAGCATATAAAATGTTTAACCAAGATCCTGTCGGTATATCAAAAAAATTAGTTGAAATATGGTTTAGTAGAAACCCAGTAGCAGTTAAATATGCAAATAATTTAGATTTTGCAAGATTAGCAGAAAAATATAATGGTAGTTTATATAAACAAAATAATTATGATGAATATTTGGCTGCTGCTTATGATCAAGCAATTGCTCAATGTCAAGAATATCAAGAATTTGCACAATCAGAAGGTTAATAAATGGCAGAAAATAAAAATATATCTTCAAAAACAAACGATAAATTAGCTAACGGTGCTTCTAGTTTTTATATAAATAATGGAATTGGTTCAAGTTATAAACCATATCCAAAAGTAAGAAGAAATACAAGCGAAACAGAAACTTCATTAAATGTTAATTCATCAAATTCTTATATAGTGCTAGGTAAAGATAGACCAGCAAGTGTATTTAGCGGAGAAGGTGGTGCTGGTTCGGATAACTGTGATGCTATTGATATAGTGGCTGGTCCTCTAAATAAAGACTTAAAATTACAAGATTCAAGTGATAATAATATATTAAGTTTTAATCCTAATTTTGCAAAAGATGCTAGTAGAATTTATATAACCCAAAACGGTAATATAGATGATTATTTTGGTTTAAGAGATGGTCTGGAATTAGACAACAACAATAAAACTAAAAAATTTGCAAGTTCAAGAGGAAAATCTGCTATTGCACTAAAATCTGACCATATAAGAATAATTTCAAGAGAACTAATAAAGCTAGTTTCTTCTGGAACTGACGATACAGACAATAATGGAGGAGTTTGTTTAATAGCACAAAACGACGAAGATAGTTTAGAACCTATGGTATTAGGTAATAAACTAGTAAATTATTTAGATGAAAAGTTGATAAAAGTATTAACCGAAGTAATTCAATTAATATATGAGTTTATGAATGAACAGGTTGAATTTAATTCACAAGTAATGATACATAATCATGTAAGTCCATTTTTTGGAATTGTTGTTCCTCCAAGCATTTCTCTTGCCAGTAGAGGTGGGAAGAATCAGCTAAACCACCTTAAGACAATAATCAATTCCATAAAAACTTCATCAAATAATGAGATTGGTAACAAGATGCCATTATTTCCAGTAAGCAAGGATTATATATTAAGTAACTATCATAAATTAAACTAAATATATATATGGCTACTCACTTCCTTTACAACGCATCGAATCTAATAAAACTATATAGACAACCATCTTACGATACACTTGCTTTAACTGCACCAAACAACACTTATGTAACTGTATTATCAGAATTTGAAGGATCTAATTGTTCACTACATAAAATTGAATTTAATGGAAAAAATTATTATGTAGATGTAGATGATGTTAAGAGATCCGCAAACACACCAGAATCTGCTCCTTATGTTTGCACGGTAGAGTATATTAATAATTTTATACAACCAGATTGGACAATGATGGAACCAGATGTTCCATACTATGATTCATCTGATAAAACATATA
>JACCDP010069043.1_pt1 | contig 14772 bp, 13 predicted proteins | sample 7445841 | NCBI WGS metagenome assembly JACCDP01 (sample SAMN15323441, study PRJNA562643) | freshwater metagenome | isolation source: river surface water | place: USA:Blue River Watershed | collected 2017-08-17 | reverse complement strand
TAGGGTTCTGTACTTGAGTTGGACCATCAAATCTAAAAGATATAACATCTTCACCCATTGGATTAGAACCGCTTGCCTTATTTACTTTACTTCCAACTTCAAATGTTCTTTTAATAACAACATCAGTTGGAGCTTCATTACTTATGTCAAGAACTCTATATCTTACGTCTTTATCTACAGGTAGAGAAGAATTATGTTCTTTTTTCAGTAATATATAATCTCCAATAGACACCTTGCTTCTTTCAGCGCTTGGAAACGACATCCAAACACCACCGCTGTCTGCTTTATAGAATCTGTCTAGTGCTAGGTTATAATATTGATTAGATGTATCTTTTATAAAGTATTTAAAGTACGATGCCCAAGTAGGCGGCACTGATTCTATTATAGCACTAAGTCTAGGAGCATTATCAGATAAATCTTTATTCACAGTAACAGAACCACCGGCTCCAGTAACAACAGGAGCTTCTCTGCCAAACTCATCTCCATACACAACCCCTAGTTGGTATGAGCGCATCGTCTTTATAGACTTTTTAGGAGTTCCTGGTATAACAGAACTAGACGTCAAACTGGTTGTTATATCAACGTTACTTGGTCCATCATAGTTTTGTACGTAGTTCCCGTAAACTATTCTATTACCTATTATTTCCTGTGCCTTAGCTTTTCTAGGTACATTGTCCCAAGGTCTTAACAACTGATTAGCCGAAATAACATTACCAATCAATTCAGACGTTATAGCGTAAGATGTTTGAGTTGCTGGCACTGAGTCAACCTTATATACAACAGTGCTATTTGACTCTTTGTAAAGTATATCTATTTCTACTACGTCGTCTGGAACATCGTCTAATGTAACCGTATCGCCCAACCTTGCTTGTAGATTCAATGTTAGTGAGCGAATGTTATTAGTCATCCCCTCGTTGTACGCATCGGATGATTTGTATATGAAGTTATTTGGAAGGAATACAACATCAGTAAACGGTGAAAACGTAGAATATTCTCCATCTATGTATTTCCACCTATAAGCAAACCTTGGGAATTTAAATTCAAACATAGGACGCTCTTCTTCTAAAATGCAGGTCCAAGTGTATGTTTGATCTAATATGTTGCTAGATATCGTTATAATATCACCAGTTACAGTAGTTCCAGACTTTGCAGTTACTTCTATTCTTACGGCAAACTCATCTTCAAAGTTTTCATCATTTAGTTCGCTAGCAGACAATGATATTACATCTCCTATTGCCCAGTTTGCACTAGCATCTGTAGTGAACGTGACAGAAGAACCAACTGGTTTTACTACAAAAAATCCAGCTCCAGCGTCGTCTGTGAAATTAAAATCAGTATAAACTGGGTATATGCCACAGCCGGTTTCTGGAAAAACCTTGCGCGTACTGCTCATTGAAACACCAAGAACTCCTCTAGGGTTTCTTTTTATAACAGTTATGTCTTGGTTTATAAATGGTCTTCCGTAAACTTCAGTATGCGTATTAAAATCAACGCTGCCAGATTTAAATCTAGATATATTTATTTTCTTTGGCTCGTAGTTGTCGTCAGTCCAAATCAACATACCCTCAAGGTAGTTAATACCAGTTATGAGTTTTGACGAATCAAAGTTTAGTATACTGTTCTTATCTATTAGTATAGGAGCAACTTGGTTTGTCTGCTGATCGTATTCTACAATAGCATCTGCTGTTACACCAGATATAAACCAATATATTTTTTCTTCTTGGTCAACTCTTATTGAGCCAATGCACGTGCCGTTAATACCAAAAGCACTAGGCCAGACAGTTTGTCCAACTGCTGACCTAACATTTCTCTTAGTGTTACCTAATATATTTTCTACAGCTCCAACGTCAGAACCTTCAGAGCTAGATACTTGTATATTTAATGCATCTCTATATTCTCCAGGTGGAACAAGTCTTTCGTCAAGATCTTTGTTCATTTTACCTGAAGTGAACACGCGCTTTAATTCTGGCATACCTTAGTGCTTTATGTGCTTTGATTTACCCCTCATAACTTGAGCTATTTCCTCAAGTTTAATATTTGAAAGTCTTATTTTCGCAGTTCTAAACGCAGCGAAACGCTCTCTTTTAAGTCTTTGTATAACGTATTCAGGCATGTTGGCTCTGGTAGAGACAATAGCATGCGCAATGTGTTTGTAAACGGCTTCTTCAGCAAATTTATGTACTTGCATCTCTGCATCAAGGGCTACACCATCGCTTATGTATTTAAGAGTTATGGTTTTGCCAGACAAATCAGAACTAAAATATATAGTTGATTTTATCGGATCAATAAAGAAAGTACCGTTGCTCTGAGCGTGTTGGGGTTCTATGCCGTATCTCTGACCGAATGCTAAGTTGAAAGTAGTGTCTTTATCTGCAGACACGTCGTCTTGGTTTCCCTGGTTGTTGCTTTTAAACTTATCCCAAGTATTTGAATTCTGAGCGTACAAAAGGTTTGTACCGTCGGTGGTGTAATTGTAATTGCTGTCTTGAATTATAGCAGCTGGATTAGAACTCTTCTGAGCTGGGTATATAATTCTTTCAATGCCATTGTCGTCTAACCAAGTAAGTTTAACGTAGTTGACATAATCGTGTGGAAGTACCATGGTTAGCGCTGGGCTAACTTCTATTTCTTGAGATTTTTCAGAACGAAGAACATCGTAACTTAATTCTTGAAGAGCTCTCTGAGCGTGAAAAGCAACATCTGTTCTTTTGATCTTGCTAATCATTTTATCCTCACCAACATAGGCAATGATAAAATTGTTTATCAAGTCATCAATGCTTATAAATTGATAACCACCAAATTCACTACCATTATAGTAAAGGTGTTCGGTTGTGTTGAATAAACCCATTTTTAAGCTTTTTCTTCGTTACTATTTCTAACTTCTTCGCCAGTTGCTATCTGATAAACAGACGGATCTTTCAATATAAGTCCACAGAGAGCAAGAATTTTTATTACTAATTCAGTTTCTTCTGATGGATGCAACTCAAAATCAGAACTACCAGTTGCGGCGTATTGAGCATAACCAAATACTGTCTCGTAGTTCCAAACGACTTTAGCTGGTTTTTTAATGTAGTTTAATCTAACCTTATTTGCTAATACTATTTCTGAGGAACCAAATACCTTAAATCCATTTATATCTTTTATGTATATAGGTCTAGTATCCTTTGGTTTAGTTAACGGTGACGAATTGTAGTATAGGTATTCGTTTTTATTTACTCTCTCCGCTTCTTTGTTGTTATCAACTAGTATTATTGTTCCTACCCTATATAAATCACTTGGTACTGCATAAAAGTTACCTGATCTAATAAGATTTACTTCTTTTTCAAAAACACTTATTTTCTCATTGAGAATATTGAGCATATCAGAATACTCGGTATCGTTTCCGTGTAGTCTTCCGAATTGGTTTATATCGTAGAAATATTGTTCAAATATATCTAACTGCGCTTGGTTAGCGAACAAATTGAATTCTTCTGGGGTAACATATCCCCGTTGTTCTTTGTTGAGAATAGCTAATACTCTCTGATAAACTGTATCAACGCTAACTGCCATTTCGTTTGTTGTTAAAGGTAAAAAGGGCCACCGTAGCTGGTGACCCTTTTACCACGGTGATTATTTAAGTCTCTTTTCTATATTCTGATAGATCTCAACACCTTCGTCAGTCTTGAAGAATGCTGCTAGTGCAGAGTATGGGTTTTCATCAAAGGGTACAGTCATTAACTTACGCCCATTGGTTGCCCATTTAAATGTTCTCTGATCTTCGTCAAGCTTAATGATACCATTTTCAACAGCTTTAATTCCGAAATTTCTGATTTGAACATTTTCGTCTTTTGCAAGATCTAAGAACGTCTTTGGATTTCTACGCGCGTAGATCAACAGATCGCGTTTAATCTCCTTAGATGTCATCGTAGCAACTCTAGAACCTAGTTCTACGCGTAGGATTGCTTCGGCAACGTCAACCTCCATATTGTTAGCTGCGTTGAGTGCTTCGATTTCCAATTCAATCACGTCAAGTTCATCAACGGCTTCTTGCACCGCGTCGAACTCTTGATACACGCCATTTCTAAGTGGGTGGTAAAGTGAAAGCAATTTTTGGAGCGCTTGCTTATTTCTAGGTACAAACAATGTTCCATCTCTGAAAACAATGTGCTCAAGTGTAACTGGACCCTCTTGTTCATCAACGAACGGAGAAGCTTGGTTAGTAGCATAACGAAGTTCTCTTTCGTAACCTAAATCGTTATCAAACCAAAGCAGTGGTCTTTTTTCAGTGTGTCTAGCCGGAACAGTCATAATGATCGGCTTTTTTCTAGAAATAAGAAAGTATACTCTGTCTTTAATTTCCCAGTCTTTTTCGAGGCTACTGGATACCTTTTTCTCTTTTGTCATGATTTTATAAAATATAATAATTTTTAGAAGGGAAGCGACCCCGGCCATACACCGGGGTGCCCCCTAAACTAAACTGCTATTAGGCAGCGGTTTGCTTGAACAGGATGAAGTTGTTAGCACCCTGAACGCACAAGCAGCGCTCAGAAAGCATGTGAACGTTCATCTCGTCAATGTCGCTGGTGTAGTTACCACCAACAGAACCAGTGATCCAAGACTTCATGCGGCGGTCATCGGCTTCAGAAGCGCGGTAGCGAACGTGCAAGAAAGGACGTTGGATGTTCTTACCAAGGGTTTGGTCGTAAACCGTAGAAACACCAGCAGGAACGAGTACGCCGTCGATGTCAGCGGTAAGACCGCGAGTAGCAGCGTCGTTCAAGTATTTCCAATCGGTTTTGTAGAAGTCGTAAGAACCACGACGGAAACCAGAGAAACCAAGGTTCAAAGCCATATCAGCCGAGTTGTTGAATACTCCGTAAGAAGTACCACCAGTACCGTAGCTGTTAGCGCGAGCAAGCATGTTGTCGATAGCCAAAGAAGTACCTCTGTTCAGGAACAGCATGTTCTCTTCGATAGCACCTTGCTTGTCAAGCTCCTTAAGGATAAGGTCGAACTCAGCAAGACCGTTAAGACCAGTTGAGTTGTTGAAGTCGTGGTCGTTGAATACCAGACCGCGAGACTCAATGGCAGCGAAAAGACCTTCCGTACCACGAACCGTAGCAGAAGAAGCGTCAGTGATAGAAACGGCAGCTTTTTCAGCTTCAACCATCGTCATCTCAAGGTAGTCCTCGAAACGAAGGCGAGTCTCGTGCTCTGACTTCAGGTACCACAGGTAGCCAGAAGTACCAAGCTCAGACGTAACCTCAACCCAACCGATCTGAGCAGTGTCAGAACCGTTGATGCTGTACTTGTCCTTGATGATGATGGGGCTATTGCTGAACTTCTGGAAACCAGAGTCAATAGAACCCTGCATACCAGCAGAACCTTTACCGAATTCAGAACCGAATACGAAAACCTTCAAATCGGGGTTCGTACCAACGGCTACGAAAGAAGCAGGCCAAGTGGCAGCATCGTACGGGAAAGCCTCAATAGAGTTGGTGGTAACACTCTTAACAAAAGCACGAACGGTATCGTAACCTTTTGCAACAACGATCGTTTGGTTAGCACGGATAGCGTGGTTAGCAATAGTGATCGTGTTGTCGGTGTTGTCGTTAACGGTAGCAATGACAGCGTCGTCGTATGCTACGTGAAGACGGCCCTGCTCAGTCCATACAACCTCGTCAGAGGCCATAGGCATTTCAGCACCAACCATACGCAAGAAAGCAGAAACCGTACGGTTACCGTAACGCTCTACTTCTTTTTCGTATACTTCAGGAAGGAATTGCTTCGTGAAGTTGAAATCATTGTCTCCAATCGAAAGATAGTTCTTATCGAAAAGGGTTTTAGTGGGAGAAGGAGTAAGCCCAGCAGGGTATGCTCCACCATTTACAAAACTCATAGTAATATGTTTTAGAGTTTATTATTATTTATTGAACTTAACTCGAAGCCTAGAGCTGCTATCACCTGAGACAGCACGGACTTGCACTCCTCCAACTTGAGATACTCCCTCGTGTTGGCTTCTTGGCTGCATGTCCACGTTCTTGGACCTAGCGATGCTTTCTTTGATTGCATCAGCTTTTCCTTGCTCGTAGAAGTGATTAGCTATAGCGTCAGCGTTCATAGCGGTGAACAAAGCCTTGTGGTATCCCTTAGCATCTTCAATAACGTTCTCTTTATTTAGAAACTTTCTAACGAAGTTATTAATGTCACTCTGGGAGTTCTTGATTTCGTTCGGATTCTTCACATTGAATCTATATTTCTTATCACCAACGCCGTATTCAAAACCTTTGAAATCGTTAGAGAAAACCTCATCAGTCTTCTTGAGAAATACATTTTTCTGTTGTTCAGAAATCTTAGCTACACTCTCTTGCTCTTTGTTATAGCGGTTAAAGAAATCTACTGCCTTTTGTTGTTCTTGAGTTAACTTAGAACCGGCCTTCAATTCAGCATAGTAACGCTCTTTCATATTAGAAAGATGCTTCTTTGCTGAGCTAGCCTCCTCTTTGAAAGCTAGCTTCTTTCTTTTAATGTCGATTTCATCATCGAGTGTTTCATCGTAGCTGAATCGATCCTCTATAAGAAACTGAATTTCCTCGTCGTTTAGATGAGGTTTAGTTTGCTTATAGTATTCTTTTATAAGTTGGGACTCGTTAAGCGAATCAACGTCGCGATTCAATAATACATAGTCCTCAATAGTTCCACCAGTTTCATTTATGAAGTTTACCAGTTTTTCAATGTTCTCTGGTAAATCAATCTTAACCTCTGGCTTTTGCTCTTCTTGGGTATCTTGAGAAAGTTGATATTCTTGCGGTTGAGTTTCCTCTTGCGCTGGAAGATCAATTACCTCTTCTAGCAGGCCTTGCCCTTCGATCCCATTTTCTTCGCCGGGCTGCTCTTGCTGCCGTACATCTTCGCTGGGCTCTTCACTCCCATCTTCGCTGGGCTGTGTTTGCTGCACATCTTCATCGGGCTGCAACCGCACGGTTTCATCTTTGATTTCATCTGCTTGTTTGTTTGATGGTATAAATACGCGTATAACGCCATCATCGGATTTGGCATCATCTTTTTGAATTTCTTCACTCATAAAATAAAATATTAAAAAATTGTATAGTTATTATATCACTTGGGTTCAAATGAACCTAATTTGAAATCGCCGCTAATTATATCGTTACCAGCTGATTCAAAGTCTTTAGCTTCTCCGCCAGTCATTCTTTGTTCTATCAATTGACTTTGCTGTGAAGCTTGCATTTTGGTTCTATCGTCTTTTCTATCTTCTTTAAAAGACTCTTTTTGTTTATAAACTCCAGCTTCCATTTGCTTGAGTTTCATATTTAATTCAAACTCAAATTGCATTAACTCTTTCTTAGCCTGTTTTTCTTCCATTAATCTCCTAGAAGCAAGTGATGACTTCATTTGTTCAAGTTGGATTTTACTTCCAGTTTCAACTTGTATCTTCTGAGATTCTGCAATTGCTACTGCTTGTTGCGTTTGTGCATTGGCCTGCGCTTGAGCTTGAATATTCTGCTGGGTAATCATTTGATCGCGCTGAAGTTTACGCTTTCTTCTAATCTTCAACAGTTGGTTAGCAAGCTTAATATTTTTAACCTCTCTGATGTCAATAGCATCTTCAAGGTCTATAGTCTGCTGTGCTAGCGCAACTTGAATATTATTCTCAAGCATTTGTTTCTCTTCTGCGTCTGGCATTATATCTATAAAGATACCAAAGTCATGCAAATGTAGATTAGAAATCTCATCCATCGTAGCTACATTGTGAGCACCTATAGCCTGAACAAAAGCTTCCCTAGTAGGAGAGTACTCAAGCACGTCTGATATTCTCAATGCTATTTTCTCAGCAAGGTCAGAAGTGATAAATAATCCAGCTTGTAGAATGTGTCTGGTTGCGGTGTTTGAATTTGCAGCAGCTAACTTCTGAACACCAACCAAAGCTTTAGCGTCTGGAGTAGAACCATCTCTTGCTTCATTGAGGCCGGTGACGTCTCTTATCATTTGTAAGTAATAATTATACGTACTAATGAGTTGAGGAATCTTATTTCCGCCAGATCCAGATGTTATTTCTTGAATAGGAACTTTTCCTGGATTCATATCGCCGTCTGACGTAAACGAACGACCTACGATACTACCGGTTTGGAAGAACATATTAAGCGCTTCCTGCGGGTTGTAGTTGGTTCCGTTTCCAAGATCGATTTCAGCAAGTCCATCAACATCAAGATAGATGCCATCTGGAACAAGTCTAGACAGTACCTGTTGCAGTTTAAGGTGTGTCAATTGAATCATGTCAGCGAATCCAGTTATACGCGAAACTAGAGACTCTATACGACCCTTATACATTCTAGGAGCTACGATGCTGTAATTGAGTTTGACTTTCGTGTAATCGCTCTTTGGTCTAAGCACGTTCTTGGCCATCTCCCACTTAAGGAGTTTTTCTGTACCAACAACAAAAACACCCTCGTAAAGAACCTCAAGAGATCTTGACAGTTTAGAGAACTGCTCAGCAATATCTGCAGGAGGATTAAATGCGTCGTCTTTAATTATAATCTTACTTGCTCCAGTAGCTGTTTCTTTTACCTTATAAACTTCGTTCGCGTAAGTCTTGAAGTTGAAGTACATTATCTGAACAGTATTAGCATCGATCTCATTATGACCGCTAACGCCGCTACTTCTAACTCTGTTGTTTTGTATACCCTGAGCAATGATTTCTTTTAGGTCATCATCAGTAAGTTCTGGAAACTGCTTTTTAAGCTCGTTAATGGGTATAGACTTTATTTCTCCAGCGTAGTAGATGTCTTCAAAGTATGGAGACTCAGTGTATGAATAAATAAAGTTTGCAGGATCTACGTACTCAACTTTGATTCCTTCACTCTTAGTAAACACGTCTTTAGAAACACCAATGCCAAGGACCGTGAGGTCGTAGTATATTCTTTTCTTTATGTTCTCGTACTTACTACCTTCAAATATCGTGTTTATAGCTTGTTCAGCAGCTATTTCTATTGCTTGCTTGTAATTAAGCTGCATATGAACTTCTAGTTCTTCTTTGGTTTCTGGAAGTTCGTCTTTATTGTTCTCAAATAGGTTTACTCCAAATGCTTCTTGTGCAAACTCAGATAGTTCCCTAGTCTGCATGTCTCTGAGAATAGACTCCATATATGCTGTTCTCTTAGACACGCCGTACGGGTCTTGAGAAAAAGCTTTGATTTCAAAAGTTCTTTCAGCTATTCCATTAACTACGATGTCAACAAACTTAGGAATAATAGGAACTGGTTTCCAGTCTAGATTCAAGTAAGACAAATCACCATTGATAGCCAATTCATCTTTATACTTTTGGATAGGTTGTTCTCCTCTAGCGTAAAGTCTAAGGCTGTGAAATGCATTTTGGTTGTTGTAGAATCTGTTTACACCAGAATCTACTTTAAACCACTCTTGCTCTATAGCTTTAGCTACGTTTAAGCCATACTCGTAACTGGCTTTTTCTCTATCGCTAGCTATTTGACTAGGAAAGTAACTTTTTACAACTGATTCAGCCATTTTTTATTTTATTATTTCGGATGAAAACCCTGAATTTTTAAATCTTGCTAGACCTAAACTTACAACATCTCTTTCTATTGTCTTCGTTGGCGTGTAAAGATGCCTATTGCATGCCATTATAGCCAAACCAGAACTAATAGAAGCGTCATGCTTTGTTCTTTTATTTATGTCAAACTTAGCCCAGTCGTTGAGCGTAGTGTTAAAGTACATCGTACCGTGTGTATCGGTATCTGGATTATACCCGACATAATTTTCTATATACATCTCTATAGCGGCAGCGTGTGCCTGCTTCATATCTTCACTAGAGTTAGGTATACCACCTATTTCTCTTTCTGTAACAGATAGTTGGTTACTTCTTCTATCTGGTCTATTCATTGAAAAACCCCTATAACCTCTTCTTCTTATGTAGTACAGTAATCTAGGTTTAGCGTTCTCTGCTAATATTGGCATACCATAAAAAACTATAGCCATCAACACATCCTCAAAGAATATTTCAGCAGTTTGAGGTCTAGCTATATATTCAAGAAAAAACGTTGATGGTGGAACATCTTCCATCGAGAACTTTGTTAAACCGTGCAGTGCTCCTTTTGAGCCTCTACCGTCAACAGTTCCAGATATATCATATGAGTCACAACCAAATGCACCTAAGTGTTCATTGCCAGGATACTTCATCCCATTCTTTACAATCACACTATTTTGAAGATTTTTAGGTGGAAACCACGATATTTTAAATCTTCCATTAGGATCCGGATGAAACACAACCTCAGTATCTTGTATTCCGTTGCGCCACTGGAAGTTGCCAACACTTATGACTCCAGAATTTCTAAGTCCTTCGTTGTAGTCTATTTGATCGTAAATCTTAACAAGATTAAATAGACTATTCTTCATTTCATCCCTAAACGCGTGCTCCTCCGTTCTTGGAAACTGACGGTAAAATTCGTTTAGTGCATCTTGACTATGCTTTAATCCGTCTACTTCGTTTTCCCAGTGCTGTATTACTCCTTCGTATATTAATTGTCCATCTGGACCTTCTACAGCTACTTCTGGAGTGTCAAAAACAGGATTACCATACTTATCTATAAAACCCTCATAGTTCCATTCCATTGGAATAAACAAACTATAAAGTCCAGATCTTGTCTGTCCGTTTCTGTTTCTCTGAGTTACGTCTGAATCGTAGTATAGGTTTTTAAAGTTATCTCCTCCTTTTTCCAAAGAATTTGATGTTGAACCCATCATGCACTTTCCAACTATCCTACTACCCAGACGTAGACACGTTTTAGTTACACGCCAGTTATTTAGAATATTGTCCGGTCTTTCCCATTTTCCACTCTCGTCGTGAATAAGTAGTTTTAGCTTTTCACCGTCGTACGAGTTATCACCTGTGTTTTTCCAGTCTATTGTTGTGTCAAGACCTTCTAGTTCTTCTCTCTGATCACCAGATGATATTCTCTTTCTGGTTAGTTTAGACGCAGGAACCCTAAAAGCCAATTCTGTTTTAGGTCTATCCATACCATCTTGGATTGGCTTGAAAAAGAAAGGATAGTTTACAGATATAGGCACAACCTTGTCTGTGAACATTTTTTTGGCATCGTTACCAGTCTTAGACAGTATTCCAAATCTAGCATCCGATGTTATAGTGGCTTGATTAACAACCTCACCGCTAGCCATAAATGAAAAACCACTACGTCTGTTCTTTAGATAACACATTCCGTAGCATCTACTATCTGCTTTTACAGCTTCCCAGAAAATAAAAAAAAGTCTGTTTGCCTCTCTAAAGTCTGGATTACCAACGTCAATCTTAGACCACTGTAAGTACATATAGTGTGTACCTGTTATATATGTCTTTGTGCCGTTATTCTTAAACCAGAAACCGTTTTCCCTTCTATTGAACTCTTCGTCTATGTACTGTTCCCATTTAGCCTTAAAAGAATCATCCGTGTCCCGCCAATCAAATATAGTCTTTATTGACTGCAACTGTCTAGGATACTCTTGTACTTCCCAATGTCCTGATTCAAACTCGTGCACGCTCTGCGGCGTCTTTGGTAAAGCGATCTTAAGGTTTTGAATTTCATATATATCGCCTATCTCGCCGGTTTTGCTTATGACAACAATATCGTGCTCTTTGTCATAGCCGTACTTCCAACTCTTAGATTTATTTAGTCTCTTTACGGTGTTTATGCGTAAAGGTTCTACTACTCTATATAAAGTTTGTTCGTACATTATTTTGATCTACGCTCAGCGAATCCCTTAAACGCTTGCTTATCTTCTCTTTCTATTGGTCTGTCTTCTAATCTAGCTTGCTCCTCTTGAATTCTTGATAAAATTTCAAAAGCATCAAATATAGCTAACTTCTTAGTTGCAGCAGCATTCTTTAATCTATCAGCAGACACATCGTCTTCTGTATTTGTGATGATTTTTTCTTGCGCGACCTTTATGAGTTCTTCTACAGCCTTATGCCCAGCTTGGATTATACTCTTTTTCGTTTCCTGAATATCCATAGTTTATAGCTATTGAGTCTGAATCTACTCTATACATTCTCTCGCCGTCTATTATGAATTCATATTCACTTCTTGGGCAAAAGCCAACCAAATCGTCATTATTAAAACCAAGTGACTCAAGTTTAGAATCTAGATGTTTTAAGACACCAATTAATTGTTTTTCCTTTTCTTCTGACCAAATATCGTCAGACTCAACTGGCTTTACAAAACAGTAGCCATCAACAGGATACCACTTTCCACCCGGCTGTCTATGCATAAATATTTGATCTGGACTAACGATAAAAACGTCATCAGCAAAGTATGCACTACTATTTTTTTCAACACCTCGTATGTCATAAAATCTTCTAAAGACGTTATGATGAACAATTATTTCTTCACCTGGTTCTATGCCAAAACAACCAACACTTGGAACACCAACAACAACACCAACTCTACTAACGTATTTGTGGTCTTGCAAGTCAGTGTTTAATATTAGTTCAGTTCCGTCAACGTTTTTTTTATTTACGTTTCTAGAATCTTTTGGCCTAACAACAAAGTTGAATATTGATCTCATATCAGTATTCAAGATTATACTCAACAGCTATACCCATGTTTTTATTGAAATCTTTCCAAGGTATAACTTCTTCGTTTTTCTGTATGTATATAGTGAATTTATTATCTTCTTCTATTATACTACAGATACAATGCCCTCCATAGACATCTTGGCCTATGGAGTAGTGCATTGCATCGTTTTTATAATCTCTGCCGATACTTATTTTTCTTATCAGCTTTGTCATGATTACTACTCTGGTTTTACAACTCGCAAAGGAGATTCTTTAGAATCTTCTTCTTGAACAGTAAATTCACCAGTTTCAAGGTTAAGCGTTCCGTGACCATGCTCAGCAGCAAGATCGCTCATAAGCGACTGAATTTCATCACCGCTATTGCGGAGTTCAGCTACAAGAGCTTCTTGACGAGCAACTAGATCTTTTTCACTGACGTAAAGAGCGCCAAGTTCCATTTGGATCTGCTGTTGCTTTGCTCTGATTTCACGAGCCTTATTAAGTTGTTCTTCTGACACTTGTGCCATGTTTAATTTGATTTAAGTTAATTATTGATTTATTAGCAGTCTACAGCGTCTTCGTAGCCAGCCTGAGCCTTAAGATGGTCGTAGGCTTGTACGAGGATGTCAGCAGATTCAGCATCGAGCACTGGCTCAAAGCTAAAGTGCGTGCGGTAGATAGGTTCAGCGTGCGCCTCGCGAGTTGCCTCAGATGCGTAGGTGGCTACTTCGTAGTGGCAGAAGTTCTTCTTAACCCAAGCTTCGGTAGGAGGAGTAGGCATCGGAGGAACGGGATTGCCATCAGCGTCTACGGTAGGCTCGGAGGGAGCAGCGTATACATAGGTCTTTTGATCAGTTGACTCGTAAGTAAGACGAGTTACTTTGTGATAAGCTCCGGAAAAAGTCATTCCGAATTTATCAACGGTTGCGGTTACAGCCATTTTTATTGTTTTTTTTAAAAAAATTGGTTATACAAATATACAAAAACATTAACATCCACGGACGGCAGATATCTTTCCATCGCTTGCTATTTCATAAACGGATGAGCCAGACTTCCACCACAGCCCACCCCCATCAAACGAAGAAGACAGCGAATTGTCCGTGTATAGAGTTACGTTTACTGCCAACGAAGTAGACGACGAGTACAGGGTAATCGCATCGTATGCCTCGGCACACGCCTGGCTCCAATCAGCGTATCCTTGCTGTCCATCTCCAGCCAAGAACGTGAAGGCTGTGGCGAATGAGTATCCGTAGAACTCAGACATAGCGTCAGGAGTAGACTTACCAGCGGTTGCGGAGAGCGAGCGCAAGGAGTTGTTTCCCTGCGCTTGCTGTAGCTCCGTTCTGATGTTGTCGATGCTTATCGCTCCGCTACTTTGTAAGGCCATCTAGCTTCGCTTTAAGTTCTTCAATCTGTGCCTGCTGCTTCTTCATACCTTCGACCAGAAGACCAATCAGTTTCTCGTAGCGAACAGCCAAGAATCCAGTGTCGTTGGTTCTTACTGCGCTAGGGATAACCTCTTGTACTTGCTGTGCGATGATACCAGTGTCGTGTCCTTCGTATCCGTGTGCGTGCTTGTACTCAGGCTTCCAGTCAAACTCTACACCAGTGAGAGACTTTACCTTGTCGATGGCGTTCTCAATCGGAGTGATGTTGTACTTCAACCGCTCGTCAGAGGATGAGTAGGCTACGATGTCGTTGGATGCGTCAATACGTCCAGCGGTTGCTGAGGGCGATACATTGACACCGAGGGCTACTCCGTTGACGTACACCTTCTTGTTGAGGTTGATTTGGTCAACAGCACCTGCTGCGATAACGAGCTGGTTAGAAGAGTTCGTGAACATTGCACTAACTGATGAACCGCTAGTGTTATGAATGCGATAGCCCTTGGTATTATCAGAGTGATTGTTTACCAGTATAGTCGGAGCAGTCGTGGTATTAAATGTTACGTTATCCGAAGTACGAACGTATTGGTTCATATTCGGTGCGTAATCATTTAAGTTCTCAGTTGTCCAGAATGTATATGGTCCAACAAAAGTTCCACCCTGTAGTCTTGAATACTGTGGAGCTCCCCAGAACGGCATAATTATGGTCTGGTTGTAGTATGTAGCACCATCACCGTGGTTTGAGATAAAGTATCCAGCCCAACCACTCTGACCAGCAAATGTTCCTGACGATTGGTAATAGGTCATATTACCATTTCCATAGCC
>JACCDP010644485.1_pt1 | contig 14773 bp, 13 predicted proteins | sample 7445841 | NCBI WGS metagenome assembly JACCDP01 (sample SAMN15323441, study PRJNA562643) | freshwater metagenome | isolation source: river surface water | place: USA:Blue River Watershed | collected 2017-08-17 | reverse complement strand
TGTAGTGCCTATTATTATTAAAATGACTTGCATCTACCAATTTTAAAAAATTTTTTTTATTCATGTGCAAATAAACTCCATTAATAGATGAAAAAATATTTTCATCTGGTTTAATATGATTTCTTAAAAGCTCTGAAAGAAAAAATGAAAAGTTCCCGGGACGGTAATATAATTTTATTTTATTATAAAAATTTTCTAATAACGGGTTTGTAAAGCAAATTATAAATATTATCGTAATTATTTTTTTTGATTGTAAAATTTTATTGTTAATTATTGAGGACGCAGCGATAATCAAAAAAGGAGAAGATACTAAAAAATAATGATCATTAAATTTACGAGCCAATAATACTGAAAAAAAACTAAATAAAAAAAAAAGCAGTAAAAAAAACATAATTTTTTTGTCTCGCTTTTGAATAAAAAAACTCAAAATTGATAATATAAAAAGTGAGGACCACGAAAGAGTAACAAAAGAATCCATTAATTGGTATATGCCAATATAAAACGGTCTTCCTTGAGGAAGATTTATACTATAAATAAAAGTTGAGTTCCAAAAAATTTGTAATCCATCAGTTTCGTGACTGTAAAGAATGATAAATATTAATAATGGAACCAGGCCAGAAATAACATAAGTTGCTGTATATAAAATTTTTTTTTTAGATTGAGTTAAAAAAAATAAAAAACCTATAATAGCCAAAACAGAAATATTAAATCTAATTAAAGTTGCACAGCTTATAAACAACCCTGCAAATATAGGTGAGCTTATTTTGAAATCATCTAATTTTAAAATAGTAAAATATATAAAAAGATTCAGAAATAAAAAAATTAAATTTTCAGGATTATATCCTTGAGATAAAATTAATCCTGAGAACAAGCAGGAAAATATTCCAGATTTTTTACTATATAAGTTTACACCGATCTTGTATGATATGAGGCAAGATAAAAATATGACTAAATAGTTTATAATATAGAATCCAACTAAAAAATCTGGAAAAAAAAAACTTATCGCGTATATATAATAAAGCAAAGGACCTCTAGGATCAAAGTGCTCGATATAAGGTAGGTTTCCATAAAATACGCTTCTTGCGACAAGCAAGTGACTTGCCTCATTGTTTCCTAATGGTAAAAAATAATAATAGTTCGAAAACAAAAATAAAATAAAAAAAGAAAGTGGTAAAAGAAGAAAAAAAATTAAAAAAGGTTCTTTGTATTTATTCGATAATATATCTTTTGGCAAAAAGTTAAGAATATTAAACATAAAATTTATCAATTACTTTTTCAGTATAATGATCATATACTCAAGTCAATGACACTTTGTTTTAAGCAATAGCAAAAAAATATTAATGAGCAGATATATTCCATCAAAAAAAATTTATGCAATGGTTATTTCTTATAATAGTGCGCCAGTTATGGGGAAGTTATACAAAAGAATAGACAAAAAAAATTTCGATAAAATTTATTTTTTTGACGATAATTCCCAAGATAATTCTGCAGAAGTTGCTAAAAAATATAATTGGATTGTTATTAATAATAAAAAAAATTTAGGCCATGGAGGAAATCTTAAAAAAGCATTAAAAACTGTTTTTAAAGATGGCGCAGACTACGCGGTCGAAATTCACGCTGATAATCAATATTCCCCCAATGAAGTATTTAAAGCAAAAAGTATGATCAAAAATAATTATGATTTGATTATAGGATCTAGATTTAAAAAGAAAAATCCTTTCTTAAAAGATGGAATGCCTTTTTTGAGATACTTTACTAATAAAATATTAAGTTTTGTGACAAGTATACTGCTTAACATAAATCTGACGGAATTTCATACTGGGTGCAAAATATATAGTAAGAATTTTTGCAAAACAGTTCCCGTCTATAAGAATTCTGATTCTTATCTTTTTTCTTTTCAAGTAATATTACAAGCAAGTTTTTATAAAAAGAAATATGATGAAATAAGCATATCCTCTAGCTACAAAGGATATAAAACATCATGCAATTATTTAAATGGTCTTATTTATATTTTGGGCAATTTTAAGTTTATAATAATTTATATTTTGGCTAAATTTAAATTAATTAAATCTAAAGTATTTATCTAAAAAAAATAATCTAATTTAAATAATTTAAAAGAAATAATATATTAATTTAAATCAAGAAAATGCTTCACAAGAATAAAAAATTTATAAGGCTTATAAATCTTTTTTTTATTTTTTTTTCATTATTAATAATTGTTATCATACTTTTTTTATATAATAAAAGTTTTGAACTTAGTTATTCTTATGTATATCGTTATTATTACTATGTATTAATATTTTTGCTAATAATTAGTTTTTCAAGCATTTTTGCGAATAGTGAAAAAAAAATTAAAATCTTTTTGTTAACCATTTCAATCATTTTCTGTTTATATTTTTCTGAATTTCTTTTAATTATTTTTCACAATAAATTTTTTAGTAATATAGACTTGAATCATCAAAGAGTAGAAAAGGCCAAGTCATTAAATATTTTTTTTGACACTAGAACAAAAAAAGAATTATTTACAAAATTAAGGAAAAGTAATTCCGAAATATCTTTAACGGTCAATACGAATGACTTCTTCTCAAGTAATAATGAATTATTTCCATTATCAGGATCAATCTCTAATAAATTAATAATTCATTGCAATGAGAATGGTTATTATACCTATTATCAAAGTGATAGATTTGGTTTTAATAATACCGATTCTATTTGGGAATCTCCGAAAATTGATTTTTTATTAGTTGGGGATTCTTTTACACAAGGAGCATGCGTCAACACGTCAAAAGGAGAGGGATTTTCAAGAAATTTTGAGAATTTAACTAATAAAAATGTACTAAATCTTGGGGTAGGAGGCTCAGGTTTGTTATCTTACTATGCAAGAATTAAAGAGTATGTATCAGATAAAAAAATTGACAATGCAATTATTTTTATGTTCGAGGGAGATATTTATATAGATTTACCAAAAGAATTTAAGGACCCTAGATTAAAAAAATATTTAGATATTAATTTTACCCAAAATCTTAAACAAAAAAAAAACGAAGTAGATCTGATTATTGACAATTTAATTTTACTAGAACTTAATTCATTAAACGAATCTAATAAAAAATTTGAAAATGATAATAATATTTATAATTTTCTATCATTTTTTAAAATTCAAAAACTTAGATCTTTTATAAAAAAATATTATTATACTCCATTAGATAAAAAAGTTGATAAAAAGAATACTAAAATATTATTAAGCAATATTAGATCCTTATTAAAAGAATCAAATTTATACTTGGTTTGTATTAATGGAATAGAAAAATATCAGAAATCATTTTTTTCATCATCTCTGTCCAAACTTAATGAATGTTCCGATATCACTCCAATTGCAAAAGAATTTAATTATACAGTTATAAATATTCATGAGGAATTATTTAAACATAAAAAAGACGCAACAGTTTATTATCCTTTTGGAATTTGGGGTCATTTTAATGCTCTTGGATATGAGGAGGTTTCTAAGTTTATAATTAGAAAATATTTTTAAATTATTTAATTTTAATTTTTTATAATAATTAAATATGCTTTTTAGATATACTGTATTTTCTATCTAATATATATTTATTAAAAATAATGCTCGTTATAAATAACCAAAATCATAGTTTTATAACTTTAGTCAAAGAAGCTATTTATAATAAATTTATAATTTTTGAATTATTTAAAAAAGAACTAAAAACTTCTTACGCCCAATCTTTGTTAGGTCCTGCATATTTTGTTTTATTTCCTCTTATACAAACCTTTTTTTTTAATTTTTTACTAACTAATTTTGGAAAATTTGAAACTAGTGGATTGCCTAGTTTTTTATTCTATTTATCTGGAATTACTTTATGGAATTTTATTTCTGTATCTAGCACTAAATGTTCTCAGATTTATAATGTAAATAGAAAGATTCTAGGAAAACTTTATATAAATAATCTAAATCTTTTTGTTAGCTCATTATTAATTTCTTTCGTTCATTTTTTTGTTAATTTAATAGTTTTTATACTAATTTTAATAGTTTATAAGATTTATTTTAAATTAGAAATTGTATTTTCATTTCGATTTTTTTTATTAATTCCTCTTATATTTTTTATAATGCTCTTATCTTTATCAGTGGGCTTTATTATCTCCTCATTATCTTTGAAATATAAAGATGTTATATACGGTTTAAATTTTATCTTTCAAATTTTAATGCTTATTTCTCCAGTGCTGTTTTCAGCTCAAAGTGTTAGTCAAGATCATTATTATATATTATTTTGTAATCCTTTTGCTTCATTAATAGAATGTTTTAGGTGGATTTTTTTCAAGGATTATCAAATAATTTATTCATTAATTTTCTTTAATTTAATCGAAATATTACTTTTATTTATTGTAGGAGCTAGAATGTTTTCTATAGTTCAAAAAAAAATATCCGATTTAATTTAAAAATTATAATATGAAAAATAATCCGGTTATTCTAATTAAGGAATTATATAAAAAATATCAAATCGGAAAATTTGATTTAAATTCCCTTTTTTTTAATAGAAATAAAGAAATTTTAGCTTTAGAAAATATTAATTTTAATATTAACAGATTAGATAGAATTGGAGTTATAGGATTAAATGGTTCGGGAAAATCAACATTATTAAAAATTATTTCTAGAGTTACATATCCAACCTCTGGTGAAGTAATGATTCAAGGAAAAGTTTCCAGTGTTTTAGAAGCTGGGTCAGGATTTCATCCGGAATTGACAGGTTTAGAGAATATTTATTTAAGTGGAGCTATATTAGGAATGAATAGAAAATTAGTTAAGCAAAAAGTTGAAGAAATAATAGTTTTTTCAAAAATTCAAGATTATATAAACACTCCAGTAAAAAGATATTCCACAGGAATGTTAATAAAATTAGCATTCTCAGTATCGGCGTTTTTAGACGGGGATATCTTAATATTTGATGAAATTATGGCTGTTGCAGACGACGCATTTAAAAAAGAGGCAACTTCACACATTTTAAAACAAGTTGATAAAACAATAATTTTTGTTAGTCATGATGAAAAAAATATAAAAGACATTTGCAATAGAGCAGTTTTATTAGAAAAAGGAAGATTGTTATTGGATGGAGAGGTAAATAAAGTTTTAAATGAATATAATTTATTGAACAAAAATAATTGATAAGATTATGCCTTTATAAGTATTTGTTTGATTTGGGTTTATAATAATTTATGTTTTTTATATTATGAATGTAGGATTTTTAGGACTAGGAAAACTCGGTTTACCCGTTGCTTTAGCTGTGGAGAGCAAAGGACATAAAGTCTTTGGGACAGACACTTCCAAATCAGTAATAGAAAGTGTTAAGAAAAAAAAAATTATTTATAAAGAAGATTTTGTTGAAAGATATTTACCAAATACTAAATTAGAATTAACTGATGTTCATGGATTAGTTAAAAATTGTGATATAATATTTGTACCAATACAAACTCCTCATAACGAAAAATATGAAGGTATAACAAGAATTCCATCGGAAAGAGCCGATTTTGATTATTCTTTTTTAAGAAATGGAATGAAAAATCTTTCTGATGTAGTTAAGGAAAATAAAAAAGATGTTGTGGTTATAATAATCTCCACTGTATTACCAGGTACTATAAGAAAAGAAATCAAACCTTTATTGTGTAGTTATATAAAGCTTTGTTACAATCCTTTTTTTATAGCAATGGGCTCTACCATAAGAGATTTTTTAGAACCAGAATTTGTTTTATTTGGAGTTGATGACATCCACGCCTTAGAAAAAGGAAAAGCCTTCTATAAAACAATTACTAATGCCCCACTTTATGATACAACTATTGAGAATGCTGAATTAATAAAAGTTTCTTATAATACTCTTATTTCAACTAAAATAGCATTCGTGAACACATTAATGGAATTGTGTCATAAATTAGAAAATACAAATATTGATGACGTTACAAGCGCTTTAAAACTGGCAAACAGAAGACTAATTTCCACAGCATATATGGACGGAGGAATGGGTGATGGTGGTGGCTGTCATCCAAGAGATAACATAGCAATGAGCTATCTTTCTAGAAAATATGATCTTTCACACAATTGGTTCGAGCATATTATGACCCAGAGAGAAAGCCAGACTGAGTGGTTAGCTGAAATAATAATCAAAAACTCAAATCAAAAAAAAATAAATATACTCGGAAAGACTTTTAAAGCAGAATCAAATCTAACTCTTGGCAGTCCTTCCATATTATTACATAATTTATTGTTAGAAAGAGGATTGGAAGTAAATATATGGGATCCTTTTGTAGATGGTGATTTAAAGAAGTATATCCAACTTTACAATTGGGATAAAGAATCGCAGTTATTTTTTATTGGGACAAAACATCAAGAATTTAATGAATTTCCTTTCATCAAAGGATCAATAGTGATTGATCCGTGGAGATATTTAAATAAAAAAGAAGGGGTAAAATTTATCAGAATTGGTGATAGTATTTTTAATAAAAATAATTGATGAAATTTTTTTATAAAATATATAAAAAAATAAAAAATTTAATTTATAATTTAAAAATTAAAAAAAATATATTATCTAGTTCAGATTTCAACTTTAGTCCAAAAAATACCTATCCGTTATCTGGTGTTTTAAATTATGATTTTAATTATAAACCTAAAACATCTATTATTTTTTGTCATTTTACTTCTGAGAAAACACTCTTAAGTTCTTTAAAAAATCTGAAACCTCTTAGAGATCAGATAGAGATTATAATAATGAATGATAAAGGAAAATTATCATCGAGATTAAATAAATCTCTCGTAAATTCTAATGATTTAATAATTAATACAAAAGATTTAGGTGAGGGAATTGCTTATATAAATGGAGCGAATATTTCAAGATCTTCAGATTATTTAATTTTTTGTCAAGATGACGATTTAATTCCTTACGATCACAAATGGTACGAAGATTGTCTAAATGAATTTCAAGATGATAAAATGCTCGGGTTGATCGGATTAAATGGTGGAGGTTTTTATGAAGGGGATAAACAAATAGATTTTAGAAGAATAAAAAAATCTCCAATGAAGAAATATTGCTCATGGCTTAAGTTTGGACCATTTGTAATTAAAAAAAAATTGTATTTTGATATAGGTGGTTTTGAACTGTTCGGGAATGTAGGAGAAAGTGCAAATGCTTCAGATAGACATCTGACTTTAAAAGTCATTAAGTATGGTTATAAGGCAATGCTACTTATAAATGAAAATACTGAAAAATGGAAAAGAAGAGAAAATAGAGATGATGGCTTAGATAAGCATGATCTTAAATTACTAAAAAACCGAAATTTGAGTTTTTTAGATAGTGAAATAAAATTTTTAAAAAAATACAAACAAGACATTAATGATATTCAAAAAAAATTTAATTACAAATAATTAATATTTTCTAGTTAAAAAAATAAAATATAATTTTTATTTATTTAATAATGAAATCTAATATCAATTTATCTTTCTTTGGGTAAAATAAAAGATTTTGGTAAGCAAACAATTCAAAAAGTATAGAATCGTAATCTTTATTAATGGTAATAATTTTTCCTCCAGGTAATATCCTGTAAACATTATATAAATATAAAATATTCATAATATCTCTTAAAAATGTTTTAGAAAAAATATGGCAACTATTAAATTCTAATATTATTATTGGATTATCTTTGATTATTGTTTTTATTCCCCCTTTTAAAACTTTTAACTCATCGCCCTCAACATCAATTTTAATTATTTTAATCTTTTCGGGAAATTTTAAATAATCAATTTTTTGAACTTTAGTTTTATAAGTAATAACTTTTTTACTTAAGGAGTATTGAATAATTTTTTTATAACTAGTGGCGTGTATTGATCCTGAATCCTTATAATCATAAAGTTTCTCGATTCCTTTTTTATTTCCTAGTTTAAAATTAAAGCATTGTATTCTTTTAGAATATAAATTTAAATTTTTTTTTATTTTTTTTAAATTATTAATTCTGGGTTCAAAAATTTTAACTTTTATGTTTTTAGTATCGCAAATAATTTTTTTTAGGTGAGATCCATCGTTACCTCCAATATCTAAATATAAAAATTTTTTTTCATCGAATTTTTTTATGATTTTTTTTATTAAGTCAATTTCTCCCGAAAAATAATCAGGAGAAAAAAAAGGAACACCCCGAGTAACATTATTTATCCCGAGACCGCGTAAAGCAGTATGAAATAAAATTAAGTTGAGTCTTTTAAAAAAGGGTCTGGCAAAAAAAATTACATATACATCTTGTATTTTAGTGCAATATTTTTTTAAAGCATAGCTCCAGTTAAAATTCATTTTTTATTTATAAATTGCAAAGCTTCTTCAGATTTTGTAATAGGCAATTTTTTGTAAAAATCATAATAAAATGATTTAAAATTTTTCTTTAATAAAAATTTATTCATTTTTTTATAAATATAATTTTTTTTTGGCTTAATTATTCCGATACCGTGGTCAATATTCGCTATTATAAATTTTATATTTTTTGAATAATTTAACTCTACAGCAACCTTCCAAATATCCCCAGTCCAAACGTCCTGTTTTCTAGGAACTTGAGAATCAAATTTATTCTTTGGTAAAAGATCATGAATAAGTATTATTCCATTTTTTTTTAGTGAATTAAGAGAATTTATTACATCTCTTTGACATTGTTCATAAGTATGAAGCCCATCAATAAATATTACATCAAATTTTTTTTTATTTTTTTTAAAAAACATATCACTAGTTAATCTGATATTTCCTCCTGATACGGGATCAACACCAAACTTATTTTTAATTGGAAGTGGAATAGTATTAAAAGTTTCGTTATGGTAAGTACCAATTTCTAAATACTTGCATGAATTATAACTAAATTTAGATATAGATTTTTGCACAAAACTTATTCTGTTATAAAAATTTTTTTCAAAATTAATTCTCTCTTTTGTACTGCTGAGATTATTTATGTACCTATTGAGCTTTAGAATTCCCTTTTTAGATAAAATCTCCGGTACAAATAACTTTAATATATTTTTAATAAATATTGACAATTTAATATTTTTCTTAATTGTTAAATAACTTTTTTAGATATCTCTTTAATAAGATTTTATAATTATTATAAGTAGAAAGTCTAACTAAGTTTTTGTTTAATAAATTGTTAATTTTTAAAGACCCGGGACCATGCTTTGTAATGCTATATTTGTTATCCAAATGTATAATTATAGAGTCATTATGAATTTGTCTTTTAATTGGAATAATAGTTGATTGGTAGCGTACCATATTTGTAGCATGCCAGCCTATAGCAGACATTTCTCTTATGCTTCCATAGCACTGATAATTTTTTTTCCACTTAAATTTCCATAAATCGGATTTTACAAAATCATTAAACTCTTCTTTTTGCATTATCCACAAGCCACAATAAGGATTATTATTTATTATAAATTTTTTTCCTTCTAGAGATATGAATTCTCTTAATTTATTGAATATATCTACAGCATAGAGCCCTTTAGATTTTCTGTCTTCAGCCCTTACAAATCCAAGATTGTAATTATTTTTTAGACATAAGGAGTTATATTTTTTAAAATATAAAAAATTTTTAGTTGTAAATAAAATATCGTCTTCTGTATAAATAAAATAATCATAAATTTTTTTTTGTTTAAATAGTAGCTTTCTGCATTTCCAGCTTAAATAAAATGGATGCTCTTCTTTAAGGTTGTGCACAATGCATTTTACAGATTTATTTTTAAAAAAATATTTTTTATTTGAGTGAATAAAAATTTCTAGATTCTTAGATATTGTTAAGTAAGAAAGAATAACTTTTTTTAAAATAAAATTTCTTTTAATATTTGTTTTCCTATCCTGATAATAAGTAATATGTACAGCTATTTTGTAGTTCATTATTTTTTATTTTTTTTAATTTAGAATTTTTTTAATTCTTTTTGTCCAAGTGTAATTTTGAACTTCTTTTCTTGCATAATTGGTTATCTGATTAATTTTTTTTAGATTATTCTCGGCATATCTGATGCATTGGAGCCAGCTATTTATGTTATTTTTTTTAACAATTAAACAGTTAATTCTGTTCTTTAATATCTCTTTAAGAACTTTGCGATTACTAGATATCAATATCTTTCCAGAAGCTAAATATTCAAACATTTTAAGAGGAGAATGAAACCTACCAATATCATCTCTTAAATATTTATTATAAAAAACTTTATTTTTGTAGGGCATCAACAAAACATCGGCTCTATTAAGGATTTTAGGTATATGTTTATACTTCACGTAAGAAAATATTTTAATGTTTTTTGGTAAATTGTTGAATTTAATTTCTGATTGATCTCCATACAAATTAAATTTTTTATTAGGAAGTAATCGTGCAAGCTTTATAATAGTGTCCGTTCCCTTTCCCAAAGAAAAAGAGCCAGTATAAACAAAGTTTGATATTTTTTTAATTTCTTTAAATGGATATTTAAAATCTTTTTCATCAAAACCATCAGGAAGTATTATGTATTTTTTTTTATTAAGACCGTAATGTTTTGAAAGACTTTTGGTAATAAAAATAATTTTAATTATATATTTTGAGTTAATATAATTCAGTTTTGTGAATAGGAAATTAGTTAAACCGTAAATATTTCCATGTATTTCTAGATAATGTTCTTTTTTAAAAATAGATAAAAAAAAACTAGATAATAAACTTCTAGTTATAACTATATTTGGCGAATCTTTTTTTACAATAATTGCCGCATATAAGCCAAATAAAATTCTAAGCAAAAAATTTATTGAAATTTTGTTTTTAAAAAGTGATATAATATTAAATCTATTTTTAAGATTATAATTCTTCTTTATTTTAGAAAAATTTAATTGGCAGGTTGGGATAATTAGATTTAATTTAAAGTTTAATCCTTTGATGTTATCGCACATTTTAAATACGTGCACAGAATATGCATTTTTGGATGGCACGCAAAATTCTGCTATATAGTAAAATTTTTTTATATTCTTATTATGCATAAATATTTATTAATTATAACTGATAACAAATTGGGCCACTTTAAGATATGTTACAATTTTATCATTTAAATCTAATTATTTTAAATAATGAATATTTTTCTTATTTCTAAAACAAGATTTAGAAGGTTGCATTTAAATAATTTTCAGCATCAAAAGCTATTTGGTAATTATAAATTATATAATTATGTTGGACCCGTTTTATTTTATTTAGCTAAAATTTTTATTTTTTTTAAATTAGGAAAAGCCATATCCTTAGATGGAAATCCTATTTTAAAAAATCAACAAGGTATTAATTTATGGATGGGCGGAACCAATTTTAAGATACCAAAAAAATATTATTATTTGAAAAATAATTTTACAAATATGAAAAGTATCTTTTTAAAAAAAAATAAAATTTTTCAAATTTACCCTTTAAATATTAAACAATGTATAAAAAAAAAAAAAATTAAAATTGTTTATGTATCTGAGATTAACATTACAAAAGATACAGATGTTATTAATTTCTGGAAAAAAAATAAAAGAAAACTTTTAAAAAATTTTACAAAAATAGATGACATAAATTTTTGGAAGCAATTAAGTTTTTTTGATAATAAACAATTATGTTTTTCTTATTATAGAAAAATTAAAAGCCTATTAAGATTTGAAATTATAAAAAAATTAAAAAATAAATATAAAAATGATTTTTTACTAATTGGGACAAATTGGACTGATTATAAAATAAAATCTAAATCAAGTATATTTAATAGAAAAGTAATTTCTAAGATTTACAATGGTAATATTTGTATTGATCTTGGTTCCGTAGCCGGATCTTTAAGTTTATACCCTAGGTCTATCGATATTATTGAATCAGGAGGAGCGCTTATTCAGCTAAAGCAGAAAGATTTTAGAAACATTTGGAGCAACTCTAAAATTTATAATGATTTTCTATTTACTAATTTTAAAGAATTATTTTTGATAATTAATAAAATACTAAAGAATAAAGATTTAATTGAAAAAATATACTTAAATAACAAAAGGCAGTTTGAGAAATCTAACTTGTTAATAGAGAAGCAAATTAATAATATTTTTAAAAACAATGATTAAAAAAATATTAGTTTCTTATCTTTGTACTCCGTATGTAGATGAGCGCATTTTTTTTAAATTTATTAAAAATTATAAAAAATATTCTTCAGGAATATCTCATAAATTACTAATTTGTTTCAAAAATTTAGATAATAATAAAATAAAATATTTAAAGTCCAAAATATCAAATTTAAACTATATTGTATTTATTGATATTTCGAATGATAATGATTGGGATTTTATGAGTTTTTATAGAATAGCAAAAATATATAAGAGTTATTTAATTTTTTTTTTAAATAATCAGTGTTATCCGATAAAAAAAAATTGGCTTTTGTTAATGGTTTCAAATTATAAAAATAAAAGATTATTGGGTACTTCAGGATCATATGAAAGTATATCCTCTAGGGGGTTTCTAAGAAATCAACATGAGAATATATTTTTTTATATTTATCGCGTAATAAAATATTTAATAAATTTTCCATTATTTCCAAATCCTCATATTAGAACTTCAAATTTTATGATTCTAGCTAAGGATTACCTTAAGTACAAATTTGAAAAAAAATATTTTACGAAATTTGATAGCTGGAAAACAGAGAGCGGAAGATTTAGTATGACAAAATTTTTTAAGAAAGAGGGTTTTGAAATTTTAGTCGTTAATTCGGATGGAAAAGTATACTCAGAAAAAAAATGGAAATTTAGTGAAACTTATTGTTATAAAAATCAAAAAAAACTTATTATTTCGGACAAAAGAACTAGAAAGTACAATAGTTTTTCGACAGAGGATAAAAAAATAAAAGCTAAAATTGTTTGGGGCTAGTTTCTGTTTTTACCTTTAAGATCTTTAATAATTTTTTAAGATCAGATTTTGTATCTATTGAGATTGAATAGTTGCTTAATTTAATCATTTTAACTTTAAATCCCATTTCAAGGGGTCTTAATATTTCAATGTCTTCATTATTTTCAATAATTCCTTTTTTTTTATTTTTTCCATAAATTTTATTTAATATTTTTTTTGGAAAAGAATAAATACATACTTGTCTTAACCCATTTTTAAAAACACCTGCTTTGTTAGAGGGAATTGGCGCTCTGGACATATATAGCAACTCATCAAATTTATTTATAACAACTTTTGGTATTCCATGATTAAAAAATTGATTTTTATCAGTGATCTTACAATATCCGTTTAAAATTTGATTGTTATTCTTTTTAGCTTTATTAATAAATTTTTTTAAATCTTGCTTTGAGAATATGGGTTCATCACCTTGTAAATTTATATATATCTTAGCATCAATTTTTTTTGCAACCTCAGCTACTCTATCAGTACCTGTTAAACATTTTTTAGATGTTAGAATTGAAGGAACTTTATAAATATTACAAACTTTTATAATCTCAATGTTATCAGTCGCAACTATAATTTTTGATTTTGGAATTATTTTTTCACACCTTAAGTATGTTCTAATTATCATCGGAATACCATTTATTTTGATTAAAGGCTTATTAGTTAATCTCGTGGATTTTAATCTTGCCGGTATCACAACTAGATAATTCATGATAATAACTTTTTAAATAAAACTAAATTCTAATTTAGTATTAATAGATTCTTTTTTTAAATATTGAGTAACTTTTTTAAATATTAATCTATTAATAGGATTTTTACTAATATTAATAACTTTAACTTTTTTAAATTTATTAGCTATGCAAAAAGCTATCGCATAGAATAGTACTAAATTTTTTTTAAAAGAACATTTCGTTTTTTGTATCAAAAAATTTTCATTTTTATCGATATTGTAATAAATAAATTGATTTTTTTTTTCTTTGATAGGTACTTTAATATTAGGAATTATAATTTTTTTATTTTTAATTAAATTAATTTCCGTAATTATTCGATAAGGATTGCAAATAAATATGTAATCAATAATTTTTTGATTAATTTTTGCGTTATAATTTAATGTAGCTAAAAGAAATTTATTTTTATTAATATTTATATTCTGTAGTTGTTTTGTTCCTCCTATTAACAAAATTTCACTTTTCTCAAATTTATTTAATTTTTTTTTAATTTTATAATTTTTAAGAAATAGGTTATCAAATATATTTGCATCATATGAAGACGATTTTGATTTAGTCAAAAAAGTAATAATATTATGTATAATTTTATTGTTATATTTTTTTTCCTCTAATAATCTTTGGATAAATGTGGGATGAATGTTGTATTTTGCAGATTTCTTATATAAAGCATTGCTTCCCCAAGTGTATTTTTTTTTTAAATAAGAAAATTTATTTTTAATAAAATCTTTAATTATTAATAATTCATTATATTTTTTTTGTTTTTGAAGTAAATCTTCAAGCTTTAAATTTCCTGCCCCACGGCCCATTCCATTGATTGAGGTATCAATGAAGCCAAAACCCATTTTTATAGCTCTCATACTGTTTAGTAAAGCAAAACCTAGATTATCATGAGCGTGAAATCCAAATTTTTTAATCAAGAACTTTTTTTTAATAATTTTTGAAAGTTTTTCTAAATTGTCTGGCTTACAATTTCCAAGGCTGTCTGCTAAATAAAAATAATCTACTTTTAGTTTTTCAGCATATTTAAAAAAATTAATGATCTCATTATTTTTTAATAAAGTAAATTTCATTAAGTTAACCGCAATAAAATAGTTTTTCTTTTTGAGAACGTTAACTACAGATTTTAATAT
>JACCDP011460010.1_pt1 | contig 14780 bp, 19 predicted proteins | sample 7445841 | NCBI WGS metagenome assembly JACCDP01 (sample SAMN15323441, study PRJNA562643) | freshwater metagenome | isolation source: river surface water | place: USA:Blue River Watershed | collected 2017-08-17 | reverse complement strand
TGTAGAAATTGTTGAAAATCTTTCTTTACAGCCTTATACAATAGAAAAATATGTTCAAGAACACAAAGAAAAACAATATTGGAATTTAAATTATTTTTCTAGTTCTACCCTAGTAGTAAAACAAATACAACAGATATTTCAGGTAATTAATTTTTGTAAAAAAATTAGTGCAAATTTATATATTGCTAATTTACTAGATTTATCCTGGATACCATTGGTATTTGACAAGTATCATAATTTTATAGATTTAACAAATAATAATAAGTGCATTAATGCACATGTACCAAAATTTCTAGATGTAGGAACAGATGGAGCCCATCCTGGACCTGTTCAACATCAAGAATATGCAGAAAAAATATTTAATTTAATAAAGGAAAACTATCATGGCCAAACCATTTGACGTATCAAAATTTCGCAAAAGTATCACCAAAAGCATTGACGGCATCAGTGTCGGCTTTACAGATCCCACAGATTGGATCAGTACAAATAACTATGCTCTCAACTACCTGATCTCAGGAGACTTTAACAAAGGTGTTCCACTAGGTAAAGTCACTGTATTTGCTGGAGAGTCCGGAGCAGGCAAAAGTTTTATCTGTTCGGGTAACTTGGTTGCTAATGCACAGAAACAAGGCATTTACGTGATCCTGGTCGACAGCGAAAATGCGTTAGACGAGAAATGGTTACACGCACTCAACGTAGACACCAGCGAAGACAAACTACTCAAACTCAACATGGCCATGATTGACGATGTGGGCAAGATGATTAGTGAGTTTGTCAAAGAGTATAAAACATTACCAGAAACAGAAAGACCCAAAGTCTTATTTGTAGTAGATTCGTTGGGTATGCTACTTACGCCAACGGATGTAAATCAATTCGAAGCAGGCGACATGAAAGGTGATATGGGTCGTAAACCCAAGGCACTGGCCGCCCTGGTACGTAATTGCGTAAACATGTTTGGTAGCTTGAATATTGGCCTAGTAACCACCGCACACACATACGCTAGTCAAGATATGTTTGATCCGGACGACAAAATCTCAGGAGGACAAGGTTTTATTTACGCATCAAGTATTGTAGTCGCCATGCGTAAACTAAAACTCAAAGAAGATGAAGATGGCAACAAGATTTCAGAAGTAAAAGGTATACGTGCTGCTTGTAAGATCATGAAAACACGTTATGCCAAGCCATTTGAAAGTGTACAAGTCAAGATTCCATACGAAGAAGGTATGAATCCTTACTCGGGTCTAGTAGACTTGTTTGAAGGCAAAGGCTTGTTAGAAAAAGAAGGCAACAGTCTCAAATACACACTAACAGATGGAACTGTGATCAAACAATTCCGCAAGGCTTGGGAACGCAACGAAGACAGCAGTTTGGATCGTATCATGGCAGATTTTACCTCTAATCCTCATCACAAGACTGCAGAAGTAGAGGAAGATATTCCAGAACCAACTGCATTGGCAGATACAAATTTTAAAGCAGAAGAAAAATCTGCTAAAAAATCTAAAAAAGAGGAAGCTGTTGACTGAGTATTACTGTAGTCAAAAATTTTGGTGGCTGACCGTAGAACCCGAGCGAAGAACCATGAACTCGTGTTGTGCGGCACAGGCCACCAAGATTGACCTGTCGTGGCTTCGATCGCATCCGGGGAAATTGTTTAACACTCCCGAATTGCTGGCCGAACGCCAGGCCATGTTAAACAATGAGCCTGTGGCCTCGTGCGAAGATACCTGTTGGTCAGCCGAACGCCAGGGTCGAGTCAGTCGTCGCACAGCAATGAAAACCACAGATCGAACTCATACAGATCTGTACACTTCTCCGCATGTGTTACACATCAATCTTGGCAGCGATTGCAACCTGACCTGTAGTTATTGCTGTAAGCAGTACAGTACCGCTTGGTTGCGTGACATTGACATGCACGGTCCGTACCTGGCGCAGGAACGCTACACCATCAATGCCAACGATCGTATAGTGCTAAAACTGGGACAAACAGCTATAAAAAACAGTGATGCGTATCAGGCCATCATGCAAGAAGTACAACGATTTCGGTCAGTGGAACAGATAGAAATCACTGGCGGCGAACCTTTTTTGTATAATGGACTACCGCAGGTTGTTGCGAAACTGTCGGCACCTGCAGATATTTTTACGGGCCTGGGAGTAAACACAGACAGATTAGGCAAAATACTGGATCAGTTGCCCACAGGCACTACCTTTACGATCAGTGCTGAAAATACCGGAGCCTTGTACGAGTTCAACCGTTACGGCAACACCTGGGATCAATTTAGACGCAATCTTGATTTACTGTCTAGTAGATTCAGTTATAGATTTTGCAGCGTGTTGAGCAATCTAACAGTACATGGATTCGAACAGTTTCAACAAGAGTATGGATCAGATAAAAATTTGTTGAACTTTTGCACAGATCCTGACTATCTCAGTGCTTCGGTATTAGACCCTGAATCTAAAATACAATTATGTCAGATTGATTATAAATATCAAGATCAAGAAATTAAACAAACACTACAAGCAGAGCACACTCAGCAACAAAAACAAAATCTGCAACAATATCTAACTGAGTTTGCAGGACGTAGAAATTTAAGTCTTGATGTTTTTCCAGACCATTTTTTAAATTGGTTAAATATACCACAGTTAACAAAGGAATCCAAATGACCATTGAAGTAGAAGTCCTAAGCGAATTATACACAATCATGAAACAGTATGTGCCGCAGAAAGATCGTCAGGAATGTGCTGATAATCTCATGAGCGTCATGGTCGACATGTTAGGTGACAAGGAACTCAAAGAGTTCGGCGGTACAGACAATACTCTCAAACGAGCACTCAAAGAGTACACCTCTGAGGACGAAGAAGAGTTCGATGAGGAAAACGATTCTGATTGGTAAATGGCACAACGTTATTTCCCAATAAAGACTGAAACAGCCTGTCAACTCAAGTGGACCTGGAGCAGTCTTTACCTCTACGAAGGAACTACCAACAGTTGTCATAGAGTAGCCAAGACGGCTCTGACCACAGACACCTTTGATCAATTTCATAACACACCAAAAAAACTAGCAGATCGACAAATCATGTTGGATGGCGAGTGGCCCACAGGGGGTTGCGAATACTGCAAAAAAATTGAAGATGCGGGTGGTACCAGTGATAGAATGGTGCACTTGGCCATACCAGATCTTACCCCGCCTGAACTAGAAGACAATCCCATAGCTGTGGCAGTCACACCCAGGATAGTAGAAGTGTATTTTGACAACACCTGTAATCTCAGTTGCGTTTACTGCCACGATGGCTTCAGCAGCAGAATACAGCAAGAAAACACACGCCATGGCCGTTTTGAACACAAAGGTCTGATAATTGACAACACACATCGTCGCCATGCCAACTTTGATCAGATCACACAACAGTTTTGGTCCTGGCTAGACACCAACTACGCCACAGTACGTAGATTCCATTTGTTGGGCGGAGAACCGTTTTATCAAAGACAATTTGACACCTGCTTGGATTTCCTGTATAATCATACTAACAAGGATCTAGAGTTTAACATTGTGAGCAATCTTATGGTAGATCCAAAACGATTGCGTGATTATGTTGAGCGAATCAAGAGTCTTGTGGCTGATCGTCGCATCAAGCGATTTGAAATCACTGCCAGCATAGACTGTTGGGGCGATCAGCAAGAGTATGTGAGATATGGTTTAGATTTACAACAGTGGAAACAGAATTTTGAATATTTGGTCAATCAACGATGGATAACTTTGAACATAAACCAGGTCGTGTCAGTGCTGACTGTACCCACCATGCCGGATTTGATTGCCTACATAAACACACAAAGAACCAACAGAGAAATAGGACATCACTTGATCACAGTCAATGAGCCCACATACATGAATCCTGATATCCTGGATCCCGACTTCTTTGAACCGTATTTTGCACAGATACTAGCAGTCATGCCTGCCGACACTTGGCAACAACAAGAAGCTCGTAAATACATGCAAGGTGTCAGACAACAAATAGCTGCCTCTGCAAAAAATACTACAGAAATCAACAAGTTGCGTACTTATCTTGACGAACTTGATCGCAGGCGCAACACGTCATGGCGCAAAACTTTTCCTTGGTTAACCGGAGTTCTAGATGTTTTATAATCGCATAGTAGCAGATCTAAGTGTCATACCTGAATTCATTGAATATTATGAAGGAGAAATGACCGCGGCAAAAACAGAAATACGAATACGTGGTCGAGTAGAGAAGGAACTGTCTGACTTACCGGGTATGACCGAACATAGATTCAATCAACTACAAGAAATTGAAGCGGTGTTAGAATACCTAAATATACAATTACGTAAGATTCGACAACGACATTACAAAAAGTACCTAGAGGCCTATGCTCGAGCACTTACAAGTCGTGATGCTGAAAAATATGCCGAAGCCGAAGACGAAGTCATCGACATGGAAACTATCATCAACGAAGTGGCCTTGTTACGCAATCGTTGGTTGGGTGTTATGAAAGGTATCGAATCAAAAAACTTCATGTTAGGTCACGTGGTCAGACTGCGTACAGCAGGCATGGAGGATATTGTAGTATGATGGATTGGAAATCTCGTGCCGACGAATTGTTGGCAGAGTTTGATTTGTGTTGTCGAGCCAAACCACGTCATGACGCTGTAAACGTACAGTTAGAAAAAGATAATTGTGCCAAATTCGCTCATCATTTGAACACACAACGAGCCTGGGGAACAGACAATCAAATAGCCGAGGCCTGCTATCAACTTGAGCCCAGACTACAACGATTAAAAGAAAAACTAATTATGGAAATATTACAACATGGGCCAATTTAGTAATCAATATTACAGCCACGAACACAGTTTAGAAGTATTAAACTTGTTGTACGGATATGACAGTTTTCTTGACAGTCTTACTAGCATAGCCGACATGGGGTGTGGATCCGGACTTGATGTTGAATGGTGGGCAAGTCTATACACCAGAGATGATCCGCCGGAGCCAAGAAACTACACAGTATATGCCGTGGATCAAGACATAAGCAAGATTGATCCAGACATATTGGCTCGTAATCCAAACATAATCACCTTAGAAGGTAATTTTGAAAATCGAATCATACCTAGACAAATTGATCTGTTATGGAGCCATGACAGTTTTCAGTTTGCACGTGAGCCGTTTAAATGTTTACAAACCTGGAAACAAACACTGAACGAAAACGGAATGATGATATTGACTATTCCGCAAAGCACTTATGTAAAAGAAAACAGCCTGTATGTGGAGCAGTACGATAATCAATTTTACAGTTACAACATATTAAATTTGATTTACATGTTGGCTGTCTCCGGCTTTGATTGTAGAGATGCCTATTTTTATCGCAAACAGAACAGTCCTTGGTTGTATGCAGCAGTGTATGCCACAGCCAAAGAATTTTCACCAGGTATGACTTGGTATGAGTTGGCCGATCAAGGCCTTATCAATGATAGTCTAATCAACAGCGTGAATCGACATGGCTTTGCCCGACTAGAAGATCTGGTTGTGACCTGGTTAGACAAAGACTATTACAAAATAAGAAACTAATATGAATAAAATTGCAGTGATCAGCGGCGGATTTGATCCTCTACATTCAGGACATATAAAGTTGATCAAGGCAGCTCGGGCCTTGGGCGACATGTTGATCGTGGGTATCAACAGCGACGAATGGTTGGCACGTAAAAAAGGTCGGGCATTTATGCCCTGGCAAGAACGCTTGGCAGTGCTGAATAATCTAAAACAAGTGGACGAAGTCTATACCTTTGATGATGAAGATGGCACAGCTTGCCACTTGTTGCAACAGGTGCGGGCACACTACCCCGAAGCTGTAATCATATTTGCCAACGGCGGCGATAGGACCCGAGATAATATTCCCGAAATGACGGTACCCGATGTGGAGTTTGTGTTTGGCGTGGGCGGCACTGACAAAGCCAACAGTAGCAGTTGGATACTCGAGGAGTGGAAAGCACCTCGAACTCAGCGTCCTTGGGGCTATTACCGTGTACTACACGAAGTTGCAGGCACCAAGGTCAAGGAACTCACAGTAGAACCGGGGCAAACACTTAGCATGCAACGTCACAGAGACAGGGCTGAATACTGGCACATATCTGAAGGGCGTTGTGTGGTAGAAAGTGCAGATTGTGAAAGTTTCTTGGAAACACACGACAACTATCTCATACCCACAAACGAGTGGCATAGATTATATAATCCCTTTGATAAACCTTGTAAAATTGTGGAAATACAGTACGGACCCAACTGCACGGAAGATGATATCGAACGCAGATAAATACTGTTATGAAAACAACAGAATTTTTAGCAGAAGCAGGGTTAGTTAAAACCAAACTCAGACGCGAATATCTTATAAATCTAGCCAAGGCAATTGAGGGCGGAATTCCAATCGATCTAGTGCCTGACGCACATGCCAAATACGGAAGTTCTGTGGTGATCAAACCCAAATATGCCAGGTTGTTACGCTCAGTGGCAAAAAATGCCCAAGCAAATTCGGCAAACTATCTGGTGTTGTCCAGCGAACTACCCGACATCAGCCGGCTTGAAACCGAAGACGGCGAACCTTTGTTGTTGACCTCCATTGAAAAAAGCGAGTTGCTCAAAGGTGGCGGCAAAGGATACAACGTGGGCGACATTGGCGAAATAGCCTTGGGCATTGCAGCCAGTATCAAATTTCTAAAACACGGCGAAGAAGTCACTAGAAAAGATTTTTTATCCTTGGCACTAAGATTAAAATTCAATTCAAGGATGACTAAAAAAGGCAAGGTAGGTGGAGCCATGGAGCTGACCTATACAGGTCGTATCAAGCACAAAAATGGCAAAGAAGATAACATGACCTTGGTCATTGTGGCCAATGGACCCAGTGCAAAAAAATTCCGAGAGTTTATTCAGAATCCCGATACCTTTCCTGCAGACGTGGCCGCATCGATTGAATCGGCCCTAATGTATGTTAGAGAAAACGGCAATATCAAAAATGGTATTGAATACACAGCCAATGATCCCAACACCAACATCATTGAAATAACCTGCGATGGCATCAGTGACCAAAAAGGAACCAAGGCCGACTTGGTAATGAACATTGACGGGCGACGCATCAACCTACTCAGTGCCAAGACCGGCAAAAGCCAATTAGGCCAGGCTTCTGGACATCAATGGGCCAATCAACAGATATTCTTTAAAACTGTGTTCGGAGTCGACATCGCACCCTACGCTAAGTTGTGGGGCAAAACCAATGATGAACACATTGCAGCCCTACAAAGAATTTGGGGCGATCTAGTGATTCCAAAGTGTGCAGGATTGGCCGCCGGCGACAACACGTCCAAGGAAAGAATACTGGTAAAAACCATTGCCGGCGGATTGATACGCTACAGCAACAATATCGGTGCTGATGGAGAAGTCGAAGTGGTCGACATAGTCAAACTGGCCACAGATCCATCAAAACCCGGATATAAATTGCTGAGAATCGATTCAAAACTAACAGACGCCTTGGACAAAGTAAACATCATTGTGACCTGGCCTGAAAGCCGTATGGGTGTGAATGTGTATGGCCTAGTGCCAACCACGTTGAAAAATGGCACGGTCAAACAGAAAAAAGTGAGCCTGTGTAGGTTCTGGAGTACTGTAGGCGGAAACATTTTACGAACAGCGGTACAAGGTGGAGACCTGCTGGACGAACTTGCTGCCGTGGCCAAAGAAGCAGATGTTCCTGCTAAGCCAGCAACAAAGCCAGCAACAAAGCCAGCAACAAAGCCAGTGGTCAAACCAGTAGCAACTGCACCCAAACAAGTCGCACCGGTACAGCAGATACAACAGCCAGAACCAGAAATACAATCCGATGTGGATGCCGAACCAGAAACTCCTGCTCCTCGTGCTAGACGAACCACAGTACAACAACCAGCACGTGCTCGCAGATAATCCTTGACTTAAAAAGTAAAATTTGTTATACTATCAGCATGGGCCTCTAGCTCATGTTGGTTAGAGCAGCGGACTCATAATCCGTTGGTGCCGTGTTCGACTCACGGGAGGCCCACCAGTATTGCCCCGGTGGTGGAATGGTAGACACGTCGGTCTTAGAAGCCGATATCGCAAGGTGTGAGAGTTCGAGTCTCTCCTGGGGCACCATATCAATTTTACCAAAACTCTTGACTTTTTCTTTATATACTCATATAATGGCTACTTGTTAGAGCATATATAAAAGTGTATTACTGCTCTAATGTAGTGGTTAATACTAATGTTCTTGAGGAACCCATGACAGACACATTTAACTGTTTGGCCTGCGGCAGATTGAATCCTGTGCGTGGTGCCAATTATTCAAACAAGTATTGCAACAATCATTGTCAACAAAATCATCGCCGACGCAGACTAAACGAACAACGTGTGGCAGAATGGCGTGAAGGTTGCGGTTTGTATGTGTGGAAGGAAGTTCCTGATTATATCCGTGAGTACCTGATCGAGCAACGCGGACATGCCTGCGAAACTTGCGGCAATGGGACCTGGATGGAAGAACCTATTCCTCTCTTGGTCAAACAACGTGACGGAGATGTGTACAACAACAAGGAAAGCAACCTGGAACTGATATGTCCAAATTGCGAATCACAAAAAATTTAATTTAAGGAGAAGTTATGAAAACAGTAGGACACAAACTAGAAGCATTTGCAGTAACCGGCGTCAAGCCTGGTCAACCCGAAGACGCATTTTTTCCAATCACCGAGGAATCATTTCCTGGCAAGTGGAAAGTAATCGTTTACTATCCCAAGGACTTTACATTCGTATGTCCTACAGAAATTGTAGCCTATGACAAATTGGCACAAGACTTTGAAGATCGTGACGCTGTCCTGCTCACGGGCTCCACAGACAACGAGTTCTGCAAAGTGTCGTGGCAGAAAGCACACCCAGATCTACAAAAGATCCGGCATGTTCAGTTTGCTGATGTTGCTCGTGGTGAGAAAAGCCTGATCAACCAACTGGGTTATTTTTATGAGCCAGCAGGTGCTGCATTGCGTGTGACCTTGATTGTTGATCCCAGCAATGAGATCCAACATGTAACCGTAAACAACTTGAACGTGGGTCGTAGCCCAGAAGAAACCTTGCGTGTGTTAGACGCACTGCAAACCGGTGAACTGTGTGCTTGCAACCGTTCAGTGGGCGGCGAAACACTATAATGGAAACCAGAACAAGAACTCTGGTCAAGACTCTGATCTATAGATGTTGGGTCATACTCAGCACCTATGTGATGTTGTTGGTCACAGGACAGAGTTTTGCAGAAGCTCTTGTTCCTACCGTTGTAATAAACTGTGTGTGGATGACATCCTACTACTTGTATGATCGACTCTGGGCACACATTGAATGGGGAAGAAAATGAACTTTAATGAATATTTTTATTGGTTAAAACAATATCACTGCCCTACTTGTAAAGGAAAACAAAAATGAGTTGGGTAGATACAATAAAGGAGGCATTGCCAGATTATGCAAAAGACACACGCCTTAATCTTGATGGTGTTGTTAACCGCAGTAGTCTTGATGTCACTGTGGCTCACGGTTGTGCTCTCGCAGCCGCCATGGCAACAGGCAACGGAAAACTGGTTGCATTTATACAGTCAGACATCGCAGATGTTACAGAATCTTCGGCCGCGATGACAGCCGCAAGTCTCATGGCACAAAACAATGTATGGTATCCCTATGTGGAAATGGCCGAGGACGAAGCTCTCAAAGGCCTGCCAGCACAGCTACGCATGAATGCCATTGCCACACATGGTGGAACCACAGCCGATCGTTTTGAGGCCTACAGCCTGGCTTCCAGCATTGTGGGCAAGTGTCATTTCTGTGTTCGGGCACACTACGATGGTCTAAAGAAAATGGGCTACACCGTGGAGCAGTTACGTGATATTGGACGCATTGCCGCGGTAATCAATTCGGTAGCCAAAGTATTAAACAACTAGGTTGACAAGTCCATGTGGTTCACGTAAAATAACTGCATGGACAATCGAATTCAAGAAATACTAGACATTTTACAAGAAGAATGTGCTGAAGTCATACAGAATATCAGCAAGTGCAGACGATTTGGTCTGGACAATGAATATCTCAAAGGCTCAGGCACTCAGCGAGAGCAGTTGGCCAAAGAAATAGGCGATGTGTTGGCCATGGTCGAGCTGTTAAAGGAACACAGCGTGGTCACACAAACAGAATTAGATCTTGCCAAGAGAAACAAGTTTGTCAAACTACATCAGTGGTCTAACATATATGACTAATGACTTTTTATACCAATGAATCTAATCCCAAACTGGGATTTTATCAGATAGGTAACACCCGATACTACAGCAAGGTAGAAGCCTTGATTGCTGGTACTCGCCTTGATCAATTTCCCGAGTGGCATTTCAATCGAGCAGTATTTGACATTTATAACTGGAGCCAAGAACCAGCCACGGACTTGCAGGAGTTATACAGACGACGAGCACAGCAACTGAGAGATCAGTACGATTACATCAGACTGGAACTGAGTGGAGGTGCTGACGGCAATACTGTGTTATACAGTTTTTTGCTGAATAATATCCACCTGGATGAAGTGGTATTTCGTTATCCCAAGACTGGTGAAAAGAATGTGTCAGCAGACCCATTCAATACCAAGCCAGAAAACACGCTCAGTGAATGGGAATATGCGGCTCGACCTACCTTGGAGTGGATAGCCACACATAGCCCGGCTACGAAAATTACCATACATGACTACAGCACAGACATGTTGGCCAGCGAGCATGATGAATCTTGGGTGTTCCTGACTCGAGACTATTTCCAACCCGGGCACCCGTTCAAACACACAGTGGATGCCGTGGTAGATCATCGACGTACCTTGGACACGGGCCAAAGCGTGTGCATGTTGTGGGGTATAGACAAACCCAAGATCTGTATCCGGGACAAAAAATGGTATCTGTACTTTATGGACATACAGGCCAATGCGGCCAATCCCGACGTCAAACACTATACCAACATAACCAATGAATACTTTTTTTGGTCTCCGGACATGCCCGAATTGGTTTGCAAACAAGCACACACAATAAAAAATTGGTTTAATCTTGAAAGCAATAAATACCTACAGCACTTAGTACGCTGGCCCAATTACAGTTTCAGTCAGCGTACCACATTCGAACACATTGTTAAACCCTTGATTTATCCGGACTACGATCCAACAACATTTCAGACATCGAAACCTACCAACAGTTTTTACAACGAAATGGATCACTGGTTCTATACCAACTTCCAAGACACTCATGTGTATCGAACCTGGCAAGCCGGTTTGGCATTTTTGGTCGACAGTATCGATCCCAAGTATTTTAATTATGAAATAGGACGACCAGTGGGCTTTGTGGGATTCATCAGCCCATTCTATGAATTGGGTGCAGCCGAGTTTGAAGATCCGGGACGTAATGTACATTTTAAATTTTAAAGGAACCTAGCATGAAACATTTTTTACTAGCCGTACTAGCCACACTCAGTTTAACAGCACAAGCACAAAAGGAAACACAGACTCTGGTGTATTCTTGGACTGCTGCTGACACAGCCGCCAACTTCTATCGTACCTTGGCTGAAGAATCAAACAAGTTACAAAACAAGTATAACTTTGTGTTTGATACCAAGCCCGGTGCTGGCGGCACCGTGGCCGCCAGCTATGTGTTGAACACTCCCAACACCATCTGGGTCAACAGCTCGGCGGCTTTTATCCGTCCTAACTTGTTTCCCAATGAAAGTCACAACATGGCCGACTTTAGGAGTCTCATGCCCATGTGTGTGGCTCCGTTTGTTATCAGCAGCATCAAATACAAGACCTGGAAAGAAGTACCTCGTGATGCCCGACTCAGCATTGGTATCAGTGGACTAGGTGCAACCACACACTTGGTAGCTATACAGGTGGCAAAAAACTATCCCAACATGCAGATCGTGCCATTCAAGAGCACCAGCGAAGCCCTGTTGTCTACTCTGTCGGGCAACACAGATTTTGCCGTGGGATTCCTGGGCGACAGTGAACAGTATGCTAAAAATGCCACATCGCCCAAACAGGTGCACTGGCTGGGCATCACAGGACGAGAAGTAATTAAAGGTGTGCATCCACTGATACATCAGGGCTTTAGCAAGGACTTGGCCGACATGAGTACTCCGCAACAGATCTTTATAGCTAGAAAAGTACCTGAAGAAAAGTTCCGTGAAATTCGCAAGATTTTTGTAGAAGCTGCACGTAGCAAGGCTGTGCGTGATGCCAACGCTGCCGATAACTGTGTGCCCAACAATCAGATTCCCGATGCAGAAATCGACAACTGGTACAACAGCCAGCTGGTTTTATGGCGTAGATTGACCAAAGATGTCAAGTTGGATAAATAAAATTAGCAACGCCGACACTCTGTTGACGTCAAGACGCCTGGGATATGGATCCCTTTACTGATGTGTTACACCGGAACGCCGCCAATTTTCACACAAAGGAACCACAAATGAAAACTACTAAAATCCGTTGGGTAATCGCACATGAGCCATTGAGCCTGTTTGTGCGTGCCGCAGAAGATTTCCAAAAATTTGTAAACGAAGCACAATCTGCAGAAAAAATCGAAGTTGAAGTAATGACACTTAAAGAGTACAGCGACAAATACAACAACGGTGTACAAGTGACCAAACATGACTTGCTAGATCTTATGGAACAAGGCAAGATTGAAATGAGCCAGATGTATACCACATGGTTGGCCGAAGATATCGAGCATGACATGTTGGCACTTGAAATGCCATTTATTTTTGAAGATCACGATCATGCAACACGTGTACTTGAAGGTGAAGTCGGTGAATACCTGTTGGACAAGATCACAGAAAAATCTAATGTGCGTGGCATGGCTTTCACATATTCAGGCGGTTTCCGCAACGTGATTGCAAACAAGAAAGTAAGCACACTTGCTCAATTGGCATCCAATGAAGATCAGAACAAATCGTAATCCGGTAGCACAAGATACGTTCAAGGCAATAGGGGTCCAAGACCCCTTTGTATGTGAGATTGAGGATTTAGGAAAACACATTGAAGCCGGCGATTGTGAAGGCGGAGAGGGAATATACAGTCGTATATATCCACTCGGTCAAGACAAAGTTACCAAAAGTGTTATCAACACCGAGCACAGTTTGTTTTTGACTACCATGATCATGCGTGATGATTTTTGGCAAACATTAAGCCCAGAAGTTCAAGCAGTAATCAAGGATGCAGCTATCAAAGCTGGTCGACGTGAACGCCTAACAACCATCGAAGATGGTCTAGAAGCTAGAGCTCGATTGATTGCCGATGGTATCGATGTGCATGAGTTGAGTGACGAAGAACGTGCCGAATTTAAATCAAAAACACAAGTGGTATATGATAAACACGGACCAACGTTTACTCCTGGCCTGATTGACAAAATTAAGAAAGCATAATATGAAAATTAGAACAAATCGCAATCCTGTAGCACAAGAAACTATGCGTGTGTTGGGTGCCGACGTATTTGTTTGCGAAACTGAAGATACTCGTGCTCATATTATCGAGGGCGATTGCGAAGGTGGCGAAACTGTGTACAGCCGCATCTATCCTTTGAGACAGAACGATGTAAGTAAAACGGTGTTAGACACCAAGCACAGTTTGTTTTTGACTACCATGATCATGCGTGATGATTTTTGGCAAACATTAAGCCCTGAGGTACAAGCAGTAATTAAAGATGCTGCTATCAAGGCCGGAAGACGCGAACGTGAAGTAACTATCAAGGATGGTGAAGTTGCACGTCAACAGTTAATTGCAGATGGAATTGATGTGGTTGAATTAACAGCAGAAGAAACAGCAGACTGGAAATCTAAGACTCAAGCGGTTTACGAAAAATTTGAGCCAACATTTACTCCTGGCCTGATTGACAAAATCAAAAAATCGTAGTATTATTTGACTCAATAACAAAGGATTGGTCACTGAGATCAATCTATTTGTCATCCACTTACAATACAATATGAAAAAATGGTTAGAATATCAATTCCGGACCCAGGTCAAAAATTTTGACTGGGATAACAGAGTCTGGTGGGTTGATAATTTAGCTGAGCCTTTGTCACCAGCCTTTGACAACATACGTAAAAAGTTTGAAGACGGTCAAACGTTTACCGAGTACGAAAATGTATTTCTAAGAGAAGACCACATACAACGTACAGCAGCCAGTACCGGTGGTGAAGTTACCGAAAATGAATATAGAAGTTATCTCAACGAATACCATGATCTCATGGCCGGTCAGCGACATCACTATATCAACGAATTTGGTGAGCACGAGGATCTTATACGCCAGACTTTTGTTGACACATTTGATCTCAAACCAGACACAGTCAAGTTTCGTGTACAGGTAGAGGTGCCTGGAAAATATTTTGTTGTACACATAGATCGTAATCGCTACAAGGTCTGGGATCAAGAACCCGAAATGCGATATGAACGTGTGGCAGAACAACAACAGCATAAGATTTTTGTCACGTTCATGGCTGATCAAGAATTAGGACAAATGTTTGGGTTTGGCAAACGAACCGTCAACTGGTCACGTGGAGACACAGTGACCTGGGAACATCAGAGTGTTCCTCACTACACAGCCAATGTTGGTTATCATCCTAATTTTATGTTGGTTACCACTGGCATGCCAAATTAATAGGAAAATTATTATGAAAAAACTTTTAATCGCACTAGCAACAATTTTTATTTCAGGTTTAGCTGTGGCACAACAACAGGTGCTCAG
>JACCDP010033782.1_pt1 | contig 14780 bp, 11 predicted proteins | sample 7445841 | NCBI WGS metagenome assembly JACCDP01 (sample SAMN15323441, study PRJNA562643) | freshwater metagenome | isolation source: river surface water | place: USA:Blue River Watershed | collected 2017-08-17 | reverse complement strand
CGCCATAGGCAACAGACTCGTTTCTGTCATGCCTGGTACCGTGTTGATCTCCAACACATAGGGTTTTCCTCTCGGAGTGATCCGAAAATCTACGCGGGCAGCACCTTCGCACCCCAATACCTCATAGGTCCTCCTCGCCAATTCACTAATTCTCCGAATAACTTTCGGAGGAAATGGAGCGGGACAGAGGTACTGGGTCTTCCCCTTTTGGTACTTTGCCGAGAAATCGTAAAATCCCTCCGGCGCCACGATTTCGATCACCGGAAGTACTGTCACCCCTTCTGTTGCCGATCCGACAAGAGACACCGCAGCTTCATGCCCCGGAATGTAGCTCTCCACCATCGCCTCTGGATCAAAACGATGCGCCAGAGCAATCGCCTCTTTCCATTGCCTGGCACGCCGTACAACCGTCACACCGATGGTTGACCCCTGGGCCACCGGTTTGACGACAATCGGCAATCCAAGGCGCGCCTTGCTCAGAATCCTTGCGAGTGAGGGCCTCTCCCCTTTCCGCACGACCGTTCCAGCTGCAACAGGAATCCCATGGGCAGCAAGCAGTGTTTTGGTGACTTCCTTATGCATGCCTACGGCACTCGCGCGCACACCGGACCCTGTGTAGGGAATGCCTATCGTCTCAAGAAACCCTTGGACTGTCCCGTCCTCGCCTCCAGGTCCGTGCAGCGAGAGAAAGGCAATGGCCACTTTTTGGTCTTCCAACTCCCGATGCAAACGATCGGTGACGTCGATCACCACTGCGTCGTACCCCAGACGGACGAGCGCCTGGTACACGGCCTGGCCTGTCTTGAGAGAAATGTCCCGCTCCGAAGAGCGTCCTCCCATAAGCACGCCGATTCGCGCATCTGTGATTCTACCGGTCGGTACCATCACGTCCTTTCGCTAGGCCTGTCCTACCAGTTTCAACTCTAATTCCAATTTGATCCCCGTCTGCTGGGCAACGCGCGTACGAACTTTTCTGATGAGTGACAACACATCGCGAGCACTGGCCTGCCCTTGATTCACAATGAAATTGGCATGCTTCGTCGAAACACAGGCATCGCCTACCGAGGCTCCCTTGAGCCCCACGGCTTCGACCACACGGCCGGCGGAATCGTTCGTTGGATTCTTGAAGACACAACCAGCACTCGGCAGAGTGAGGGGTTGGGTATCACGACGATAGCGCAAATAGTCTTTCACAATTTTCTCGATATCCGACCTCACCCCCGGCTTGAGTTGAAGCCAAACCCCAACCACAATGCCCGGTGGTAATGTCGCCCGACGATATGAAAACTCGATGCTCTCTGCAGGGCAGTCAATGACGGTACCGTTCGGAGATACGACACGAACGGCCTTGACACTGCTCTCCATCTCGCCGAGCCTCGTTCCCGCATTCATCACCACGCACCCTGCAACACTCCCTGGAATCCCCGCAGCCCACTCCAGTCCGGCCAATGACCTGCGGATGGCATAGCCGATGAGTGTCGGCATACCGACGCCGCCCTCGGCATGCAACACCGATCCTGGTTCTTCTTTGATGGCACGCAGCTTTGCCAAACTGACGACCACACCTCGAATACCCTTGTCACGGATAAGGACGTTGGTGCCACCCAACACAAAGATCGGCACGCGTTGCTCGGCAGCTTGCCTGGAAAGGCGGATGACGTCTTCGACATCAATCGGCTGAACCAAGACATCGGCAGGGCCACCGATATGGAATGAGGTATAGTCCTTAAGCGGTGCATGAAACTGAACCATCCCCCGAAGACCGGCCACAGCCAGTTGCAATCTGCGCGCTTTCGATGCCGGTCGTGTCTTTTGCTCATATTGCAAACTTCGACGCATCTTCAGCCGTCACGTTGATCCAAGACGCGCAAGAATCCCGGTTCCCGCTTTCCAAATATCACCCGCTCCCATCGTCAACACGAGGTCGCCCGATTTCAGAAAAGGCAAGACCTGGTCAGGCAATGTTTCCTTTTGCTCAATAAAGGTGACTGATGGGTGCCCTGCAGACCGGACCGTGTCAGCCAGGATGGCTCCCGATACGCCGGGTATCGGCTGTTCACCGGCCGGATAGACCTCGGTCATGAACACCGCATCCGCGTCATCAAAGGCGTGGGCAAAATCTCCGATACAATCCCGCGTTCGAGTGTATCGATGCGGCTGGAAGAGAACGACGATTCGTCGACTCCACCCCTGCTTGGCAGCCGCAAGCGTTGCTTTCACCTCTGTGGGATGGTGGCCATAATCGTCTACCACCATAATCCCGTCGGTTTCCCCACGCAGATGAAAACGCCGCTCCACACCAGTGAAGGCCGCGAGCCCCCTTCGGATGAGATCGACCGGAACTTCTAGCTCGAGCCCGATGGCAATCGCGGCGAGCGCATTCGAAACGTTGTGGATACCCGGCACCGCGAGCCGAAAGGGACCCAAATTCTTTCCGCGGAAATATGCGCGGAATTCTGCTCCAGACTGTTTGAGCGCGATATCAGTGCCTTTGAAATCCAGCGGAGCTCCTTCGCGCTCGTGAAGTCCATAGGTTTGATACCGCTTCACGATGCTGGGGAATAACGCGCGCAGGCGCTCGTCATCAGCACACAATACCGCCAACCCATAAAATGGAATCTTATTGATGAATTCCAAGAAGCATTCGTTGATCCGTTCCATTGATCCGTAGTGATCAAGGTGCTCACGGTCCAAATTCGTTACGGCCACGATCGTCGGAGAGAGTCGGAGAAACGAGCCATCACTCTCATCCGCTTCGGCCACGAGCAGATCACCGCGCCCAAGCCGTGCATGGCTACCCAAGGCGTTGACCTTGCCGCCAATCACCATCGTAGGATCCAGACCAGCCTGCGCCAAGACGTTGGCAACCATAGACGTCGTGGTGGTCTTCCCATGGGCGCCGGCGATGGCAACGCCGAATTTCAGTCGCATCAACTCGGCCAGCATCTCTGCACGCGGGATCACTGGAATCTGATGCGCTTTTGCGATCACGACTTCGGGATTGCTTGCCGCCACAGCGGAGGAGATGACCACCACCTGCGCATCCCCCACATTCGATTCCTGATGCCCGATGAAAATGCTTCCACCGAGTTCTTCGAGCCGCCGCGTCGTTTCTGACGCATGAAGATCCGAACCGGTCACTTTGTACCCCATCGTGAGCAGAACTTCCGCGATACCACTCATGCCTGCTCCGCCAATTCCGACGAGATGGATCTGCTGTGTTTTACGAAAAGGCGTTATCATGACTTACACATTGCCAGACGATCGAACGTTGTGCCTGCTACTTCCTGTTTCACTTTTGCTCGCCTCCGACTGCTTTCACGACTTGATTCGTGTCATGTGCTACTCCCATGAGCGCATAACACTCGTCGACAATAACTTTGCCTGCATCGATTCGTCTCATCGCCAAACTCTTCTTTTGCATGGCTCGCAACTGCTCCGGATTCGACAAGACCGTGAAGACTGTCTCGACCAATTTTGCTCCGTTCAGTTCAGCCTGTGGGAGAACAATCGCTCCGCCCGCAGCCTCCATAGCCCGAGCGTTTTTCATCTGATGGTCATAGATCGCGGTCGGTAAAGGGATCAGGACTGCGGCTTTCCCGCAGGCCGTCAGTTCTGCGATCGTCATCGCACCAGCTCGAGCCACAATAAGATCGGCTGTGCGAAGTACCGCCGGCATGTCGTAGAGAAACGACACGACGTTGGCGGGCACGCTCCGTGCGCGATACGCTGCAGTGACTCGTTCAAGGTCGTCTTCCCCGGTTTGATGGGTGATGGTCAGTCCTGGCAGACGTTCGTGCAATAGAGCCAATCCCTCCAGCACCGTGCTATTAATGGCCTTGGCACCCTGGCTCCCACCAAAAATCAGGAGGTGCTGGCCTTTCGGCTGGATCGTATCGATGGGCGCACTTGCTTGGACCAAAAACTCTGGTCGAATCGGTGTCCCGACTACACGCACCTTTTGTTGATCGAATGATATTCCCGCAGATTCAAATGCTAAAAAAATTCGCTGCGCCAACGGTGCAACCGCCTTGTTGGCTAAACCGGGATAGGCGTTCGGTTCTAGGATGACTCGCGCAATCCCTTTCCAGGCAGCGGCCATCAGCATGGTCGGACTTGTATACCCTCCCACTCCAATTACCAAATTCGCCTCGCGTTGTCGTAGAATTTTTAACGACTGCCAGATCCCAATCGGCACAGACAACACACCTCGCAGAACATCCATGAACCCCTTTCCCATGACCGGCTTGGCGGTGATCAGCACCAACTCAAAGCCTTCGTGCGTCAGCACGCGAGATTCGATGCCACGCGCCGTCCCTACGAACAGAATCTTGGCCGAAGCATCTCGCCGCACAAACTCTCGTGCCAGCGTAATGGCCGGATACAGATGCCCACCAGTACCTCCCGCAGCAATTACAATCGTCATCGTCGACTCGGCCATCCACGTCTGCTTCGCGGTCTCGCTTCCTCCCGTCCAGCCTGACGGTCTCTTGAAATACTGAGTAAGATTCCCACGCCGGTCAGACTGACGACCAAGGAGGACCCCCCATAACTGACAAACGGTAAGGTGAGCCCTTTTGTGGGCAACAACCCCGTCACCACACAGGCATTGATCAGTGCCTGGATACCAATGAGCGTCGTAATGCCCATCCCCAAGTAGCGCCCAAATGGAGTTCGTGCTCGCGTAGAAATCTGAAATCCGCGAATAATAAAAACCACAAAGAGAAAAATGATCACGGCCGTTCCGACAAACCCCAGCTCTTCGCCGACCAGTGCTAACACAAAGTCGGTGTGCGGTTCCGGAAGAAAGAGCAATTTCTGCTTTCCTTCTCCCAACCCAACTCCGAACAAACCTCCGCTGCCGAAAGCCAAGAAGGATTGGGTAATTTGATGCCCCCCGTTCGACGGATCGCTCAAATGATTCAGGAATGCCATGAGACGTGGACGTCGGTAATCGGACATCAGCACAAGCGCCAGACCGATCGGTATCGCGCAGAGCGCCATTGTGGACAGATGCACCATGCGTGCACCTCCAACGAACAGGAGGCCACCGGTGACGAGCGCGAGAACCACCACCGTCCCCAAATCCGGCTCTCTGAGCACCAGCACGCCGAGGAACCCGATAATGAGCAGCGGCGGAAGTAGACCTGTCGAAAAGTGCTGCAGCCGGTCTTCCTTTCGAGCGAGGTACGCCGCAAGATAGATGACACTGATCAACTTCGCCATTTCGGCTGGTTGAATTGAAATAGGCCCGAGCAGCAACCACCGCCGAGCGCCATTTTTCATCCCCGTAATGGACGGAATCAGCACGATGATCAGCAAGACGGCGATGAACCCGATGAGTGGAAACGACAGACGCTTCCACCAGACATAGTCGATGCGGGATATCACGTGCAAGAGCGTTAAACCGAACGTCAGCCATACGAGCTGGCGCTTGAGGTAGTACCAGGAATCGTCGAATTTTTTGCCTGCCACCACGGCGCTGGCACTGAACATCATCACCAGACCAACCAACGCCAGGGTAATGGTCACAATCAATAAGATTTGGTCCATCCCCACCCGCTGTGGAATTCGCGGTCGGTCGGTAGACCACGGCAACGCCAAGGTCCCTGCAGATCGTCGTGACATTGCTCAGCTTCAATGCTCCTCTTTCGTCGAACCTGTCATGACGGCAACGATTGTACGAGAGCTTTAAACTGCCGCCCCCGATCCTGATAATCCAGAAACATGTCAAAACTCGCGCAGGCCGGTGAGAGAAGCACGACGTCTCCGCTCTCAGCTCCCGATGCCGCTAATTCAACAGCCTCCTTCAAGGTTCCGACTCGATCAATCGCTTGATAGCCCCCCATTGCGTTCGCCATCAGCGGAGCTGCCTCACCAATCAAAAGAAGCCGCTTGACCCTTCGTTGGATCGAGAGCGCCAACCTGGAGAAATCCCCACCTTTATCCCGTCCGCCGGCAATAAGCCAAATTGGCTGGTCGATACTCTCCAATGCTTTCAAGGTCGCATCGACGTTCGTCCCTTTTGAATCGTTCACAAAACGAACACCTCGTCGATCCCGGACGATCTCCAAGGCATGCTCCAGCCCTGGGAAGTCCCTGAGCACCTGACGAATAACGGTGAGCGGGCACCCGCACAACAGCGCATAGGTCGAGGCAACCATGACGTTTCCAATATTATGATCGCCGATGATTTTGACCTCATGCCGATGGCCTATCTCGTGAGTCTTCCCCTTGAGGGTGACCATGATGCGATCCTGATCGAGGTACGCTCCACCAGCGACATCCTCCGGCAATGAGTGCGTCCGTGTGAAACCCAGTAGGCACCCCTTTGCCTTCTTCCGAAGAGGCGCCACTTTGGAATCATCCAGATTAAACATCGCGTAGTCGGATGCCGTGAGATTTTCGAAAATCCTGTTCTTGGCCGCAATATATTCATCAATAGACACATAGCGATCCTGATGGTCGACCGTCACATTCAGGATCCCTGCGATCCACGGATGAAACCGGTCCACCGTTTCCAACTGAAAACTGGACACTTCCACGACCACGAGATCGTATGGGCACGGCTGGCCCAGCTTCATCGCCTGCATCGCATGAATAGCCGCTTCGCTGAGCGCAGTGCCGAGGTTTCCGCCGACAAATACTTGCTTTCCACTGTTCTCCAGCATCTTGCCGATCAGGGTGACCGTCGTACTTTTTCCGTTCGTTCCCGTCAGAGCCAGAATCGGAACGGAGAGGAACCGCGACGCAAGATCAAGCTCACTGATGACTTTGACACCTCGCTGACGAGCACGTTCCAAGGCTTCCATGCGATACGGAACGCCTGGACTGATGACAATCAGATCGGCGCTGTCCAACGCCGATTCGTAGTGACGTCCCAGGCTGAATTGGACCTCTGATTGATCCAACGCTTCCAGCTGGCTCAGCACTTCGCCTCGTTCTTTCCTATCAGCAACCGTGACTCGCGCTCCCGCCTCACGCAATAGCCGAGACGCGGCAACACCACTTCGCGCAAGTCCAACCACCGTGACTCGCGTTCCTGCTAGCTGCATCGTGTCAGCGGCTACCATCACCGGTCACCTTAGTTTAAGCGTGCTCAAGCTCAACAACGCGAGCAGAATGGCAATAATCCACAAACGCACGACGACTTTTGGCTCCTCCCAGCCTTTCATTTCGAAATGATGATGGATGGGAGCCATGAGGAAAATCCGCTTGCCTCGCGATTTAAATGAGGCAACTTGAAAAATTACCGATACGGCTTCAATCACAAATACGCCGCCGACCAATAACAACAACAACTCGTGCTTGCTGATGACGGCTACAGTCCCAAGGGCTGCGCCGAGGGGCAGGGAACCAACATCGCCCATAAACACCGAGGCTGGGTATGTGTTAAACCAGAGAAACCCAAGACTGGATCCCAGGATCGCCGCCGTAAACACTGCTAATTCTCCCGCACCATCGATGTGAGGAATAAGAAGGTATTCCGACATCAACCGATGACCCGTCACATATGCGACGACTGTATAGGCTAAGGCTGCGATCATGACCGGCCCAACGGCAAGTCCATCTAACCCATCGGTGAGGTTGACTGCATTAGAACTGCCGACGATCACCAAGATGGCAAAGACAACATAAAACCATCCTAAATCTGGCATAAAATTCTTGAAAAACGGCACGCTCAGTTTCGTGTTGTACCCGGGCAATGTGTACAGTATCAGCGCAACCACAAGAGCGACCGCTATTTGCGCTGTGAACTTTTGCGATGCCGACAACCCCTTCGACTGAGCTTTGATGAATTTGAGGTAGTCATCAGCAAAGCCGATGGCACTAAACCCCAGGGTTGCCACAAGAACCAACCAGATATGGGGCCGTGAGATGTCGGCCCATAACAGCGTGGAGAGCGTGACGGAAAAAATAATGAGGATTCCACCCATAGTGGGCGTCCCACTTTTTGCCAAGTGTCGCTTCGGCCCATCGTCACGTACCTGTTGACCCAACTTAATTTCTTGGAGCTTTCGGATCACCCACGGCGCAAGCACGAATGCGATGAGAAACGAAGTCACAGCGGCGTAAATGATGCGAAAGCTCTGATATCGAAAAACGTTCAGAAACGAGAACTCCGTATGGAACGGATACAGCCAGATGTACAGCATAATGTGAGCGTTCCTATGAAGCCTTCTTCGCCGTGCGCTTGACTCCTTGAAGCGCCTCCGCCACTAGCTCCAACCGCATTCCGCGAGACGCTTTGATCAGCACAACATCACCGGGTTTAACGATGGCCTTCACGGCGACGGCGGCGGCTTGAGCGTCCGGCACCTCAGCGATACACACACGATCCAATCCCGCTTGCGTGGCTCCCCGCGCAAGATTGCGTCCTAAGCTGCCGCAGGCGACCAATCGATCGATACCATGACGCGCTACAAATTCACCGACTTCTTGATGCATCTGCGCAGCATTCGGCCCAAGCTCCAACATATCTCCCAACACCGCAATCGTTCTCTGCTTTTTATCCGTTTGTGCCAAGAGCTCCACAGCCGCTTTCATAGAAGCTGGATTTGCATTGTAGCAATCGATGATCAGCTTGACGCCACGACTGACAAGCACCTGCGACCGCATGGCCGCAGGTCTGAAACGCGACAACCCTTGAGCGATCGTAGCCCCTGCTAAACCCAGCAGGGAACCGACGGCTCCCGCAGCAAGCGCATTCGTGACATTGTGAGCGCCTTGAACTTGAATATGCACAATCGTGGGACGAATCTTTTCCGGAAGCTGGAGATGAAAGATCGTTCCATTTCGTCCATCGGACTTTATATTCGTCGCACGGACATCGGCCTTTTCCGAGAGCCCGAACGACACGACTCGGCATCGAGCCCTCGCAGCGAGATAGTCATAGTACGAATCATCGGCATTCAAGATGACCGCACCCTCTGCCGGCAGCACGTCGAGCAACTCGGCTTTGGCCTGCGCGGACGCATCCATGCTTCCAAAAAACTCCAGATGATCCGGACCAATGTTCGTGATGATTCCCATCGTCGGGCGAGCCATTTCACACAAACTGGTGGTTTGGCCGAGATTGTCAACTCCCAGCTCAATGACGGCACCCTGATGCCGATTGTTGAGACGGAACAGTGTTTGTGGAACCCCCAACCGGTTATTCAGATTGCCCTCGGTCTTGAGTATTTTCCAGCGCTGTGCCATCACACTTGCGACCATTTCCTTCGTTGTCGTCTTGCCATTACTTCCCGTGACGGCCACGACGGGAACGTGAAACTTGCTTCGGTGATACGCCGCCAATTGTTGGTAGGCCCACAAGGGATCACGCACACCGAGAATACACGGCCTCTTTCGCTTCAGGCTCCGTTTGAACGAGAGCTTCGTCGCATCATAGGAATCGACGACTACCGCCCCCATTGCTCCTTGCGATAGTGCCCTCCCTACAAAATCATGTCCGTCAAATCGATCTCCCCGTATAGCCAGGAAAAGATCGCCCCGCTTAAGGCTCCGGGTATCGAGGCTAATGTTCCGGATAGGCTGGTTCATCCATCCAGCTATATCGCCGGCCAATACTCGAGCACTGATGACTTCCCGCAATTCTGCGATTGTAAATAGCGCCATCTGCTTACTGCCCAGTACCACTGATCCCTTACACGCCTGAGTTACACGCGGATCCCGATTTGCCGAATCGCATTGTGCGCCACTTCACGATCGTCAAAATGGAGCTTTTCTGTGCCGACGATCTGGTAATCTTCATGCCCCTTGCCGGCGATCAAAATCATGTCTGTACCATGAGCCTCTCGCACCGCCTCCTCGATCGCTTGCCGACGGTCAGCTACTTTCCGGTACTGCACATACGGTCGCTCTTGCAGTGCTTCAATCACACCACGTTCTACCTGGTCGAGAATGACAAGGGGGTCCTCAGTCCTGGGGTTGTCGGAGGTTAATATGACAACGTCACTATGGCGGACTGCCGCAGCCCCCATCTTTGGCCGCTTTCCTCGATCACGATCTCCCCCACACCCAAACACCGTAATGATTCGACCGGCCTTCAGAGCTTCTGCCGCAGTCAATAGGCGAACTAAGGCATCTTCCGTATGAGCGTAGTCCACGACCACCGTAAATGATTGTCCGGCCATAACGCGCTCGAATCGACCTGGCACGTTGAGTACTGTCCCTACAGCCTGACGAATGTGCTCCGGAGTCGCTCCTTCGTGGAGGGCCACTCCGATCGCAGCTAACAAATTGTAGACATTGTGCTCACCCACAAGATGGCTCTCGACGGGAAAGGTTCCAGCTGGAGTGGCCGCAGTAAAGGTCGTCCCCTGAAGCGATAACCGGACATCTTCGGCACGAATATCCGCCTTCTGTTTCAACCCATAGGTCCAAACCGGAGCAGGACTACATTCGACAATTCGATGTCCAAACAGGTCATCAACATTAATGATCGCACGCTTATTTGCCTTCGATCCTCCCGCCAACCCCGTAAACAATCGCAACTTTGCCTGGAAGTACTCTTCCATTGTCTTGTGAAAATCGAGATGATCCTGCGTAAGATTCGAAAAGACCGCCACATCATATTCACACCCGCTTGTGCGATCTTGCGCCAAGGCATGCGAGGATACCTCCATGACTGCAACGGTACATCCAGCGGCCACCATCTGGTTGAGTAACCGCTGTAATTCGAGAGCGCCTGGAGTCGTGTGCGATGCCGGCATCGTGGTCGGACCGATTTGATAGCCCACGGTTCCGATCAATCCCACTTGTCGGTCAAGCGCTTCCAAGAGAGCCTTGCAGACATAGGTCGTGGTCGTTTTACCGTTTGTCCCCGTCACACCGATCATGCGAATCCGGTTGGATGGGTCGGCGTAAAATCGACTCCCGAGAAATCCCAGTGCCTTTCTGGAATCTTCTACTCGTGCAAAGGGAAGAGAGATACCGCTCAGCGGTTCTTGCACAACCAATGCACCCGCGCCTCCCTTCAGTGCTGCTGCAATGAAGCGATGCCCATCAACATGCTCACCTTTCACCGCCACGAAGAGACTCTGCGGCGAGACCACCCGAGAATCATCAGTTATGGCACTCACGGCAACACCGAGATCACCACGGCGCTCCAGAACCCTCACCTGTCCATCGAGCGCGTGAAGTATGGTCGCCAGTGTCATCGGTCTTTCCACTGCATGATCACAAGTTCGGGATGGCCATCGCCACCGTGATAGGTTGCTCCGACGACACACCTAAGTAACTCAGCACTTGCTCGCCGATACTGCTAAAGACCGGAGCAGCCAAACTCCCTCCTGATGCTCTCTTATCTTTCGGTCCGTCGATGATCACGATCATGGCGAGGCGCGGCTTGTCAGCCGGGACATAGCCCACAAAGGACGTGACAAACCGCGAACTCGAATAGCGGTGAGTCTTCGGATCGATCTGTTGGGCCGTGCCAGTTTTACCGGCCACGCGAAATCCAGGAATGGCCGCCCTTGTTCCAGTACCGTGCGTGACAACACCTTCAAGAATCCTCGTGACGCTGCGGGCAGTTTCTGGAGAAATGACACGCCGTTTAACCTGAGGAGCTATTCGTTTCAATAGATGACCATCGGCATCCCGGATTTCAGATACCACGTACGGCTTCATCGATATTCCTTCGTTAGCCAGCGCTGCAAATGCGGACACCATCTGAATGGGTGTCACCCCTATTTCTTGCCCCATTGAAATTGAAGCAACGGAACGGTGTCCCCAGGCTTTTTGAGTCTTGACGAGCCCCACCCCTTCCCCTGGAAGATCGATCTCGGTTCGCTGGCCGAAACCGAATGCCTGGAGATATCGATAGAGTCGCTGCCCCCCTAATGCCATACCGGTCTTCGCCGCCCCGATGTTACTGGACTTATGAATGACCTCTGCAAAAGATACCCATCCCAACTTTTCATGATCGTGAATTACGGTGTTCGCGACTGTCATGCGACCGTGCTCTCCAAACACCATCGTCGCCGGCTTCATCACACCCTCTTCGATGGCCGCTGCTGCGATCATAGCTTTCATCGTTGATCCTGGTTCATAGGCATCCGTGATAGCCGTGTTTTGCAAGTGCCCCTTCTTCAGAGCTGATAAGGCATTCGGATCGAACGCTGGGCTGACCGCCATTGCCAACACCGCTCCGCTCTGAGGATCAAGGACAACCACCGAGCCAGATTTGGCCTGAGCCTGGCTGACAGCAGCTTCCAGCTCTTTTTCGGCTATATATTGAACAACTTCATCAATCGTGAGCGCGAGTTGATGGCCAGATGCGGGACTCCTCTCCGCCAAGCTCTTCGGAAAGACCGTCCGCCCCAAAGCATCGCGCTGCAACACCATCAGTCGTTTCTCCCCACGGAGATACGATTCATAGCGATGCTCGACTCCTTCCAGCCCTTCCCCATCCATCCCTGCAAATCCCAAGACATGTGCGAGAAGTGAGCCTTTCGGATAGAACCGCCGCCCCTCCATGACCACACCAATTCCGTCAACCGACAAACGATCGAGACGACGCCCCTGCTCCGGGTCCAGCTTGCGGGCCAGCCATACGAAGCTTCGATCTTGCCGAAGCTTCTTCTCTAGCTCATCGAGCTTTACAGGTAGAACGGACGACAGTTGACGGGCAGTCTTCGCCGGACTTTCCAACGTCGTGGGGATTCCAAATACGGAAGGCACCTCCATGTTCATCGCCAAGACCTTGCTATGTCGGTCAACAATCGTACCGCGTGGCCCTTCTAGAGAGACGGTCTTTTGATGTTGGCGGCCAGCCCTGGCCGAGAGCTCCTCCTCCGTCAACACTTGCAACGTTGCCAATCGGAACAGCACGACACCAAACCCACCCAGTAACAGCAGCAACAGCACGTAGCGACGAATGCGAGACCCAGAATCGGCCACTAATCCCTCCTACTGGGAAGATAGTTCCTCGCGACTCGCACAACAGATGGTGCTGCGTCGACAGACGGCTGAATATTTGGTCTGGACTGAACCATGATCACTTGGCCTTGCTGAGGCAGACTCATCCCGAGCTTTTCAGTCGCCAGCTTGGCGATTCTATTCGACGCGCTCAATGAGGAGAACTGGACCCTCAATTCATCACGCTGACGCTCCAACACAGTTTTGTCGCGCTTTAATCGTTCGATCTGATAGCCGACCCGCACCATATCCACTCGCTCCCACACAAACACAAACACGAGACTCACCCCAAGGAGAACCGTGATGATCTTCATGAAAGCTCCAATCGTGGTTGACGTTCGGCGACCCGCAATTTGGCACTTCGTGACCTTGGATTCGACTCGCACTCTTCCCTTGAGGGAAGAATGGGCTTCTTCGTGAGCAACGCCAGCATAGGCGTAGGCCTTTGAGCGAGAGCCTTAAACGTATGCTTGACGATACGATCTTCAAGGGAATGAAACGAGATCGCGCAGATCCTTCCACCTTCCGACAGCACTTCGACCGCATCTCGCAACGAGGGTTCCAGGCTCCCCAGCTCCTGATTGACGGCGATGCGAAGCGCTTGAAAGGTCCGCGTTGCACAATGAATCCGCCCGTGGCGATGAGCAGCCGGCACAGACCGGACGACGACAGACACGAGTTGGCCTGTGGTCTCAATTCGATGATGCTGCCTTCCCTGCACGATGGCTCGAGCAATCCGCCGCGCATATCGTTCTTCACCATATTGAAAAAGGATGTCCGCGAGATCGTGCTCCTCACTACTGTTCACCACATCCGCGGCAGTCTTTCCCGTTGATTGATCCATACGCATGTCCAGCGGACCATCAAGCTGAAAGCTAAATCCTCGCGTCGCATCATTGAGCTGTGGAGAAGAAACGCCAAAGTCGAAGAGCACTGCTCCAACCCTTGAGACACCCACTTCAGCTAAATGCTGCTTCAAGTCTCGATGGTTTCCTTGGCGCAACACCGCACGACCTCCAAATCGAACCAAGCGTCGACGACAGAACTCAATTGCCTCAAGATCTCGATCCAACCCTATAAGCGTCGTGCCAACCTGGCTGGAATCGAGAAGCAATTCTGCATGCCCACCATATCCCACCGTGCAATCTAAAATGGTAATTGGCTGTTCAAAAGTGAGATAATTAATGATCTCTCTTCCAAGGACTGGGATATGCACAGATTCATTGATAATACTTTTCACCCACTCTATGACATTTTCCCCCACCCATGACGAAGTATACTCTCGCCTTTTTTGTTGTCAACTGTATTTTCAGCAACTTATGAGGACTTCCGAACCAGCCAAGAATTGGACAGGTTGTGCCAGGGAAAGTGGTGACTTTTCAGCCGGTCAGCCCTGCCATTGGATCATCTTAGCCCCTCTCTCCGAGTACCCCAGCCCTTCCGAGTCTTCCAACTCTTGATGTTTCGTTGACTTCCAGAGATTTGAGTCCGAGAATGCTTCTATGCGGAAGGCTCTCACATTCAGTCCATGCCGAAGTTGTGTTCTCGCGCTCAGCGGCTTGCTGCTCACTCTCCAAGAGGGCGACGCGAAGGACTTCAATCCCGACAACCCACTCAATCAACCGGCACCGATCTATTGGTGCTCAAGCAAAACTCCTGACCAGCAGATTTCAACAAAAAGGGGCTCAGGTTGTGAGCCCCTCTATGATCAATCGGCTGTGGACAGATTCAGGGAGAAAGCCCGCCAGAAGGGCTTCGATCTTCCTGATCGCGACCCGATAAAGATTGTAGAATTACAAAATGCCGCCTCGAAATTTTCAGGTCGATACCGAACGTTCGTCTCATGCTGCTTGACTGAT
>JACCDP011530946.1_pt1 | contig 14786 bp, 22 predicted proteins | sample 7445841 | NCBI WGS metagenome assembly JACCDP01 (sample SAMN15323441, study PRJNA562643) | freshwater metagenome | isolation source: river surface water | place: USA:Blue River Watershed | collected 2017-08-17 | reverse complement strand
TTGATTTATAATCTCTATTCTTTCTTCTTTCAAATAGTCAATTAGTCTTAACTTTTTAGAAATTATGCTATCAATCTCTTGAGTTAATTGGTCAAGAAAATTAGAAATATTTATTTGAGTTCTTAAATCAGGTAAATGAACTTTGATATTACCTATTGTTTCTAAATTCAATCCATCTCTACTTTCACCAGCAATTCCACGAATATTGTAATAATTATTTGTCAGAAAATAGAGTAAATATTTACTATAAACTCTTTGTTCTATTGGTGTTATAACTCCTAAAGATTGATTACAAGTGGCTTCAAAACCCAAAATCGCAGACATTCCTTTTGTTTTTCCTTGGCCTGCTAATGCTATAAGAATTGAGTTCTTCTTAATCCATTTTGCACTAGATTTTTGCAATGCTTCTTCAGTTATGAAAGCAGAAGGTTCTGTAATGGTGTATTGATTTACTGAACCAGAATTTAACCAAGGAATTGTTCCATCTGTCCAGTATTCTTGCTTGTTTTTATCAGGTGTTCCTCCTGAATAGATTTTTGCCAACCATTTTAGTTTAATAACATCCCAATCTGAAGGAATCAAAGGAAACCAAAATTGATTTGTTTCTTTATATTCAACTTGCTTATTCATTACTTAATAACTGTTTGAATTAAACCTTCTGTCTCTTCTTCCAACTTCATAATGTCTTGTCGAATTTCCTCCAAAGAACGAAGTGGTTTAAACTTGTAGAAGTATTTTGTCATATTGATTTCATAACCAGCTTTAGTTTTACTGTGGTCAATAAAAGCATCGGGAACGTGTGGTAATACCTCACGTTTGAAATACTCTTCAATATTTTCCTTAAGAGGCACGTTTTCATTATCTCTATAATCAGCATCGGGTAAAGGGTTTCCCTTTTTATCCTTTAATACTTTTCCTTGCTCATCTTTCTTCGGTCGGTCAACAGTAATTCTATTATAACCAAAATCGGCATTGTCAAATACCTTGCAAACATTACTTGGCTTAAATTCACCATATATTTTCGTTATTTCTTCAATTTGTTCATGTGATATGAATTTACGTTTACTGCCTAAATTCCTACCATTGTCTTTGGAACTACCTTCTTTGAAATAAGAAGTGGCGTTAATCAATTGCACTTTACCTTTTCTGTTTTCACTTTTTCGGTTGGTTACAATCCATAAGTAAGTACTAATGCCTGTGTTGTAAAACAATTGGTCGGGTAAAGCAATAATGGTTTCTAAATAATCTTTTTCAATAATCCATTTTCTAATTTCACTTTCTCCGCTTCCTGCACCACCATTAAACAATGGGCTTCCGTTAAAAATTATTCCAATTCTTGTTCCTGTGGTTTCGTCTTTCATTTTGCTCATCATATGCAAAAGGAAAAGCAAAGAACCGTCATTAATTCTTGGCAGTCCTGGGCCAAAACGACCTGCAAAACCTAACTTTTCGTATTCGGCTTTTATTACTTTTTCTTCCTTTTTCCATTCCACACCAAAAGGCGGATTGGAAAGCATATAGTCAAATTTTTCTTTCTCAAGTCCGTCTGTTGTAAACGTATTGCCAAACTTTATTTGAGAAGGGTTTTGTCCTTTAATCAGCATTTCAGATTTACAGATAGCATAACTTTCAGGGTTTATCTCTTGTCCGAAAAGCTCCAATCTCGCTTTGTCGTTCATTTTTTTCAAGTGCATTTCTGCCACTGAAAGCATACCACCTGTTCCGCAAGCTGGATCATACATTGTTCTTACAATTCCTTCTTTGGTCAGAGCTTTGCTGTCTTCCACAAACAGAATGTTCACCATCAATTCAATAATTTCTCGTGGAGTAAAGTGTTCCCCTGCGGTCTCGTTACTGGCTTCAGCAAATTTTCTAATCAAATGCTCAAACACATAACCCATTCCAAGCGTGTCAAGGTCTTTGTATGATTTCTCGGAAAACTGTTTGGTCACTTCATACAATAAATTGCCTTCATCCAATTTGGCAATTTGCTTGTCAAACTCGAAGTATTCAAAAATCTCTCGTCCTTGAATAGAAAAGCCGTTAATATAATTCCGCAAATTCGGTTGCAGATTGGAGGCGTCAGCCACCAACTTTTTCAATGTGTATTTGCTTCTATTATGAAAGCGGTATCCGCTTATTTTATTCAGTTTTAGTTCTTTCAGTTCGGTGTAGTTTTTTGTTTTGGCTTTGTCCTCTTTTTCTAATTTGCTCAGGGTTTCCGATTCTGCTAAAACAGCACCTTTGGTTGGTTCGAGTAATTCGTCCAACCGTCTTAGAATTGTGAAAGGCAAAATCACTTTACCATAGTCGTGTTGTTTATAGTAACCTCTTAACAGGTTTGCTATACTCCAAATGTCGTTTGCTCTTTCTTGAAAATTTATCATTATTGTAACTTATTTTTGAATTTGATACTGGGTGATGTTTTTTTAAATATTATCATAAAAATAATATTATTAATGCGGTCAATCAGTAAAGACCAGTCCACAAAGATCATATTTAAAATCATATTTTAAACTTTTTCCCGATTTAGAGATAGATAATTTTTCATTATTTACAGAAATTCAACTCCCTCAATCCCGGAACCTTTATAGCCTTTATCCTCCCCCGCTTTGTTGCGGCATTCAAATATACAGATAATGTTGCTTTTGGATTAGAGTAGGTAGGGTAATTTTTATCCCATTTCATTAGCAGTTCGTGTATTTCGATGCTGGTTAAAGGTTTATTATACAGACTTAACAAATACGCAATTTTCCCCGGATACGACCACTCCTGTTTATAGCTCTTTTCAAGATGTTTAGCCTCTGTGGTTCCAGCTATTTTTTCCGGAAAAACAGGCTGACTTTTTATCTTTTCCTGAAGTTCCTCTACCCGCTCCCTCAATTCCAGTATGTGTTCTATAAAGTCCTCTTCCTCCCAGTTCTTAAATTCTTCCATGATTTCCTGCCTTTTTAGTGTGCGGTAATTGTGTTTCCACCTCGTTTTTGCGTTCATGTTATTCCTTTTCTATCGTTAGTTTATCGAATTTCTACTGTTTATTTAGTGTATTTCTATCGCAAATCTATCGTTTTTTTAGCCAAATTATGTCAATTTTTACGGCCTTCAAAACCCTTAATTCTTTTTGCTTCAATTTCAATCATATACACTTTATTTTATTCTTGTTTACGCACAATATTTTTTCATTTTGCAGAAATGACTTATTTTTGGCAGCATAAAATTACCCCTTGTTAAATGACTGTTGAGAAGAAAATAAATCCTAAAATGCTGATGTTAGCCAGAGAAGCCAGAGGCCTCACACAGATGGAGCTGGCTGATATGGCCGGAATCAACCGCTCCAATATCAGCCGGTTTGAGCAGGAGTTTCTTGGCTTTACAGAAGAAGTGATGGCTAATTTAATTAAGGCATTGGGTTTCCCTGAATCTTTTTACTTACAGGATTCCGCCATTCTTCCTCCAGCCTTATACCGCAAACGGGATAAAGTTCCAGGTAAAATGCTTACCCAGATTGATGCCCATATTAATATCTGCCGCTTAAACATTGGCAAACTGCTGGAGGCTATGAAAACAACCGTTCCCGATTTGCCTTCCTATTCTGTATCCGCATTGAGTTCCGCTACTGAAATAGCTATTAAAGTACGCAAGCTCTGGAAGGTTCCAAAAGGTGCAATACACAACCTTATTCAGCTTCTGGAAGAACAGGGTATTATTACCCTTAGTATGGATTTTAAAACAGAACGGGTAGACAGCCGTAGTTTTTTAATAGAGGGTAAGTATCCTGTTATTTGTTACAACAAGTCTCTTTTAGGTGATCGTTTACGTTTTACTTTAGCTTATGAATTAGGTCACCTCCTTATGCATACCCGTCAGGTTCTTCCCTCTATGGAAGGAGTGGGACACGAAGCGAATCTCTTTGCTGCAGAATTTTTAATGCCGGAGAAAGATATTAAAAGTGCCTTTAAAGATGGAGTTAATCTGGATGTATTGGCCAATTTAAAAAAACAATGGAAGGTTTCTATGCAAGCCCTGCTCTACAGGGCTTGCGATTTAGAAATGTTGAGCGATAACCAGAAACGCTACATCATTGGTCAATTCAACGCTTTAAAGATCAGAAGAAGAGAACCCATAGAGCTGGATGTACCTATTGAAAAAGGACAATTGCTCCGGGATATGATAACCCGTTACCGGACAAAACAAAAGATGAGCGTAAAACAAATGGCAGCCTTTTTCTGCCTTAGTCAGGAAGAATTTTTAAACCGTTATAGCAATTAATTCACTGAAGAGTATAAACTTAAAATTGAACATTACAATGAACAACAAAACAACGATTAAGCCTTTCACCAAGAAAGAACTGGCTAACCTGTATGAGGTAAGTCCGCATTGTTTTTCTACTATGCTGGAGCCTTTTTCAGAACGCATCGGGAAAAAGAACGGAAGGTATTTTACGATCAGGCAGGTGGAGCAGATTTTCTCGCACCTGGGTTATCCCAATTGCTTTTTAAAGGATGAATTAGTCAGGCATTAAATTTTTACTTGCATACAACAACATTTTTATCATTTTTGATAATGGCCGGAACACCCACCGGCTTTTTTTATTTCCCATCATGATCCATTAGGCAGACAAAATTTCCCGCTGCGTTAAAAAAATTGAAATTTATTTCAATTATTCAAACTAAATGCAATTCCGTCCAGTTACTTTCAAGTACCCGCAAAAAGTTTCAATATGCCTGAATAAGCCCTAATTATGGGCAATTACGTCCATCCGCCTCCCATCACTGTTGCAACTTTGTTCCCGTTATCACAAGGAATAATTAAATAACAACATAAATGGCACAACAAAAAAAAACAACAAAGTCAGCCGAAAAAGAAAAGTTTGTTAACGGTATTTGGCTGGTAGCACAAAGCACTTTCTGGAACAACAAACAATTCTCTGTTTTGGAGCAGGAAAATCTTAAACAACTCATTTCGGATCACTATACAAACAGGCAGGCATACGCTATTACCTTTAAAGAATTGTGCGAACGTATTTGCTTAGCCAAACGTTATGTAGACAGAAAGCAGGGAAGATATATTTCCAAACCCCTTGACTGGCTGAACATCCATTACCTTAAAGGGCTCAGTGCTACTGCTAACTGGCTGGAAGAAGTTAAAGAGCAGCGCAAAACGGTTCCCCAATACAATGAAGGCATCAGTACCTTTTCTTATGCTGTATTGAATTACATTGATTTTCCTAATATCCGGGTTTTTGATCATTACCGTAAAGCCCTTCTTCAACAGGAACAATACGACCTGCTGCAAATTTTTTACAACCTCATTGTTAACCATCAATATCAAAAATAATATGAATACTACAAATCAAAACCCGCTCAGCGAAAGAAGATTTATCCTGAAAACCTACACACGTAAGGAACTGCGGGAAGTTTATGCCGTACCACCCAAAACCTTTCAGCGATGGCTGGAGCCCTATAATGAAATATGGGGAATGAAAAACAAACGCTATTTAACGATTGAACAAGTGAGAAAGGTAGTAGAAACCTTTGGGATACCCGGAGAATTAAAGGCCAGATAAATCCATAAGAAAGTAAAAGAAGGCAGATAGCGGACAAGCCTTTACCAAACCGGAATCTGAGTTAGCCCACTGTTGCAACTTTGTATCCATAAATAAATAACATGAAAGAAAATCAACCAAGCACAGACAGTACCAGCAATTTGTTTCTTACCGGAACCATATTGCTTGCTAACCTGGATTATTCGAGTCTGGCCGATTATGCACTCAAGGCCATTGTAGGTGGTATCATCTGGATGTCATTTAGGGTAGCCGGAGACTATATCAGTGAGCGTTTAAAAAGAAAGTAATGGAGAGCTGGAAAAAAATAATACTGGGTACTGTTGCAGGTACTGCCCTCATAGGCGGTACGGTGTATGCCCTCCGGTTAAATAAAATGAGTGCAGAATTAGAAATTGTTCCTATTGGCAGTATACACCAATTTGACAGTAGCGGGTTAACACTTAGAGTTGACGTACAATTGAAAAATCCTACACGAACAGCCTTCAAAATCAAGTTTCCCTTTATCAAATTATTGTACAAAGGAAACTCGGTAGGTTCTTCTCAGGTAATTGACAAAGATATTCTCATTCCGGCATTTGGGGAGGCGGTGGTGAATAAAATCATGATACGGATTCCCTTGCTGAGTGTTTTTTCTTTATCGGGTAGTCTGCTAAAGTCTATACAAAACAAGGAAGCCGTAAAGGTTGATGTGCAAACACTAACTACTATTGATCTGGGTTGGAAAAAGTTTCCGTATACCAACAGCAAAACAATTACTCTTAAAACTTCAAAAGCCTGATGGAAAGAAGGGAAGATGTAAAAATAAAAAGCGGAATAGAGTATGACCAGCTTTTCCCGGAGGCAGAGTTGAAAACCATAGTGAAGAAAAAGGGAGCAACGGTTGCTGATACCATTCGCTTTATTCCACAGGTAGTGAAAGAGACTTTGTTTCACACTAAGAATATTGCGGCTGTACTAAAACGGGATTCCGTATCAGCGACCTGTAAAGCGATCTGGCAGTTTGTGTATGATCATATCGCCTATAAAAAGGATGAAGAGGGCAAGGAACAAATCCGATCTCCGGCAAGAAGCTGGTACGACAGGCGAAAAGGTGTGGATTGCGATTGTTATACGGTCTTTATCAGCAGCATACTCAGTAATTTGAAAATTCCTCATCAATTGCGCATCACTAAATACTGGGATGTTGTTAGCGGAGCAAAGAATGATCATTTTCAACACATCTACCCCATTGTTCCTTTAAGTGATGGTACTTATATCACCATCGATTGTGTAGTCAGAAATTTTAATAAAGAAGAACCTTACAGCGAAAAAAAAGACACCAAAATGGATTTAGAATACTTAAATGGAGTGAATGACTCCACAACAACAAAGAATACCGATATCTCAGACCTGATGGGCAGGGCTGATGATAGTGAGGTTATGGCCGAACTCGGCAGAATACTCCGGCGCAAAGCAGAGGGAGGAAAAAAAATAAGCCTGTTTAAGCCCAAAGCTTCGGGTGAGCCTTCAAAAAAAGGGCTATTCAAAGGCAAACTAAAAGCGGTGGTTAAAAAGGGTGTACACCTGACTAACCGGGTGAATCCGGCTGCGGCTTTGTTAAGGGCTGGTATTCTTGCCTCTGCCAAACTTAACTTAATGAAGGTCAGTCAACGCTTAAAGTATGCTTACCTCAGTGATGCTGAAGCTCAGAAACGGGGAATAGATATGGGAAAATTTTCCCGGCTGAAACAGGTAAAGGAAAAATTAGAAAAAATATTCTACGGGGCGGGTGGTAAACCAGAAAACTTAAAGCAAGCGATTCTTACCGGTAAAGGAAATAAAAATAAAGAAGTAAACGGTCTGGCTTATGTATCCTATACAATGGAAGGACTGGATGAGAACACCGCACTCTCCACCCTCTTAGGAGCAGATCTGCATGGCGATGAATTTTTATCGATAGAAGGATTAGGAGAACTGGGTGAACCTGCTACCGCTACTGCTATTACTGCTGCATCGGGGGTAATTGGAGCTATTGCAGGATTACTGAAAAGCATTGGTAACATTTTTACTAAAAAAAATCAGGCGCAGAAAGATTTTGAAGAAGGCGAAAACGATGTAAAAACAAGTGGCGACGGAGGTAGTAACATGGATAGTTCCGCTACAAATGCTCCTTCTTCTGTTAGTGAAGGAAAGTCAGGAGATGTGAATTCAGAAAGTAATGATGCTGCTAATAGTGAAGAAAATGCTGAGGGTGGCAGCCCGGCCAATTCAGGAAAAGGAATTCCTAAAAAAAGTTCAGGTAGCGGGGATGCGGTTAAAACTGAAGGTTTTTGGTTAAAGCATAAAAAATGGCTGAAGCCTTTGGGGATTGGAATTGGCGCATTAGGCGCAGTCCTGGCCGGGTTTAGTTTGATGAGAGGAAAGAAAAACGAAAATCCCAAAGCTTCCCTCTCCGGGATTCCAAAGAGTAATAAACATAAAAAAAAGAAAGGAGGTACAAAGAAAAAAAAGAAAAGTAAAAATGAAACAAAACAGGTAGTGGAACTACTATAGAAAAATCATCAACATTAAAAAAATCATGAAGAAGAAAAATGCATACTTCAAAAAAGCACAGAAAAAACAGGTGCTGGAGGGAACAACTGCCGAACAAACGAAAGGCGACCTTAAGCGCAGTGCCCTTGAAACCGGGCGGGATATGCTGGTAGGTGCCATTGGAGGCGGCATGGCCGGTGCAATACTCGGACGTTCCTCCCTGCTTGTTGGAATTGCTGTAACCGGAGTGGGACATTATATGGGTAGCAACGGGGCAGCAGCTTTCGGGGTTGGTATGATGGCTTCAGGCGGTTATCAGGCAGTGGCCGGAGCGTTGAACGGTAGGGAACAAGAAGGTTTTGAAGGAGTAAAAGAACGCATGGCTGCTTTTAGAGAAGAATTTAAACGCAAGTTGTTTCTGGATAAAATACTGAAGAGCAAAAAGAAATCACCTCCGGAAGAAGGTATAAAGGGAGTTGGAGAAGTGCAGTATTACACTTATCCCAATGAAAAGGAGCTGGAAGGAATAGAAGGACATCTTTCTGCTTTGGATCAGATAGAAAAGCAGGTGGAAGAATCGGCCAAAACTTTTGAATCCCAACAACATGTATCCGGAGGGCTGGAAGGTGAAGAAGATTTTGGAATGCTGGATATCAGCGAACAAAATTTTTAGATTCTATCTCCACCCATCATCATCTCAAATCAAAAATAATTATTCATCAAAAAAACAAAAAACATGTTAGGACTATTAGAAGGAGTAGAAGAATATAATAACGCAGGAGCTTTATTGGGGCTGGATGCGGTTGACAACGAAGAATTGCTGGGTGCTTTAAGGCGTATGAATCCCATTCAGCGCATGCGCACCCTTAATAAACTGGCCAGTGGTGTGCCTGCCAGCAAAGGCTCCCGTGCCGAAATGGAAAAACATTTCCATGAGCTGCCCCAACACATTAAGGATGGTTTAATGAAAGGTGAATTGCGCCTTGCAGATACTGTAATCTATAGTATAAAGGCCGTGAACTCAAAAACCATTAAGATGTTTGAAACGCAGGACGACAAAGAGGTAGGGCTTAGAAATATCAGTAATGCCAAGTTGCCCAAGAATCAGGCTCTATTGGTGAGTGGCATTTTTTTGCTGGCCGGTGTTCCTGCAGATTTAACGAAGGATAAAATTATAGGGGCTAAATACGATGGCATTGAAGATTTTGCTGCATTGGCTAACGGAGAATTTTCTTTGAAAAGCAATAAGAAAATAATCATGCCTGAAACCGTAAACACCATTTTTAAGACAAAAGGCATGACTACGGTTCCGGTGGGCTATTATAAATTAGCCAATTCCCGACTGATTCATGATGATATCCTGATAGAGACTGTTATAGATTTAGGCTCTATGGAAGGTTTAGACCCTAAAACCCATGTCTATGTTGGTTTACATGGAACCATCACTACTCCATAAAAAAGGCTGTGTTTGTATAATGTATTAATTCTATCCTGTATAAAATGTTAAAACCAGTAAAAAAACGATTTGATATTCAGGTCACCGAAGCCAATAAGTCATACAGTAAAACCTATGAACTCGACAAAAATATCCGCACAGTGAAAGGCTTGTTGTTAACCTCAGATAAGGATGAACTGCTTTATTTCAGAGGAAGTCAACGGATTGAAATCAATAAGGAGGAATATTTTCCGGATAACTATGAGAGCAAATTGCTGATGTCGGGCATTAATGTAACACCTAAGTTAAGGTATTATGAACTGGGCAATGTACCTCCCGGAAATGGTTTAGTGAAGCTGGTGTTTACCGATACTGATGATCAGCGCAGTCAGTTTACTCCTTACCGTGTGTCTCTTTACCTGGATTGTGAAATGGAGGATGAGTTGTTATGAAATACCCATGTTTGCCAAACACAAATGAAATTAAACTGACCATTCCATATGATAATTAAAAAAACAATAATCTACACATGAAAGAAGAAGTGATTGTTACCCGTTTGCTCATCAGCAAAGCAGGTCAGTTGAAGCATTTCCAGGTAAGGCTTCCTAAAAATACCAAAAGAGTTATTGGGGTTGAACTGAGTTGCCGCATAATGAAAATACTTAAAGCCAATACCTGAATTATCACCCTTCCTCAATTAATCCCGTTATAACAAAAACCCATGCGTATAGAATTTTTAAGACCCATTGTTCCTTTCAGAAGGAATATGCTGATCGGTGAACTACGTTTACAGAGTTGTGAAGAGGCCAATGTTTTTTACGCCACTTCCCTGTTTGTGGATCAAAACATGGGGCTGAATGATTTTTCAAATAACCCTTACTGGAGACCAACTATGTTCACGCATCAGTATAGTAATGCTACTGAAGACATAGTTATCATAGACGGTGACAGTACCATTATACAGGGAATTTACAAAGACCGTTTTGGGGAAATGAATAAAGCCAATAATGTTTATATGGTAAATGTTTATATCTGGATTGAAACGGAAGAAGAAGAAAGGGGGGCAACATGAACATTGCATTGGCTCTGGAATATATCCCCCGCAGGATGGAAGAACTGGGATATGGCCGGAATTATTATATCCGGTTTCGTCACCTTGTTTTACAGCCCAATGAGCTGGTTGAACTGGAGGCCTATAATCAGTTTTTCATTCTGCTGGATGAACCCATGAATGTTCAGGTTAGTTCAGAGTTCGGTCTTTTTGACCTGAGTATAGACAAAACCAATGAGCAGTTGTATGAGCATCAGGGCTTCATCAGTATTCAGAATTATACCGCCGCTATAAATCATGTGCGTTTTATTCAGGTGATCCCTAAACATATTTAAACGAATTAATAATATGGCAAAAATTATTGAAGCATATCATCCACAAAAAATTGAAATGATCAGGCGCATGCTGGAGAAACAGTCTTCCAAAGGTATACCAATGGCTTATGAAATTTTTGTGGACAATTTTAAAGTGGTCTTAAAAACCACCGACCTCTCGGAGTTTGATGGTTATGAAGAGGTGATGAGCAATGATTCCCGCTTTGTACGGATAAATGTGTACAATTCCCCTTCAGATGCAATCAGTCACACCAAGTATGTGTTTGAGCTGGAAGACAGAAAGCCAGTTTCTCCGCAGAGTCTGGGTGAAACCAGCGACATCCAGACAAAAATCAGGGAGTCAATTGCTATAGAGCGGGAACGCTGGGACAGGGAGCAATTACTGAAGGAACTGGATCGTACTAAACTGGAATTGCAGGAAGCAGAGGAATATATTGATGAGCTGAGTGAGCGGTTAGAGAAGGCTAAATTAAAACCCAATCACCTCGGAAAACTTGATCTGGGCTCGCTGGCAGGTTCCGCACTTGAAGGAATGATCCGCAGAAATCCTCAATGGTTAAATAAGGTTCCGGGACTGGAAGGTTTGGCTGGTGTAATCCGTGAAGAAAATAGTGGCGATAAAAGTATTAGTCATTCGGAAGAAGAGTCGGAAGTAAGGATCAGTAAGGCTTATTCAGCCACCACGTTAAGTGAGGAAGAAAAATCTTATCTGGCATTCGGAAAAGAAATAGCTGACCATTTTGAAGATGAAGAAATCGCTCTGTTATCAAAAATCATTCAGCATTTAAGCAAAGAACCCGATCAGCTTAAAACAGTAGCAGAGCTTTTACATGTAAAGTAGTCTAATTTATTCATTCAGCATAGCACCTTATTGTTCCGTTTTACTACGGGATGAGGGCGGTGCTGTTAAAACAAAACAAATGTCAAAATACGTATACACCATAAGTATTGAAGCCTCCTGTGAACAGGAAGCAGATAAAAAAATAAAAGCACTTGGGGTGCTTGCCTCCCGATTAAAAGCCATTGAATTGGAAAAGCTCGCAGAGCTGGTAAAAAATGACCCGGTAAAAACAGCATTGGCAAAAAGTTATTTAGGGCTTAAATAGCATGAACCGGCTTATGACTTCTCATCCGCATCAGCAGAAAACCGAAACCATAGTGGTTCCAGATACTATTCTGCCACAGACAGTGCAGATTACTAATACCTGGACACGGAAAGAGAAAATTCTTTTCAGCCTGCTGGGTGTTTTACTGGTTGGAGGAACGGTATATCTGGGCAGAAAATTTGTGCTGGGTAGCATAGCCAATAAAGAAGAATCAAAAGGCTTTGAGGAAGGTACACCGGCCACCATCGCCAAACAAATTAAAATGGCTTTCGAGAATGATGGATGGCCAGGTACAAATGTAACCACCCTCCGAACTATCCTTCGTGAAATACCGGGAAAAGAAGATTTTTCAAAGGTTGTTCAGTCTTATCAGAAACTGTATAACAGTAATCTGGTGAAAGACATGAGCGAGGAGTTACAGAGTTCGGAGTACAATGAAATGCTTCAGATTATTGCAGCAAAGCCCCTAAAAAAAGGGCAAGCCCCTTCACCTCTGGCTTATGCAGCCTGGGCAAAAAGAATGAGAGCTGCCTTTGAAAAAAGCTACGGTTTCTTTGGAGGAACAGATGCAGAAGCTATTGTGGCCGTGTTTACAGAAATACCCACACAGTCGGCCTTTTTAAAGGTGGTGGTGGAATACAAACGTTTGTATGGAACAAATATGCTCGATGACTTAAAAAATGAAGGGGAGTTCGGGCAGTATAAAGACTGGATGCGCATCATCACTGCTAAAAGAAAATAAGTATTTGCCCATTTAATCAACAACAAGAAAATATTTCAAACATGAACAATCCAAGAACAATCAAATACATTGTGCTGCATTGCACAGCAACACCGGTTAACACCAGCCTTGAATCTATACAGCGTTACTGGAAGGAGCAACGGGGTTGGGGAGATACTCCCGGTTACCATTACATTATCAAGCGCAATGGTGCTATTATACAGTTGTTAGATGAATCAAAAAACAGTGATGGGGTTTATGCCCATAACTCCGCCTGTATCAATATTGCCTTTATAGGAGGCGTAGATAAAGAAGGGAAAGCTGTAGATAATCGCAGCGAAGCCCAGCAACATGCCATGTTTGGCCTTATTGTACGCTTAAGTGATAAATACCCCGGAGCAGAAACACTTGGTCACAGGGATTTCCCCGGAGTGAAGAAGGCCTGCCCTTGTTTTGATGTAAAGAACTGGTTAAAAAATTACGAACCCGATTTATCGTCTTTGCGTTAATGTTGTTGCAGAAATTAAGGGCTATTCTCCGTCATCATGCCTATAAAGTTTACACCCGGCCTTTTGAGTTAAACATTGTAGGGCTACGCTCCTCCAGTACAGTTCCTAATCGTTTTGATGATGAGATTCATGTGTTTTATAAGGTGAATACACTCCGATGGAATTACCACATCTTCAAAGCCACTACCGATCCGGGGACTTTCTGGTTACGCAATCCAATGCAAGCACAGGGCACTGCAATTCTGGCGCAGGGGCAATACGAAAATGCTTACAGAATGGGGCTGCATCAGGGAAAATACCTTGCGCTGGTTGAGCTCAAAGCGGTAACAATTATCAGGGATTACAACCGGGATGCAGTACTTGATTTTTACAATGGAAAAAAAACAAAGGGCTTGTTTGGCATTAATATCCACCGGGCAAACCGTACAGGAAATACCAAAACAGTTGACAAAAATTCAGCCGGTTGCCAGGTCTTTGAAAATGCAAAGGATTATGAATTCTTCATGCAGCTCTGCACAAAACATAAAAACTTGTACGGGAATAGTTTCACTTACACCCTGATTGATTTCAGGGCTGTGAAAAGAGAAAATCTCAGGCGTATGGCTCTCGGTGCAGGTGCAGCCAGTCTGATGGTTTTAGCTCATCTGGCTTTCCGTTCTAATGAAAAAATAAAACGCTTCCAAACTCAACTTAAAGAATCAATTCAACACCTGTTTAAATCATGAACGTAAAAGAAATTATTCTGCAACTACTCAAGGACAAAGACGGTAATTTTTCCTTAAGGGAAGTAATTACCATCTGTTATATGCTCATGTCCATCATCAGCTGGGTATCCCAGCAGTTCTTTGGAAAAGAGGTTCCTGAATACATGTTCTATGCCTTCATCAGCATGATTGGAGCCGGAACTTTTGGTTATTCACTGGAGAAAAAATCACCCACTGCAACTGAAGAATCTAAATTATAAACCTTTAAAATTAACTACCCATGAAACGTATACCGATTGTTATTTTAATTACTGCCTTATTTACTGGAATTTTCCTTCTTTTTAGTACCTGTTCATCTGGTGAAATTGTAAATCCTGATAAGAAGCTGATTGCAAAAGAAAAAAGAAAAGTCCTTCAGGCGGAACATTCTTTTAAATCCGCTTTTGAAAAATTAAAAGTCCGTAACGACAGTTTAGTGAAGGAACTGAGCATCCAACAATCTAAACTTAAAAAATTAAGTACAGGACTAAGATCATCTCAATCCAGGCTATTATCATTGGTTAGTAAGAAAAGCGATAGCCAAAACAGGGAGGAATTACAAAGCAATTGTGATTCGTTAAAGCAACAAGCCCTTGTTTTTGTATCCATAGCCGATAGCAGTCAACGCCTTGCTGAAAATCATATCCTGCAGCTTCAGGAGCTTGTAGAAACAAAAGATTTACAGGTAGAGTTGTGTAATAGTTCCTATGCTCAACTAAGTGATTTACTTCATGAGCATCTGGAGCGGGAACAAAAGCTCAGTGAGGATTTAAACAGGGCTCTTCGTTCCCAGCGAAGAAAGGGAATTC
>JACCDP011030509.1_pt1 | contig 14790 bp, 17 predicted proteins | sample 7445841 | NCBI WGS metagenome assembly JACCDP01 (sample SAMN15323441, study PRJNA562643) | freshwater metagenome | isolation source: river surface water | place: USA:Blue River Watershed | collected 2017-08-17 | reverse complement strand
TATAAAAAATGAGGAAGTTTTAATTTCGTCTATACCGGTATTACTATGGAATTTTGCTTTATTAAAAAAATCTTTCAAACATTCTGCTAAGCAATCATCGCTAATAATAGATTTCTTAATCGGTCCTGGGGGAGAAGGTGATGGAGTTGGATTTGAAGTTGTAACCTTTTTTTTATTTACACTTTTTCCATATGTATTTATATATTCAATTGCCAAATTAATCATATTTGTTTTTGAACAATCCATATTTCTCATTTGATTTCCATTTTTTTCAAAATAAAAATCCCAATTTAACGGAATTTCTTTATTTTCACCAAACATTTTTAATGTGATATGATTACAATCACTTTTTGGATTTTCAATATTATTATCAACGCAACTAGTTGTTTTTGAACATTTGGGATCATTTTCTTTAGTTCCGATTTTCAATGATAAAAATGATGGAGGTTTATCGCATATTCCTTTGGAATTATATTTTAATTCGTGAGAACATGGTAATATAATGATTTCTTTTGGAAAATAAAACAGTTGTTTTTGATTTGTATTCATTCCATTAAGAATGTTTTGAATTGTTTGTCGTGTCCGATTTAAATCTGACGCAAATACATAATTTATATTTTCTTTTTTATTTTTCAAAATTTTTGTTAAATTTTCACCAGCACGAAATGCTTGCTCTTTACCAAGATTCGTTACATCTGTATCAGTTTTTAAATGTGTTGCGTATTTTAAATTATGTTCAGCCTGTCCATGTCTTCCAATATAAAAGACATATTCATCTATACCTTTCGCAAAATCTTTACCTGTTAAATCTAATCTATTTAAACCCGCATTTATATTATCAAATATAACTTCTGTAGGAGAATTACGTTCTGATTCGTTCGCAATATAATATATTCGCCCACCCTTTCCTTCACCCGGGTCCAATTCACCTCCATAAACAAGTTGAAGACATATACCGGTTTCTTTATTCACGCATAAACGAAGAATTGAACAATTTTTAAAACGTTTTTCTTCCTCCTCTTCCAGTTGTTCTTTTTCTATATAGGGGTATGGCTCAACATTTTTACTGAATGTTTGATTAATTTTGTTTTTTACAGCAATGATCGAATTATTAAGTTTTCTATTATTTTTTATTTTTTCGATAATACTTTCTTTTTTTTCGCTACGATTTCCCTTGATAATCATATCAAATAAACAACGTATTCGTGCTTGATGAGTTAATATAAGCGAAACAACCTTTTTTTTTGTGTCAGTTATTATTGGTTTTGTTAGAGGTTGTGTTTTTGTTTCTGTCATTGTCATTGTTGTACTCATGAATTATAAATTTATATATATTATACATATATATAATTTTTCTTTTTCTTTTTGAATAATCAAAACAATCGAATTTCTAAATAGATTTAATCATTTTTCTTGGTAGCAAATGGACCGCTAATCAACTCACTTTGTCCATTATCCGTCTTACCTGTAATAATATTTTCACCTTCAAATAATTCCTTTCGAATATCCGCAGTAGAAATCACCTCTTGTTCCTTGAAAAATGTTTCTTGTGTATTCATATTTTGAACACCAATTAAATTTCCGTTTTCATCAATCGTCTGGGTTAATGATGATCCAGTCTTTTCGGCATTTTTAATATTTTCCTCAATCGCCTTCTTTTTGGTTTCCTTAACTCTTTGTTCAAATGCGGACTTGGCAAAATCCTCATTCTTGACCTTTTCTTGCATTAACTGATTTAACTCTTCTTCCATGTATTCCACGCGACCGGTCTTGTAAGCCTCTGGATCCCAAGGCATCCATAAACCGACTGGACCAACAAATACATCATGGTTTGGATCCAATTCACGCAACATTTTACAGCGCAACTCGGCTTCTTCCATGGTTGGATATACACCGCGGATTTTTAAACCACGAGTACATGTTTGAAAACTATGCTTTACATTGAACGCGTTCTCCAATTCTTCTTCGTTTTTATCTATAAATGTTTTGTAATCGTCCTCTAAACTTGTCTTGGTCAGGTTTTCTTGTTCTTCTTTGATAAAATCTTGAAAATCCTTCATGACATCGTCAAATGTTAATTTGTATTTGTAAGAAACAAAATTCAAAAATTGATGGAATTTCTCCATTGACTTGTTGAATTCCCACTTCTTTAGGAATTCCTCAAATAAAAATATTTCTTTCTGTTTTAAAATTTTATCCGGTGATACAAAAGATACACACACGAATTTTTGACCAGCGATTGGTTTGTCCTCTTCGAGTAAATCAACATATTTAGGGTTTGGTTTTCCGCTTTGATCCATTTTTGGTTCTACTCCTGCCTTCATATTTATAAATAATCTAATATAATTCGTTTAAGTATTTATTTTATAATTTATTATATTTCACAAAATCCAAATAATTAAGAAAAGTTTGAAATTTAAAAAATAAAAAATAAAAAATAAATAATTTTTTCTTTTGAATTAATATAATATGTTTGACGTTTACGAACTAGTAAAAAGAATAATCAAGTATTTAGTAGAAGGTTTAATGGTTGCCATTGCCGCCTACGCAATTCCAAAGCAATCTCTTAAGTTAGACGAAATTGCCTTACTAGCATTAACTGCCGCAGCAACATTCAGTATTTTAGATTCATACATTCCAAGTATTGGTGTTACCGCACGTTCTGGTGCCGGATTCGGTATTGGTGCTAATCTAGTAGGTTTCCCAGGAGGTCTATAAATTTGTCGTGTCATAAATAATAAATAAAATACGAGTAAAGTACTCGTATTTTATACCATGAATCATTTTATTTGTAAAATCTAAATCGTCGCAATAAATTCCCAATCTAATTCTTCGCATATTTTTTTCCATATCGTATCTTGTTCAATCAGTTTTTCACGGTCTTTCAACATGGGTATTTCGGGTAAATACGAATGTTCTCCCAAAAGTTCAAATAATTTATACAAAACATAATAATAATGTAAAAAATTCACGCGATAATCGGGACAATGTTTCGCATACGGATACTGTATTTCCATAAACAAATTACACAATATTTCTTCTAATTCTTGCGCAATAATCGGTGGATTTAACCCCAATTTGTCCTTGATAAAATTAATGTGTTCGTAATACTTGTTATAACCTAATTTTTTCAACACCTCTTTTGTTTTTAAATATGTCATATTTTTTATATCAATACGCTCTTTTTTAATTTGTAGTTTCAAATTCTCCAAAACATCATCTGGTATTTGTGTTGTTTCTTTACCTTGAAATTGTGCTAATATTTCCTTGAAATGATTTATTTTTTTATAAGCATAAAAACATACTTCTTTAGGAGGTTCTTTATAAGATGGTTTTTCATTTTCAATCAAAAACTGAACATTTTTGGAACAATGGTTACATATTAATACGCCTTCATCATCTAACGGTATTAATTCACCCTTGTAACATGAATGACATACATCTGATGGTTTCAAAAATGAATTAATATCCAAAAAGGAATCATCGATATTAGACAAATATTTTTGAAATATATTATTGTTTTGATTCGCAATAACAACGTCCGCGTTTGATTCTATTTTAAAGAATGAATTAAGCAACTTATTTTTTGATTTAGCAGAATTTTCAACGCCATTGGAAATGTTTTTCTTGTTTTCAAAATAGTCAAAAATATATTTGGAATTATCTAGGAAATATTCTTTTTTCTTACTTTTGATATTTTTGATTTCAATATTAATTTCATTTAGACGATCTTTATAATCCATCAATTCTTCAATACTCATTGACGGTGATTTTTCATTTTCTTCGATTTTAGCCATGATTTCTCTTTTTTCATTTTTTAATTTGGGCAAATTATTTTGTTCATCTTTAGTGAATTCATTGATAAATTCATTGTGTTTTCCGTCCAACGTAACATTGCTTTTTTTATTTACTTTGATTTTTTTGGTGGTTTTTGGTTTAAAACTAGGCATATATTGTGTATTTAATAAAAATAATGAAATTTTTTTAACTTGTTATTCTTGTATAATCATTATATTTTACATTTTTTAAAATTTTTGAAAATAAAATATATAGTTTAAATTGGTAGATTACTTTTCTTGGAAATATTAAGAACAAAATATAAAATGGATATAGAACCTATAAAAATCAAAATTAATATTGAAAATAAACAAGACAAAAACCATGTCTTGTCCATTGATAACGACAAGTTTCACAAAATGGTATTCTTGTATAACGCATTAAACGATGGATGGAAAATCAAAAAGAAAAACGACAGTTATATTTTTACAAAAAATCATGAAGGAAAAAAGGAAATACTACACGATTCTTATTTGCTTACTTTCATGAAGCTGAATATGGACATAAACAAGTGTGTTTCGTAGATTTACAAGTGGGAGCGTTGAATTATAAGATTATTAATTAATTTTATAATTAAATTAAAATTCAAATATTTTTTTTCTTTAGCAATATTATAAAATGGGAGGCGGTTTAATGCAACTCGTAGCTTACGGCGCTCAGGACGTTTACCTTAAAAGCCTGTAGGGTAGAAAAACATCAGGGAATATCGAAAAAATAAGATATTCATAAAGCCTTTTGTGGACACTTGTCTTTTATAGAGAGTACCACTGATGTTAATTAGGGAAATTGAATATAGTTTATTCAATTTGAAAAGCCCTAGTGAGAAAATCAAATTGCTTGAAACCCCTAAAACTTATTCTACTAAACAATTTTTGTGAAAAAATTGCGGCCAAGACAAAAAACTTGGGTATAGTAAAAATGAATAAGATGATATTTTTATTTAAAATTGAAATGGGCAATGAGCATCCAAGCTTCTTTAAACTATTTAATTTATACAACAATATAAATATAAACGCATACAATATATAAATGGAAAATGAAATTATAGAAAAAAAATGTAGTAAATGTGAAGTTAATAAACCAATTGAAAAATTTAGAAAATACTGTGAAAAAAATTCATACGGAGCAACTTGTAAAAGTTGTTTGAATGAAATGGATAAAACAAGAAAAAAAAATGTTAGACAAAAAAAATACGAAACTGTTTTAGCAAAATGTGAAAAGTGTAATGAAGAAAAGATTTTAAAAGATTTTGCCAAACTGAAAAAATTTTACAAAAAGAAAATATGTCTATCTTGTTATCCAGAATTTTTAAAAGAACAAAAAATGGAATGGTGTAGAACTGTAGGAAAAACAAATATGAATTACAGAATTAAAAAATCTATAGCAGCCCGTTTGAGAACTGTTTTAATTAAAAATGACTCAACAATGAATTACATCGGTTGTAATATCCAATATTTGAGAGAATGGTTTGAATATAATTTCACAGAACAAATGAATTGGGATAACTATGGTTCTTTTTGGTCTATAGACCATATTATACCAGTATGCGAATTTGATTTAACGAACGAAGATGAAAAACTACGATGCTGGAACTGGTCAAATATGATGCCAGTAACAGTAAAATATAATTCATCTAAAAAAAAGATCGACATGAATCAAGTTAATTATATTATTGAAAAATTGAATAAATTTAAAGAAGAAGGTTCAACGACTAAATGGTTTTCGAAAGAGTTTATATTAAATTTAGAACTCGCTGAAATGAAATTAAATAAAATTAATGTAACCTCTTTTTAAGATATAGTCTAATCCTTATCGAAAGATAAGGTAGAGGAAATGTACAGGAAATCCTCAAATCACTTTTTGGAAAGTAACTTACAGACGTTACACCAACTTTTCGATTGAGTCAATCGAACAAACTTTCAACGGTCAAGCCGATTTCGGTCGCCGTGTCACCTGCATCATCTCCAGAAACGGTGATCTTGCTTACAGAACCTACTTACAAGTCACTTTACCTGAAATCAACCAATTGATGGGCAACTCATCCACCTTATCCTCAGGTGCTCACTCTGTCTATGCTCGTTGGTTAGATTTCCCTGGTGAGCAATTAATCGCCCAAGTTGAAGTCGAAATTGGTGGTCAACGCATTGACCGTCAATACGGTGATTGGATGCACATCTGGAACCAACTTACCATGACCTCCGAACAACAACGTGGATACTTCAAGATGATTGGTAACACCACCCAATTAACCTTCATCACTGATCCATCCTTCGCTGATGTTGATGGTCCTTGTGACTCCACCGCACCTCGTCAAGTGTGTGCTCCTCGTAACGCTTTACCAGAAACCACTTTATACGTTCCTCTTCAATTCTGGTTCTGTACCAACCCTGGTCTTGCCCTTCCATTAATCGCTCTTCAATACCACGAAGTCAAGATTAACCTTGATTTACGTCCAATTGATGAATGCTTATGGGCAGTCACCTCATTAAGTTGCAACACCACATCAAACCCAAAACAAGGTCCATATGCCAACAGTGCTGCCAACCAATACCAAGTTGGAACTCCAGTCACTGCCACCATCGCATACAACCAATCCCTTGTTGCTGCTTCCTTATACGTTGATTATGTCTTCTTAGATACTGATGAACGCAGAAGATTCGCACAAAACCCTCATGAATACTTAATCACCCAACTTCAATTCACTGGTGATGAATCCGTCGGTTCCTCATCCAACAAAATCAAGTTGAACTTCAACCACCCTGTTAAGGAATTAATCTGGGTCGTCCAACCTGATCAAAACGTTGATTACTGTTCATCCCTTTTATGTGATGCCACTTTATTCAAGGTATTGGGTGCTCAACCATTCAACTACACTGATGCCATCGATGCTCTTCCAAACGCAATCCATGCCTTTGGAGGTCCTGATGCCACTGCTGGAGCCAATGCTTTCATTGATGCTCGTGGTTTATTCCAAGATGCTGGTGCTCTTGATGCTTCCATCCCTGATGGATTCACCGGATACTGGCACGGAGGAGTCAACAACAACGCATACAATGAAACCAACTTTGGTGGATCTGCTGTCCCATTAAACCCTGCTGTTGATAATGCTGCCGCATTAGCTGCTCTAGGTTTAACTACCTCCGATTTCGGTGGTAAGGGACACAATGAAGGATCATCAGTATCTGATGCTGGTACCTTCGTATTATCCGAAACCTCTTTGGACATGCATTGTTGGGGACAAAACCCAGTTGTTGTTGCCAAATTACAACTTAACGGACAAGATCGTTTCTCCGAGCGTGAAGGTTCATACTTCTCATGGGTACAACCATACCAAACACATACCCGCAATCCTGATGAGGGTATTAACGTGTACTCATTTGCTCTTCGTCCAGAAGAACATCAACCAAGTGGCACATGCAACTTCTCCAGAATTGATAACGCTACTCTTCAATTAGTTCTTTCCAACGCAACCGTTGAAGGAACCAGAACCGCAAAGGTTCGTGTATATGCTACCAACTATAACGTAAAAAATCTTAGTGCGTTGAAAAGCTATTCACCAAGACAAAGTGAGCAATTGTCTTGGAAAAAAATGATTAAGCACTCACAAAATTTGCTAATAGCTAGTGAAATTGCCTGTTATTGACTACATGCAGTTTCGCAAAATACCTTGTTGTTCGGGAAACTCCTTAGAGCCTTCTACACCAAGCATAATTCCGAAAGGATTATGTGGCAGAGATTTAACTCTGGTATGGTAATAGTTAGAAGGATTGGACAATCCGCATGCTTACTACCTAAATCCGTTATGATAGGATATGGTAGGGCGTCAGAGACTGAACGGGTGTTGGTTGTTGATGATGGATTAATCATCCGGAGACAGCTTGAGATACAGTCCAAACCATTAGGGAAACTTAGTGGAGACATTTTGGCTAAGGATAATGTCGGGAATGGGCGGCCTTGCTTACAGTAATTAAGGCGTCTAATTTTGTAATGTTATTAATAATAATGGAAATAAAAATGTAATGTAATTCATATTATACTTGTTACAATATGAATTTTATATAAAATAATGATTAATATGTTATTATTATATTTACACCTTTATCATTTAAGTTTTCAAAAAATAAATAAAATTGAAAACAATTTAAAAATAAAGGTATATAGTACTATATATAATGAATTCGATAGAAAAAGATAATTTAAAACATTTAGAAAAATATAAATCAGAACCTCCTCATCCATCTTATATTTCTGGTTTTATAGATGGTGACGGTTGTTATTATGTTCGTAAAATATATGACGGTTTCCAATCAGGCATATGTATTACACAATGTAGAACAAATATTTTACAAATAATTCGTTATCATTTTGGAGGAAGTATTACAACAACCAAAAATAGAAATGACAAAACTGAAGATATAATGATTGATGGTTACTATCATAAATATAATAGAAGAAATCAATTTAATTTGATAATTAGAAGTAATGAATATATTGTTATTTTAGAATATTTAAAAAATTATACAATTTTAAAAAATGAACAATTTGAAAATTTATATAAATTCTCAAAATTATGTAATTTAGTAAACAAAATAGAAGAAAAAGAAGAAATATCTAAAAAATGTATTGAATTGAATGAAAATAAAATTTTTAATAATTCAGATATTATTTCAAAACGATTAAATATTGAATATATTTCTGGTTTATTAGATGCTGAAGGTTGTTTTTATATTGATAAAAAATATAAAAAATATCATATTACAATTTCACAAAAGAATCACCCTGTAATACTTTACGAAATACAAAAATTTTTAGGTTTTGGTAAAATTTATAATGATTGTTGTGAAATAACAATTTCTTCCAAAGAAAATTGTTTAAAATTTATAGAATACACAAAAAAATATTTGATAGTGAAATATAATCAGGCATGTGCGTTTGAAACATTCTTAAATACAGATGATATGATAATAAAAGAGGAAATGTATAAAATATGTAACGAAGAAAAACATAAAACAGAAATTTTTAGTGATTTAAATCAAAATCATGAAGGGAAAGAAAGATATTTTGAAACATTAAAAATAAGAAAATTAAAAAAAAATATTTGTAAAGAAATTCAAAAAAAAGAATTGTATAAACTGAAATCTATAAAAATGATGGGAGAAGGAAATCATAATTACGGAAAAGAAAAATCTGTAGAAACAAGGAAAAAAATGTCAACATCAATTCGCGATTCAAAAAATGGGGTTAGTGATGAAATTATTATATCTGTTAGGAAAATGATTGAAGAAGGAAAACCAAATATTGAAATTCAAGAATTAATGAATTTACCGAGACATACCGTATCAAGAATAAAAAATGGAAATTTAGTTTGTAGAAATGAAAATAAATTAATAAAAACAACTACACAAAATGAAAGAAACATTAAAAAAAGAAAAATAATGATTGATGAAATATTAATAGTAATAGATAAAATAATAGAAGGAAACTCCCCTATAAAAATTTTAAATGAATTATATGAAAAAAACAAAAATATTACAATTGATATCGTAAAAAATATAAAAAAACAAATATGTCAAAACAAAATACCTTTTTATGATTTTGAAATTTCGAAAGAAAATTATGAAAAATATAAAAATGTAATTCAAGAATATAATGAAATAAATAAATCTAACTATGTATAATATGGATAAAATTCAATACAATGAAAAAAAACAAGAAAGACGAGAGAAAAAACGAAAAGAAAAAAGATCAATTGAGGCAGAGGAAGTTATTTTTATTTTTGAAAAAGTTTTAGAAGAATGGAAAACAATTAAAATATTTAATACATTGATTCAAAAAAACCCGAATTCTTTCATTGATAAAAAAAAAGTAGAAACAATATCAAAAGGAAATTGTAAAATATTTCCAACTGAATTATCAGAAGAAAGATATAAATATTATTGTGAAATTAGAGAAAAAGTATATTCTTATTGGAGTTCTAAAAAAGATAAACTACACCTATAACCCCAAAAAACTCTTGTCGTAATCTGTGATCATTTTGATGTATGTTTGGTAATGCTTGAGGTTCGTCGCTGTTTTATCTATATTCAACAACAATTTCAAATAATACATGATTTCATAGTTTTTTCCTTCAAGAATAAGAATAACACCTACCAATTTATGAACAAGTTGTCGTATTTCTGGAATACATAACTCGTGCGCCATTTTATCTATTATTTCATTATAATCGCTCCGTATAGTCCCCATTAGGTCATTATATATTTCCATATTGTTATCACATACTTCCTCAAAAATATATTTATTTAATGAATACATATATTTATTACACATACTATCTTTATTACAAATTTATTTATCTACTAATATTTCCTTGGCGACGGTCCGAATGATTTTATTGTAATTCTTTTGGGCTTTTTCTTTATCAGTATCTCCTAAGCTTTGGTCTATTAGTTTAGTATATAAATCGCTCTTTTTATGACTTGGATCCTTGTATTCTGGGTTGGCTTTCGCCCAAAGTGACATTTGCTTAACATTCTTGTGTTCAATCGCCTTGATTACTTTAATCATTTGCTGTTTATCCTCGTCTTTATGCCATGTATCGTTGTTTTTAATATGAATCACTTCCCTCTTTAGATCACTACAGTGAATTGGGCGTTTGCTTATATCCAAATTGTTTAATCCCTTGATTAAAATATTACTTATACCACCACAATAACCGAGTGGTCCAAAATTTTCAAAGTCGGTTAGGGTTAGAATGAGCGATTCCAAGAAATCACTTAGATTCAACGCATCTTTACATGTTTCATTCAAAAATACATTCAAGTTGAATTTATTATTATTCGTTGTATTTATAATATTAGTTGTCCCTGTTCCCATTTCTAAAATCTTTTTTTGTTGTTCAATAATAAGTTCTTTAAGTTCCTTATTTTCTTTAAGTTGTTCTTGAAACAAATTAATTAATACGTCCATTTGACCATTTGGGTGATTTTCATTTTCAGTATCATTGATTATCTGTATAACATCATTATTTTCGGCATCATTATCATCATTATTTTCATCATTATTTTCATCATTATTTTCTTCGCTTATAACATCATTCGTTTCAGGTATAAAGATACATGTCTTTTTGTGAGTATATAAGCTCTGCCGATGATTATATTTCTTCCCACAATGACATAAATATCGTGTGGTGGGATTTTTGGAAGTATTGTGTAAGTATGCGTCAGTATTTGACATTGGATTATTCATTTTTATTCTTTTTAAATGTTTACTTGTATTTGTATGTCTAACGTAATCTTTTTTACTAGAAGTTATGTATTTGCATAATACACAGTTATATTTGGAAGTATTTTTAAAGTTTATACTAAATATTTTATTATCATATACAGTTGTCGCTATATTTTCATTTATACTTTTTTCTTCTTTCGGGTCTGGTTCTGGTTTTGGGTTTGGTTTTGGTTTTGGTAGTGGTTCAATACTATTCAATGTTGCGTGTAACAACTCAAAATATTCTTGCTCTTTTTTTCGTGCTTCATAATGGTCATTACAATTAAAAAAATTAATAATTTCCATGGACCAGTTTGTCCAACCACCATTATTTCTAATGACTTGGTACAATTTACAATTATAATTTGGGGTTTTATCATTTATACATGATTGTTTATGAGCGTGTTTTCTTTGTACAAAATTAGTTGTATGACCTACATATACATCTGTTATATTAGGGTCTTTACACGTAATTTTATAAATAATCGTATTGGAATAATCTATTTCTACCTTTGGCATACTATTTATTTTATAATAATATTTTATTTTTATATTAAAAAAATCTTATATTTTAAAATAATCTTATACTTAAAAAAATCCCCCTAAATACTTCTCCTTAAAAATCTTAAAATTATGCTCACAAAATTATGATCTCGGGGAAAAAATCTACAAAATACAATTGTCAGCTTTAAGCTCTAAAACGTCCAAAAAACACCCATTTTTCATGAGAATCTCTCTATATTTCAAAAATGGACATACCAAAAATGTCCATTTTTGGTTTTTCTGTTTACTTTTGTTTGAAAATTAGAATTTTTATAAAGATAGATTCTTCGAAAATTATACCAAAATATTTATATTTTAATACTTTTTTATTCGAAGCTATATTTCTCTCAAACAAGTAACTTTTGAAGAATAAAAATGTAAAGAAAAAGTATAAATATAAAGAATGAAAATAGCCTTATGCTTTTTAATAAGTTACAATCACGAGGTGAATAAGGAACATATATGGAGAGAATGGATAGAATACAACAAGGATATAATCAATGTATATTTCCATTACAAGGATATCAACATGATCAAGTCACCTTGGATTCGAGAACATGCAATACCTAGGGAATACATAGTTGAAACCTCCTATTATCACGTAGTGAATGCTTATTTATCGACCGCATATTACGCCATGTTACATGACAAGAAAAACGCCCAATTCTGCTTTTTAACCGAGGCGTGTGCGCCGATTGTGCCACCCGTAAAATTTAGGGAAATCTTTATGAAAAACCACGACAAAAGCATTATGGGTTGGAAACCCGCGTGGTGGAACCTGGAATTACATAAACGCGCTAATTTGCGTCTCTTGGCACCCGAATTTAGACTCGCGAATGATCCGTGGTTTATTTTGAATAAACAAGACATTAATCATTGCCTACTGTATTCAAAGGTGAATCGCGGTATATTTAAGTTAATATGTAATGGCGGTTTAGCGAATGAAAGCATTTTTGCGGTCATATTGTATTCGATGGGAACACTCAAAAATGTCATTAACGAAATCACTCACTGTGTGGATTGGAATAGACGAAGTAGTCCTACGAGTCCATATGTATTTAAAGATGGTACTCCCCAAGATGTAGAATATATTCACAAATTTATCAAAGAAAACAAATATACCATGTTTTTGAGAAAGGTTTCACCAGAATTTCCAGATGAAATTCTTTTTAGATTTTTATATCAATGAGAGAAAAACAAATATTTTATTTGTAATATATATGATTAGTGAAAATATAAATAAAGAACAAAATAAAGAACAAAATTGGACATTGGAGGATGTTGATTCTGAAGATGAAATAGATGATGATACAAGTTTAAAATTGTCATCTCTAACCTCATCATCGCCAAGATCATCGCCAAGATCATCAACAACATCACCTAGGACCACCACTGCGTCGCCAAGAACAACAACATCATCACCTTTTCCACAGTACGATGAATTAAATATAGACATATCAGATATAAAAGCAACTCCAAATAATCAAAAAATACATGTTGAACATCATATAACAGATAAACAAACTGTTTTAAATGATATCATTGACCGAATATTGAATCAAAAAATATATATTCATGCGAACGAATATGAATCCTTATTGATAAAATTAATAAAAAAAGGTCTTATAATACAAGAAGATATATTGTATAAAATGAAAAATTGTGAAATTAAAGAGAATTATAATTGTTATTTAATTGAAAGATTACTAGAGGAATATCAAAAAATACACCCATCTGGTGGAAAAAGATATACTAGAAAAACAACAAAATCAAGTAAGAAAACCAAGAAAATTCTAGGAAAATTCCGCAAACATAAAAAGTCGCGTAAATCCAAAAAATCCAAGAAATTTCCAGGAAAATTCCAAAAAGCCATAAAAAAGAAACGTTAATTTAGAAAAAACAATATAAACATGTTTTCATATTGTTTTTATATTATAAAATGTCGCAATTACATTTGAATGTAAAACTCTTACGCGAAGACGCACAAGAACCAGTATATGGCTCAGATTATGCCGCCGGAATGGATGTATTTTCAGCAGTTGATGAATCCATCCCTCCTAGAACTCGAAAACTGATCGGCACGGGTATTTCTGTTTCATGGAAAGGCTGTGACGCAGAACATTACTATCTTCGTGTCGCACCACGATCCGGATTAGCCGCCAAGTCCAGCGTAGATGTGAGCGCCGGTGTCGTAGATTATGATTACCGTGGTGAAGTATTTGTTTTACTTGTGAATAATCACAACGAAAACACATATGAAGTGAAAAAAGGCGATAAAATCGCACAATTAATCATGGAGAAAATAAATCGCCCAATCATTGGAGTCGTTACTGAACATACCGAAACCAAGCGTGGATCAGGCGGATTTGGATCAACCGATGTACCAAAAAACATACCAGAGATTCATAATAAATTTTATTGACTGGAAGATCCACTTAACACTTCCATCTATTACCACAATCAATACAGGTAACAAATGTAGTCATAGGTTCATCCGCAGACCTCGTCTGCATCTGATAATAGGTACATTTCTTTGAACGACATTTACGACAAGTGAAAGTATCTGTCGCAGCCTCCATAGTAGTCTCATATTTACTCTTGTCACGCTTTATTTTCGCTTGAATAAGAGGCTCCCATTTTACAGGATTCATTTCTTGATGAGTCATAAACGCAATTGTGTGCGCTTTCATTTGTCCGCTGGTTATTTGACCTAATAATTCAGGATTTTTCAAATTGAAATAAATACTACGCAAACGGTCTACATATATTTGAACAAAATAAGGATTGTCCCACTTTTTCACCACTTTACGATTGCTCGCTTCTTTTAAACAATAATTATAAATTCCTTTTTCCAAGTTTTCGGTCTTTTTCTCATTTTGAATAACCGCGTTTATTTTTGAACGAATATTTTTACGAAAGACCTCGGGGTTTTCAATTTGTCGCATATTATGTGTCTTTTACTATAACACATAATATGTATTTATATCAAAATCAATTTTATTTTTTACTACCCTATAATATTAAAATGTCACAAGAACAAAAAAAAGAAGAAGAAAAACAACAACAAGAAAATATAAGTTTAGGAATTTATGACATAGAAAGTCCCGAACCAAACCATTCCACTACCACAAATGAAGAAACAGAAAC
>JACCDP011246422.1_pt1 | contig 14800 bp, 13 predicted proteins | sample 7445841 | NCBI WGS metagenome assembly JACCDP01 (sample SAMN15323441, study PRJNA562643) | freshwater metagenome | isolation source: river surface water | place: USA:Blue River Watershed | collected 2017-08-17 | reverse complement strand
GTTTCTAAGGTGTACTTGCCTTGCTGTGCATGCAAGGCGGCCATGGTTTCTGGCATGTCGGGGCGCAAATTGCCCCCCGCCAATGTCCACTGCGTGTCACCCAATTCATGCAGCTGCTGTAAATACACCGCTTGGTGTGCTCGGTGAAACGACCCTAATCCCAAGTGAAGAATGCGCAAAGGTGTTGTTGTTTTGAGTGACATCGTGAAGAAACCATCGACAGGAAAAAGAAACAGGCATCAAGCGCGGACGGCCAAGCCGTTGGCATCAAACCAATGGGCTTGTGACCATTCAAGCTGCACACCGACCGCATCACCAGGGCGCAAGGAACTGCGCGGGTTTTGTCTGGCCACCATCAATGGGCCATGGTCTGTGTTCACATAAAACAAGGTTTCGGCACCCAAGGCCTCCACCAGTTCCACCGTGCCAGCGAGTTGGCCTTGTCCAAAAGGGCCAACTTGTACATGCTCGGCACGCATGCCCATGGCCCCTTGTTTGGCCGCTGGCGGGCAATGGTTCAACACGTTGGCAGGCAATTGGCTGCACGACCATACATTCATGGGTGGTGTGCCAATGAACTGGGCCACGAACTGGTTGGCCGGTTGGTCATACAAGGCCAATGGGGTGCCTACCTGCTCAATCACCCCATCGCGCAACACCACCACCCGGTCAGCCAAGGTCATGGCCTCTACTTGGTCATGGGTGACGTAAATGGTGGTGGCGCCCAGTTCACGGTGCAACTTGGCGATCTCCACCCGGGTCTGACCGCGCAATGCCGCGTCCAAGTTGGACAAGGGCTCGTCAAACAAAAACACTTTGGGCTCGCGCACAATGGCGCGGCCAATCGCGACCCGTTGGCGCTGACCCCCCGACAATTCACGCGGTGTGCGTTTCAAATAAGGACCCAGGTTCAAGATGTCGGCTGCGCGCTGCACTTTCTGGCGAATCACGCTTGGATCGACATGGGCCAGCTTGAGCGCAAAGCTCATGTTTTCATACACACTCATGTGCGGGTAAAGCGCGTAACTTTGAAACACCATGGCCAAATCGCGCTGGCTGGAAGCCAAATGCGTGATGTCACGTTGTTCCAACTGAAGCTGCCCATGGTCGATGCGCTCGAGCCCGGCGATCAACCGCAGCAACGTCGATTTGCCACAACCCGACGGCCCGACAAACACCATGAACTCGCCTTGTTCGATGGTCAAGTCAATGCCCTTGATGGCGCGGTGATCGCCAAAAAACTTTTCGATGCCTTGGAGTTGAAGGTATGCCATGGTGTGTGCTTGAACAGGTTTATTTGACGGCGCCAAAGGTCAAGCCTTGCACCAATTGTTTTTGGCTGAACCAACCAAACACCACGATCGGTGCGATGGCCATCAGCGAAGCGGCGGACAACTTGGCCCAAAACAAGCCCTCGGGGCTGGAATAACTGGCGATCAGCGTGGCCAGGGTACCGCCTTTGGCGGCGGTCAAATTGAGCGACCAAAACGCCTCGTTCCAACTGAGCACCAAACACAACAAACCGGTCGATGCCAGACCGCCCATGGCCAGTGGCAACAACACCATGCGCCACTCTTGCCACAAACCCGCGCCGTCCATGCGCGCCGCTTCCAATATCTCATGCGGAATGTCCTTGAACTGTGAAAACAGCATCCAGACCATGATCGGCAAATTGCTGAGCGTGAACACGATGATCAAAGCCAGTTGCGTATCCAGCAAATGGCTTTTTTGCGCCAGCACGTACACCGGCACCAAAGCACCGACCGCAGGCATCATCTTGGTGGACAACATCCACATCAAAATGTCTTTGGTGTGTTTGCTTTTGAAAAACGCCATCGCGTAAGCCGCAGGCGTGGCGATCAACATGCCCAGCAAGGTAGAGACCACGCTGGTGATGACCGAGTTCTTGGCATAGAGCAAATAATCGCTGCGCTCTTGCACCTCGTGGAAGTTTTCCAAGGTGGGCGTGAACAACCATTCGGGCGGGACGGCAATCGCTTGCAATTCGGTTTTGAAGGCGGTGAGCAGCAACCACCCGAGCGGGAAAAACAACAGCAAAGCCACCAACCATGCCGCGACCGTTCTCAGCCATTGCGTCAGGTTCAAAGGTGTGGGGTTTGGGATTGACATGGTCATGGGTCCAGGTTTTTGCCCACCAAGCGGATCAAAAACACCGCGGCGATGTTGGCCAACACCACGGCAAACAGCGCACCCGCTGACGCCACGCCCGCGTCGAAGTTCAACAAGGCTTGCTTGAAAATCAAAAACGCGATGTTGGTGCTGGCGTCGCCCGGCCCTCCGCCCGTGGTGGTGAAGATTTCGGCAAACACACTGAGCAGAAAAATCAATTCAATCATCACCACCACCGCCACCGAGCGTGACAAATGGGGCAAGTACAAATAGCGCAGTTGTTGGCCGTAATGTGCGCCGTCCATACGCGAGGCTTCCAATTGCTCACGGTCCATGCTTTGCAAGGCCGTGACAAATATCAAGGTCGCAAACGGCAGCCACTGCCAAGACACCATGATGACGATGGAGAACAGGGGCCAATCGGTCAGCCAGTCCACCGGGGTCGCGCCAAAGAACAACCACACTTGCGCCAGCACACCGTAAATCGGGTTCATCATCATGTTCTTCCACAGCAAGGCGTTCACTGTGGGCATGACAAAGAACGGGGAGATCAACAACACGCGCACCAGCGCGCGCCCGGCAAACGGCTCGTTGATCAACAAAGCGATCGCCACACCGAACACAACCGTGATGCCAATCACGCTGCCTAACAGCACCAAGGTGTTGCCTATCGCTGTGATGAATGAGGGGTCGGTGACAAAGTACTCAAAATTCGCCAGACCGACAAAACCGATCTGATCGGGTTGCAACAAATTGAAGCGGATGACGCTGAAATACAAAGTCATCAGCAAGGGAACCAACATCCACAGCAACAGCGTTGCCACTGCGGGTGTGAGCAATAAACGCGGCAGGATGCGGTTCATGGGGCAAGTCTTTTTTGAAACGCCAAGCCCGCCACAGGTGCAGGCTTGGCTGTTCATGGGTTTACTTGTAGTAGCCGGCTTTTTTCATTTCGCGCTCAGCCGCGGTTTGGCTGGCCTTGAGCGCGTCATCCACGCTGGTTTTGCCTGACAAGGCCGCGCTCATTTGCTGACCCACGGCAATGCCAATCGCTTGGAATTCGGGGATGGCGGCAAACTGCACACCCACATACGGGCTCTTGGGCAAGGTCGCGTCGTTCGGGTTGGCCGAGTCAATCGCGGTTTTTTCGGCTTTGGCAAAACGTGCGGCTTTCAAGAACTCGGCATTGGCGTACGTGCTTTTGCGTGTGCCGGTTGGCACGGCACCCCAGCCATTGGTTTTGCCCACGAGGTTGATGTAGTCTTTGGATGTCGCCCATGTCACAAATTTTTGGGCAGCGTCCACTTTCTTCGAGCCAGCGGGAATGGCCAATGCCCATGCCCACAACCAGTTTGCACCTTTGGGGGTGGCCATGGTAGGTGCCTGAGCAAACGCCATTTGGTCAGCCACTTTGGATTGCTTGGGGTCGCTCACAAACGATGCAGCAATGGTCGCATCGATCCACATGCCGCATTTGCCTGAGTTGGTCAGCGCCAAAATTTCGTTGAAGCTGTTGGCCGCTGAACCGGGTGGGCCGTAATTTTTCAACAGGTCAACGTAAAAGTTGACGGCGTCTTTCCATGGTTTGGATTCGAGCTGGGGCTTCCACCCCATGTCAAACCATTGGCCACCAAAGGTGTTGACCATGGTGCTGAGAAACGCCATGTTGTCGCCCCAGCCGGGCTTGCCACGCAAACAAATGCCATAGACACCGTTTTTCGGGTCATGGATTTTGGCGGCCAGGTCTTTGATTTGCGGCCAGGTCGGACGCTCCGGCACTTGCACACCTGCTTTGTCCGCCAAATCTTTGCGGTACATCAGCATCGAGCTTTCGCCATAAAACGGCGCGGCGAACAATTTGCCCTCGACGCTCAAACCGTTGCGCATGGCGGGTAGCAAATCGTCTACGTCATAGTTGGCGTCGGTTTTCAATTCTTGCAACCAACCCTTTTTGCCCCAGATCGGGGTTTCGTACATGCCGATGGTCATCACGTCGAATTGGCCGCCTTTGGTGGCGATGTCGGTGGTCACACGTTGACGCAACACGCCTTCTTCCAAGGTGACCCATTTCAGTTTGATGTCGGGGTTGGCTGCCTCAAAGTTTTTTGAGAGTTTTTGCATTTCGATCATGTGACCGTTGTTGACGGTGGCAATCACGAGCTCGGTGGCCGCTTGGGCCATGCCTGCGCTCAACAGCGCGGCGGTAAGAACAGATGCGATGCGAAATTTCACGGGTGTCTCCTGACAATTGAATTCATTCAAAAAAAATTGGTAACGGTTCGATCAACCGTTGCAACAATTCTGTCGTTGAATTCGTTCAGGATTTATACAAAAAAACAATGGATTGGTACTTTGTTGCATTAACCGATCAGGATATACCCCGACAAGTGAATGTCAATTTTGACGATTTAAGACATCAACCCGATTTGTTCTCGCAAGGTGTCGCACTGTCCGCGCCAATAGTCTGACGTGCCAAACCACGGAAAGTGCATGGGGAATGCCGGGTCGTCTTGCCGCCCTGCCAGCCAAGCGCTGTAGTGAATGATGCGCAAGGTGCGCAGCGGTTCTATGCATTGCAGTTCACGCCGGTCAAAGCGGCGCACACTTTCATAGCCTTCGAGCACCATTTCCATGCGCTGGCGTCGCTCTGCCGTGTCACCGTGCACCAGCATCCACAGGTCTTGCACCGCCGGGCCCATGCGCGCGTCGTCCATGTCAACAAAATGCGGTCCGGGCTCAGGCATGCCTTCAGGGGTCCACAAAATATTGCCGGGGTGACAGTCGCCGTGCAAACGCAACCCCTTGAGTTCTGGCGGCATCTGTTGTTTCACCAACGCCAAGGCTTGATCGCACAAAGACAACCACTGCTGCTTTACTTCTTCGGCTATTTGGTTTTGCTGCACCAACTGATCGCGCGGCTGCTCGCCAAAGGTGTGCAGGTTCAGCGCAGGCCTGACGCTGAATGCGTGCCGCTCGCCGACCAAATGCATGCGCGCCATCAACCGCCCAATCCACATCAACACCTCGGGGTCGTCCAACTCGGGCGCGCGACCACCGCGACGCGGACTGACGCTGAACCAGAAATGCCCGTCCACGCCGTCGTGCAGCACGCGGGTTTCATGCAGGCTCATGCTGTTCAACACCAAAGGCCCGACCACGGGAATGTCTTCGGCCACCAGCTCGGCGGTGAAACTGTGTTCTTCTCGTATCTGCGCTTCGGTCCACCGTGCAGGGCGGTAGAACTTGGCCACCACCGAACTGTCGTCATCCAAATGCGCCAGGTACACGCGGTTTTCGTATGAACTCAATGCACTGAGTCGCCCGTCAACCGCCAAGCCCAAGTCGCTCAAGGCATCCAACACCACCGACGGCGTGAGTACCTGGTAGGGATGCGCCATTCACACGCCCCAAACGATGGGCTGGTTGGCCTTGTGACAACGTTGCAGCATGTCGATCACGGGCTTGAACCGCTGACGAAGACCGATGGCTTCAAACCGTGGCGCGGGCTGGCCTTGCGCGATCGCGTCCGCTGTCGCCTGTGCTTGCGCCGCTTCTTGCTGGCTCACCGCGTGTTGCAACGCATGCACGGCTGAGGGCATTTCTTCGACCGAAATGATGCCTTGCGGCCCAGGTGTTTTGCCAATGGTTTGCAAAAACAACTGGCCTTGTGGCTCTAACAGGATCAGGTCTCCTGCCGCTTTGGATTTGAATTTGTAAAGCATGCGCGTATTGTGCGCCCAAGGGAAAACCCCTGTCCTTTGGGTCCAGCCAGCGCTTGACGGTAATTGGTTTAAGCCTGAACAATATAGACATGAACATATTGTGCATTGGTGGCGGCCCCGCTGGTTTGTATTTCGCCTTGTTGATGAAACAGCAAAACCCAGATCACCACATCACTGTGGTCGAGCGAAACCGCCCTTACGACACGTTTGGTTGGGGGGTGGTGTTGAGCGACCAAACGCTAGACAACTTGCGTGCGGCTGATGCCGCCTCCGCCAAGGACATCGGCGAAGCCTTCAACCACTGGGACGATATCGAGGTGTTTTTCAAAGGACGCCGCATGCGATCTGGTGGCCATGGTTTTTGTGGCATTGGCCGCAAACACTTGCTCAACATCTTTCAAGCGCGGTGTGAAGCATTGGGTGTGAATTTGGTGTTTGAAACAGACGTCAGTGATGACCAAGCCTTGGCTCAGCAGTACCACGCTGATTTGGTGATTGCCAGTGACGGTCTGAACAGTCGCATTCGCCAGCGTTATGCCGACACCTATTTGCCAGACATTGACATGCGCAATTGCCGTTTTGTGTGGCTGGGTACACACCAGACCTTTGATGCTTTCACGTTTGCTTTTGAGCAAACTGAACATGGTTGGTTCCAAGCCCACGCCTACCCATACGACGCCCACACATCAACCTTCATTGTGGAAACGCCAGATGAAGTGTGGCGTGCACACGGGCTTGACCAATGCTCGCAGGAAGAAGGCATTGCGTTTTGTCAGCAATTGTTTGCGAAATACCTTGGCGGTCACGCTCTGATGAGCAACGCTTCTCACTTGCGTGGCTCGGCGATTTGGATTCAGTTTCCCCGAGTGATTTGCAAAAATTGGGTGCACTCTGTCATTCATCCCGATGGCAGCTCGGTACCAGTGGTGCTGATGGGGGACGCGGCCCATACCGCGCACTACTCGATTGGCAGCGGCACCAAACTGGCTCTTGAAGATGCCATTGATTTGGCCCATGCATTTGCTGCACATCCTGATGCTTCCATGCCAGATGTATTGAAAGCCTATGAAGACAGGCGCAGTGTCGAGGTGTTGAAAATTCAAAATGCGGCGCGCAATTCCACGGCGTGGTTTGAACATGTGGGCCGCTACGCCCACATGCCCATTGAACAGTTCACCTACTCGTTGCTGACACGCTCGCAACGCATCAGCCACGAAAACCTGCGGCTGCGTGACCGTGATTGGCTTGAATCCTATGAGGCATGGTTGTCAGGTGGACAGGTCATTGCGCCGATGCTCATGCCTTTTCAGTTGCGCGACATCTGTTTGAAAAACCGAATTGTGGTTTCGCCCATGGCCACTTACAGCGCAGTGAACGGCGTGGCAGGTGACTTCCATTTGGTTCACCTCGGCGCCCGCGCCATGGGAGGTGCGGGATTGGTGATGGTTGAAATGACCAGCCCAACACCTGAGGGCCGCATCACACCCGGCTGCCCGGGTTTGTGGAATGACACACAGCAGCAATCTTTCGAGCGGATCACCCGGTTTGTGCACCAGCAACAAGCCCACATCGGCATCCAACTGGGTCACAGTGGGGCCAAAGGCTCCACCCAGCTGGGATGGCAATCGATTGATGAACCTTTGCCTGAGAACAATTGGCCATTGTGGGCTGCCAGCGCAGTGCCGTATGGCCCAAACAACCAAGTCCCGTTGGCGATGACTGAAAACGAGATGCAAGCACTGTTGGATGCATTTGTCGCGTCAACGCAGCGCGCTAACGCCGCTGGGTTTGATTGGCTGGAATTGCATTGCGCACATGGCTATTTGTTGTCGGGCTTCATGTGTCCATTGACCAATCTGCGCCAAGATAAGCATGGTGGTTCCTTGGAAAACCGTTGCAGGTATCCCTTGCAAGTGTTTCGGGCCATGCGTGCCGCCTGGCCAACCCACAAACCCATGGCGGTGCGTATTTCTGCCCATGACTGGGCGCCAGGGGGCAACACCGATGACGATGCCGTCCTGATCGCTGCTTTGTTCAAAGACGCGGGCTGCGATCTGATCGATGTGTCATCGGGACAAACCACCCGTGCTGCCAAACCAGTCTATGGCCGCATGTACCAAACACCCTTTGCCGACCGCATTCGCAATGAAGTGCATATCGCGACCATGGCTGTTGGCGCCATCACTGAGGCTGACCATGCCAACAGCATCATCGCCGCCGGTCGGGCGGATTTGTGTGCCGTGGGCAGGCCGCACTTGGCCAATCCCCACTGGACGTTGCATGAAGCCGCCAAATTGGCAAGCCGTCACGTCGTTTGGCCCCAGCCCTACGAAGCGGGCCGAGATCAGCTCTATCGCCTGCAACCCAGCCAATGACCCGCCATGGACCTTGAAGCCCGTTTACACAGCACCCATCCCCAAGCCTTGCGCTTGTGGCTGCGCATGCTGACCTGTACCCAATTGATTGAAAAACAAGTGCGTGCCGGATTGCGTGATGAATTCAATACCACCTTGCCACGGTTTGATTTGATGGCCCAACTGGAGCGCGAACCCCAGGGCATGAAGATGAATCAACTGTCGCGCCGCATGATGGTGACCGGCGGCAACATCACGCCAGTGACTGACCAATTGGTCAAAGAAGGTTTGGTTGAGAGGGTCAATCTGCCAGATGACCGTCGTGCGTGGTTGGTGCGCTTGACACCCGCAGGTCGCCAACTGTTTAAAAAAATGGCCAAGCGTCATGAGGCTTGGATTGTTCATGCGTTTGCCAACCTCAACAGCAAAGACATGTCCCAACTTCACGCACTGCTTGGTCAAGTCAAGCAACACAGTGTGCAACTTGCTTCTCTGGAGAGCCCTTGAACCATTTCATTCCCACGCACAGCCCGATGCACCCCGACACCCGTTCATTGGCCAATTACCACGCCCACCATTTTGATTGGCAATGCCACCCGACTGGTGTGGCCGTCGTGACCCTGAACCGGCCTGAACGGAAAAACCCTTTGACCTTTGCGTCGTATGCAGAGCTGCGAGATTTGTTCATTTCTCTGCGTCATGCCAATGACGTTCGAGTGATTGTGATGCAAGGCGCCGGGGGTAATTTCTGTTCAGGTGGCGACGTGCACGACATCATTGCACCGCTGACACGCATGACCATGCCCGAGTTGTTGTCCTTCACACGAATGACAGGCGAATTGGTCAAGGCGATGCGACTGTGTCCCCAACCCATTGTGGCAGCGATTGACGGTGTGTGCGCGGGTGCAGGTGCGATGCTGGCCTTGGCCAGTGATGTGCGATTGGGTACGCCTCAAGCCCGAGTGTCGTATTTGTTTTCGCGTGTCGGTTTGGCCGGGGCTGACATGGGTGCGTGCAGTTTGCTGCCTCGCGTCATAGGACAAGGCCGGGCCAGTGAGTTGCTGTTCAGCGGTCGAGCGATGACCGCCGATGAAGGGTTCGCTTGGGGATTTTTCAACCAGCTCCATGAGCCCAGCGCATTGACCCAAGCCGCATTGCAATGGGCCACTTCATTGGCAGAAGGTCCGACGTTTGCACACGGCATGACCAAAACCATGTTGCACCAAGAATGGAACATGTCGCTGGATCAAGCGATCGAGGCCGAAGCGCAAGCCCAAGCGATTTGCATGCAAACACAAGATTTTCACCGTGCTTATGAAGCATTCGCCGCCAAGCAGCATCCAGTCTTCCAAGGAAATTGAATGAACAGCCCTTGGGATTTGCCATTCTTTGAAACGCATCACCGCGAACTGGCAAGTTCGCTGTCAAAGTGGGTTCAAAACCAACAAGTCGACGAGCGCGATGACAGGGCTGCATGTCGAGAATGGGTTCACCGCTTGGCGCAAGGTGGCTGGCTGCGCTACTGTGTCCCGCGCTCACAGGGTGGTGCACTGGACCAACTGGATTCGCGCTCGCTGGTCATTGTTCGGGAAACCTTGGCTTGGCATTCGCCCTTGGCTGATTTTGCATTTGCCATGCAAGGGCTGGGCAGTGGTGCCATCACATTGGCGGGCTCTGCTTCTCAACAGAGCAAGTACCTGCCACAGGTGGCACAAGGGCTGTCCATCGCTGCATTTGCATTGAGTGAACCGCAAGCCGGCTCGGATGTGGCGAGCATGCAAACCACCGCGGTCAGCACTTCTGAGGGCGATGTGTTGAATGGCGTCAAGACATGGATCAGCAACGGTGGCATAGCTGATTTTTATGTCGTGTTTGCCAAAACCGATGCGTCCGCTGGTTCTCGTGGCATCACCGCTTTCATCGTGGATTCGCCTTGCACAGGTTTGGATGACAGCGAGCATCTGCAAGTGATGTCACCTCACCCTTTGGCGACCTTGCGATTTAACCAATGCCACATTGCCCATGATCAGCGCTTGGGGGCACTCCATTCAGGCTTTCAGTTGGCGATGCGAACATTGGACATTTTTCGTGCTTCTGTGGCTGCGGCAGCGATTGGCATGGGTAGACGCGCATTGCACGAAGCCGTGGCTTACAGCCGACAACGTCAAATGTTTGGTGCTCGCTTGGCAGACTTGCCGTTGACCCAAGCACGTCTTGGCGACATGGCAAGTGCTTTGGAATCCGCTTCGCTGCTGACTTACCGCGCCGCTTGGCTCAGAGACACCCATGGCAGCGACGGTGTTGCAGCGGTCACATACACGCGCGCTGCGGCCATGGCCAAATGGGTGGCCACGGAAAACGCCTGCAAGGTGATTGACATGGCTTTGCAAATGCACGGCGGCATGGGCGTGCTGGTGGGCCAGCCGCTTGAAGCACTTTACCGGGACATTCGCGCATTGCGCATTTACGAAGGCGCTTCCGAAGTGCAGCAACTCATCATTGGCAAATCTTTGCTCAAATCAATGGTGTGACGATGCAAGCAGATCGGTTTGTCCATGACCACATGCCACCTGCCACTGAATGGCCAGTGTTTGTGAACATGGATGACCGCATCTCGGGCTCCGATGCTTTCAATTTGGTTGAGCAGTTGCTGGGGGGTGCCATGCAAGCCGCTTGGGCTGATCGCCCATTGTTTCGCTCTGAGTCAGACACGTTGACTTACCGCGAGGCCTTGGCATTGGTGAACCAGCGTGCACACGTGTTGACGCAGACCTTTGGTCTGCAACCCGGTAACCGTGTCCTGATCCGAGGCGGCAACAGCATCGGCTGTGCGCTGGCCTGGTTGGCGGTGGTCAAAGCAGGGCTGGTGGCGGTTGCAACCATGCCTTTGTTGCGCGCCAAAGAATTGGGCGACATCTTGGCCGTGTCTCAGCCGGTGCTGGCATTGTGTGATGCCGCTTTGCTGGATGAATTGCTGCTTGCGCAAGCACAACACACGGCACTAACCCAGATCGTTTCGTTCAACGCTGCAGCGCATGCGCAGTCATTTGAATCGCTCAGTGCCACACAGCCTACCGGCAACACGCCTGTCTTCACGCAAGCAGACGACATGGCGGTATTGGCTTTCACCTCGGGAACCACGGGACCACCCAAGGCGGCCTGCCATTCCCATCTGAACATCTGGTCTGCTTGTCATGCTTGGCCGCGCCATGTTTTGCAAGCTCGCAGCGATGACATCGTGATGGGTACGCCGCCTTTGGCTTTCACTTTCGGTTTGGGTGGTTTGTTGTTGTTCCCCATGGTGGCTGGTGCCTCGGTGTTTTTTCCTCAAAGCCCTTTGAATGCCGAGCGCATGGTTGGTTTGATGGCTGAATCAGGATGCACTGTTTGCTATTCGGCGCCTACGTTTTATCGGCAAATGGCGCCATTCGTTCAACACACACCGTTGCCCAAGTTACGTCTGTGTGTCAGTGCTGGTGAAGCCTTGCCCGACGCCACACGGGACTTGTGGCGAACTCACACAGGCATTGAACTGCTCGATGGCATTGGTGCGACTGAGATGTTCCACATTTTCATTTCATCGCCAGCATGGGCTTTCAAATCGGGCAGCTTGGGCAAAGTGGTGCCCGGTTACGAAGCCTGTGTGATGGACGCGCATGGCAATGAACTGCCTCGCGGACAGGCCGGTCAATTGGCGGTGCGCGGCCCCACGGGTTGTCGCTATTTGAGCGACAAACGCCAAGCTAACTATGTTCAGTGGGGCTGGAATTTTCCGGGTGACACGGTCTCTCAAGACGAGGATGGTTACTTTTTTTACCATGCCCGGTCGGATGACATGATTGTGTCTGCAGGCTACAACATCAGCGGCCCTGAAGTCGAAGGCGCATTGTTGTCGCACCCAGCCATTGCCGAGTGCGCCGTCATTGGCAAACCCGATCAGTCGCGCGGCATGGTGGTTCAGGCATTTTGTGTGCTTTCGTCTGGTCATGCCGCCAGTGCAGACATGGTCAAGTCTTTGCAAGACCATGTGAAGCAACAGTTAGCGCCGTACAAGTACCCTCGTGACATGGTGTTTGTCGATTCTTTGCCTCGCACTCCAACCGGAAAACTCCAACGCTTCAAATTACGCCCTTCTTTTTCCTCTCAAGGTTCTCTCATGCACACTGTTTTATGTCCGCCTGACTGGCTGCCTCCCAAGGGCTATGCCAATGGCATCATGGCCAAAGGCCAGCAAATCTTTGTCGGCGGGCAAATTGGTTGGAATGCACAACAGCAATTTGAATCCGATGACTTCATTGAACAAACAGCCCAGGCTTTGCGCAATGTCATGGCCGTGCTTGCTTGCGCGGGTGCCTCGCCGCAACACATGGTTCGCATGACCTGGTACATCACCGACAGACAGTTGTATGTGAGTAACCTGAAAGCACTGGGCGGGGTTTACCGCGACACCATCGGCAAACACTTTCCCGCGATGACCTGTGTGGTGGTCAATGGATTGATAGAGCCGCGCGCCTTGGTAGAAATTGAAGTGACCGCGGTCATGCCTGATGCCTTGTAGCAGCTATGCTTCTCGTCAATCTTGCAAACAATGCAACAGTACTTGGTTGAATCGTTCTGCCTGCTCGTACTGCACCCAATGGCCAGCATCCGGCACCACATGAAAGCCGCGCAAGTCACAGGCCGATAACAAGCCTTGTATGCGGTCGAGGCTGCCTTGGTAAAGCGCGTCATGCTCGCCCCAAATGCCGTGCACTTCGCTGCGCCACTCGGGCATCAACTGCAACATGGCATCGCTGCGTGCGATGCGCCTGCGCCGCATGCGGTCGCGCTGCACATTGTGTTCTTGCATGGCCAGCATCGCTGGCGTGATCAGTGCTTCATCGGCCAGCATGATCGCGTGCAAATTGTTGCGATGCACCGCATCACGCTCTGCTGGTGTCATGCCTTCGCGAAAGCCACGCATGCTGGTGATTTGGTTGGACAGGCCCAGCCCAGGAATGCCCACCAACACCATGCGTTTGACTCGTGCTGCATGGGTCGCTGCCAAATAGCCCAACACCAATCCACCGAATGAAAAGCCGACGAGGTCGATGGCCGTTTGCGCAAACAATTGTTGCAAGCCTTGCTCTAAGGGCCCGTGCAAATCGTCTGCATCCAACGCGCCTGGCGGCAGTGTGGAGTCGCCCATGCCGGGCAGGTCGACGGCCCATACCGCGCGTGTCTGGCTCAAAGGCAAGGCATTGCGCGCCCAATGGTTCCAACTGCCACTGCCACCATGCAACAACACCAGCGGCTTGCCTGCATGGCGGTTCCATGCGTGCCAAACCTGTGAGCCACTGTCGGTGTGTACTTCGATGCGTTCGGCGTGTGATTCAACTTCAGCGATGGTGGGCGTCATGACTGCTGGAAATGGAGGCGTGCCATGCAAAACGCCCACTGGAAAGTGGGCGTTGTGTGTTTGGTTGCGCGAGCAAGATTTGAACTTGCGACCTTTGGGTTATGAGCCCAACGAGCTACCAGGCTGCTCCATCGCGCGTCGTGTGCTTCATTGTAACTGTTATTCGCTTGCAGCGGGTGTGTCTTGCACCTCTGGGCGGTCAACCAACTCGACCAGTGCCATCGGTGCGTTGTCGCCGACGCGGTAACCCATTTTCAAAATCCGTGTGTAACCACCGGGACGGGTTTTGTAACGGGGGCCCAGTTCTGCAAACAGCTTGACCACGTTGTCGCGGTTGCGCAAGCGGTTGAACGCCAAGCGCTTGTTGGAGAGCGTGGGCTCTTTGCCCAAGGTGAGCATCGGTTCGATGACGCGACGCAGTTCTTTGGCTTTGGGCAAGGTGGTTTTGATGACTTCGTGTTCGATCAGCGAGTTCATCATGTTTTGCAACATGGCCAGTCGGTGAGAGCTGGTTCGGTTGAGTTTGCGAAGTCCGTGTCCGTGACGCATGGTGATGTCCTTTTTGAGCTTGTTTTGCCGGCCGCCGTGTCAGGTACGGCCAGGGGAAGGCGGTGTGCGCACCGCTCTGGGTTGTTTTAAATACGCTTGGCTTCCAAGCCGCTGGGTGGCCAGCCTTCGAGTTTCATACCCAAAGTCAGACCGCGTGAAGCCAACACTTCTTTGATTTCGTTCAAAGATTTGCGGCCCAGGTTTGGCGTCTTGAGCAATTCGTTTTCAGTGCGTTGAATCAAGTCACCGATGTAGAAAATGTTTTCGGCCTTCAAGCAGTTGGCAGAACGAACAGTGAGTTCGAGTTCGTCGACAGGGCGCAACAAAATCGGGTCGACCGGTGCGCCGCTGCGTGTCGGGGTTGAATCAAAATCAGGCAACTCATTGCCTTCCAACTGCGCGAACACCGCGAGTTGTTCCACCAAAATTTTGGCGGATGAACGCACCGCATCTTCTGCTGTGATCGCACCATTGGTTTCGATTTCTACCACCAAGCGGTCGAGGTCGGTACGCTGTTCGACACGGGCGTTTTCAACGCTGTAGCTGACACGCTTGACAGGGGAGAACGACGCGTCCAACACAATGCGGCCAATTGATTTGGTCACTTCGTCTGCGTGGCGGCGCATGGAGCCGGGCACATAGCCGCG